>Ga0105240_10001696_pt1 | contig 37333 bp, 32 predicted proteins | sample KBSC54metaG_FD_80426 | JGI IMG/M metagenome (GOLD analysis project Ga0105240, IMG submission 80426) | Corn rhizosphere microbial communities from Kellogg Biological Station, Michigan, USA - KBS C5-4 metaG | ecosystem: Host-associated > Plants > Roots > Rhizosphere > Soil | place: Michigan, USA... | reverse complement strand
TTGACCTTGGCGATGTCCATCGTGCCGGAAGAGTTCGCGGTGGTATGGACGGTGATGCTCGGGCTCGGCGCATGGCGGCTGGCCAGTGCCCAGGTGCTGACACGCCAGCCTCAGGCGATCGAGGCGCTCGGAACGACCACGGTGCTGTGCGTCGACAAGACCGGCACGCTCACGGCCAATCGCATGGCGGTCTGTGGACTGGCCGACGGGTTGCAGCAAGTCGATCTCGCCGGCGAAGCGCCGCCTGCGGGCTTCGAGCAGCTCTTGCGGGGCGCGGCCCTGGCCAGCGTCGACGTCGGCCTGGAGCCGATGGACCAAGCCATCTTTCGCATGCTCGACTCGCCGTCTCGATCGCCTTCGAGCTGGCGACTGCTGCAGCGAGAGGGCGTGTCGCCGGGCCGCCCCTTCGTGCGCCAGTGCTGGCAAGAAGAACGCAGCGGCCGCCTGATCGTGGCGGTCAAAGGCGCGCCCGAAGCGGTGCTGGTGCGCTGTAGCGATGAGCCGCGGCGGCTGCAGGCGCTGGCCTTGCAAGCCGACTCCTGGTCGAGTCGGGGGCTGCGCGTGATTGCAGTAGCGCAGGCGACGGCGACCGCCGAGGCGGCGGCGCCCGAGGTCGGCTACCGGGCCTTGGGCCTGCTCGCCTTTCAGGACCCGCTGCGCGCCGAAGTGCCGGCGGTGCTGTCGCAGTGCAGGCAGGCGGGCGTGCGGGTCGTGATGATCACCGGCGATGCGCCGGCCACCGCGCTCGCCATCGCGCGGCAGGCGGGGCTCCAGCTCCGCGCGGATGACGACGGGGTCCTCACCGGCGCGCGCATCGATGCGATGAGCGAGGCCGAACTCGAGCGCGCGGTGCGACGCTGCAGCGTCTTCGCGCGGGTCACGCCGGCGCAGAAGCTGCGCATCGTGCAGGCGCTGCAGCATCTCGGCGAGGTCGTCGCGATGACGGGCGACGGGGTCAACGACGGGCCGGCGCTGCGCGCGGCCGACGTCGGCGTGGCGATGGGGCAGCGCGGCACCGATGTCGCACGCGAGGCCGCTGCGCTGGTGCTGCTCGATGACCGCTTCGCTTCCCTGGTCGATGCAGTGCGTGCCGGGCGCCGCATCTTCGCCAATCTGCAGAAGGCGATGGGCTACCTCTTCGCGGTGCACGTGCCGATCATCGGGCTGTCGCTGCTGCCGCTCTTCGGCGGGCCTGTGCTGCTGCTGCCGATCCACGTCGTCCTGCTCGAGTTGATCATCGACCCGGCGTGCTCGCTGGTGTTCGAGGCCGAGCCGCTGGCGCCGGACGGCATGCAGCAGCCGCCGCGCGCCGCCGATTCGCCGCTCTTCAGCCCGCGGGCCATCGCGCGTGCGCTCGCGGTCGGTGCCGTCGCCCTGCTGGCGGTGGTGCTGGGGCAATGGGCCGGACGCTGGTCAGGGTGGGGCGACGCGGAGCTGCGCTTGACCGGGCTCGCGACCATCGTGGCGGGCAACCTGCTGATGCTGCAATGGTTCCGCGAGGGCTTTCACACCGAGTCGCGCGCGAACGCGGTCTTTCATGGACTGCTGCTCGGCGTCTGTGTGCTGAGTCTCGCCATCCTTACACTCCCTCCGCTGGGCCGGGCGTTCGGTCTGCCCACGTGGCTGGACGGGCGCTGGGTGGTCGCGGTGCTGGCGGCGCCGGCCGCCTGGGCGCTGTGGCATCTTGGGGCGGCGGGGCTTGGTCGTGGACGGCGAGAGCCGGGCGCGGCAGGATGGGGTCCGACGCCGTCGCATGTCAGCGGACCAGCGTGTCGTCACGAGCCTGACGCTTGATATGTCTCAAGCGATGCCGGCCGCCCGCCGCCGATACTTCGAACGACTTGGGGAGTCGACCATGCCCACCACCCAGACCGCTTCTCGCCGAAACCTTCGGCAACGAGGCCGTGGCGTCATGTTGATCGCGATGGGCGCGACACTCGCCTGCATGGCCATCGGCGCTCAGTCGCAGCCCGCGGATCCGGGCCAAGAGGCGGGTGCCGCTGCTTCGACCTATCGGGGCTGGCAGCTCTACCAGACACGATGCGCGCTCTGCCATGGGCCGGATGCGACCGGCGGCGGCAATGCGCCGAACCTTCTGCTGTCCATTGCGAGCATGGACATCAGCACGTTCTCCGCCGCGGTGCTGTCGCGGCACCCAAAGGGCTTGCGCGCCGGTGCCATCGCGCCTGAGGGCAGTGCGGAGCGCAAGGCCTGGCTCGACGATATGCAGCGCCGTGCCGAGGGCAAGCGGTCGATGCCGGACTGGTCGGGCGACGAAGAGGTCCGCGGCGGGATCGCCAGCCTCCATCGCTTCCTGCGCGCGCGAGCCGACGGCAGCCTCGACACCCGGCCGCCGCGCCGGCCTGAAGAGTTTGCGCCGCGGCGTTAGCCCACGGATCCCCTCGGCAGAGCGGCCACGGACACCGCGCTGCCGTCGAGGGGAATCATGAATCGGTGATACACGAGACGGTCCTGCGAGGATCGAGGTGCCGCGAGGCTGGCGTTCGCGCACGCGGACACCTTGATCGGGCGCAAGACGGTGCACGGCTCGCTCCCGTCTACCGGAGCTCGAGCACGAAGCGCAGCACCCCGTCGCCGGATGCGGCGGCATCCAGAGTCAGGCCGAGCGACTCCGCCAAGGCGCGCATCGCCGTGTTCTCCTGCAGTACGTCGCCCACCATGCGCAGCGTGCCGTGCTGCTTCAGGTAGCGGATCATCTTGGCCAGCAGCACGCGGCCAAGGCCGCGCTGCTTCAGGTCCGAATGCACGACGATCGCGAACTCTGCTTCCACGTTGTCCGGGTCGGCAACTGCGCGCACCACGCCGAGCGTCTGCAAATCGCCGTCGGGCAGGCTACGCACTGCGACGAAGGCCATTTCGCGGTCGTAGTCGATCTGCGTCAGCCGGGCGAGTTCGCTGCGTGGCAGTTCGCGCCGCGCGTTGAAGAAGCGCAGCCGCAGGTCGCCGGGCTGCAGTTGCTCGACGAAGGCGCGGTGCTGGGGTTCGTCCTCCGGACGGATCGGCCGCAGCAACAGGGTTTCGCCGAGCCATGCGATGTGCTCGGCCAGTTCGGCGGGGTAGGGCGCAATCGCGAAGCTCGCGGCTCCGGCACGGCGCTCGCGGCTGATGCGCAGACGCGCATCCAGCGCGATCACGCCGTCGGCATCGGCGAGCAGCGGATTCACGTCGAGCTCGACGATCTCGGGCAGGTCGGCCAGCATTTGCGATAGCGCGATCAACACATCCTCGAGCGCATCGAGATCGACCTTCGGATGGTCCCGATAGCCCGCGAGCAGCTTCGAGACCCGCGTGCGGGAGATCAGATCGCGGGCCAGCACGCGGTTCAAGGGCGGCAGCGCGACAGCGCGATCACCGATCACTTCGACGGCGGTGCCACCCTGGCCGAACAGCAGCACCGGCCCGAACAGCGGATCGATGCTCGCACCGACGATCAGCTCCTGCGCCATCGGCCGCGTCACCATGCGCTGCACCGTGAAGCCGGCGATCCTCGCGGCGGGCCGCGCGGCGCGCACGCGAGCGAGCATCGTGTCGGCGGCCAGCCGCAGTTCGTCGGCGCCGCGCAGGCCCAGCGCGACACCGCCGACATCGGACTTGTGACTGATGTCCGGCGACAGGATCTTCAGCGCGACCGGATAGCCGAGTTCGGCGGCAGCCTCGACGGCCGCTGCGGCCTCGGCTCGCACCGTGCGGGTTTCGACCGTCGGGATGCCATAGGCTTGCAGCAGCGCCTTGGCCTCGGCTTCGTCGAGCATTTCGCGGCCAGCGGCGAGGGCCGACTCGATCGTGGCGCGTGCCAGCGCGATGTCGGGCGGCGCGTTGCCGCTGGCGCTCGGCGCCTCGAGCAGCAGGGCCTGGTTGCGCCGGTAGGTGGCAAGCATCGCGAAGGCCCGCACCGCCTCTTCCGGCGTGGCGTAGTCGGGGATGCCGGCGTCCTCGAACAGGCGGCGTGCGGTGGCCACCGCCGCGTCGCCGAGCCAGCAGGCCATCACGCGCTGCGGCGCCTCGCGCAGGACGGGAACGCAGGCGCGCGCGATGTCGTCGCTGCGCACGATCGCGGTCGGCGCATGCATGAAGAGCACGGCCGCGCCATCACGCTCGGCGAGCAGCGCCCGCAAGGTCTCGACATAGCGATTCACCGGGGCGTCGCCGATGATGTCGATGGGATTCGCGCGCGACCAGGTCGGCGGCAACACCGCATCGAGCCGCGCGAGCAACTCGCTGCCGAGCGGCCGCAGCGGGACGCCGGCCAGCGCCGCGGCATCCGCGGCGATCACGCCAGCGCCGCCGCCGTTCGTCATCAGGCTCAGGCTGTCGCTGCGATTGCCGCCGAAGCGTGCCAGCGTCTCGGCGGCCATGAAGAGATCCTGCAGGCTGTCGACGCGCAGCATGCCGGCGCGGCGGATCGCGGCCTCGAACACGATGTCGGAACCGGCGAGAGCGCCGGTATGCGAGGCGGCGGCCTTCATGCCGTTGTCCGAGCGGCCGGCCTTGACCACGATCACCGGCTTGTTGCGTGCCGCCGCGCGCGCTGCGGACATGAACTTGCGCGGCGCATCGATCGATTCGATGTACAGCAGGATCGCGCGGGTGCGCAGGTCGCTCGCGAGGTAGTCGAGCAGGTCGCCGAAGTCAACGTCCGCGCGCTCGCCCAGCGAGATCATGTGCGAGAAGCCGATGCGGCGCGACGCGGCCCAGTCGAGCACCGCGGTCACCAGCGCGCCGGACTGCGAGACGAAGGCGAGCTGGCCGGGCTCCGCGCCGATGTGCGCGAAGCTCGCGTTGAGCCCGATGTGCGGCGCCAGCAGGCCGAGGCAGTTCGGCCCGAGCAGGCGCATCAGGCTCGGCCGTGCCGCGTCCAGCATCGCCTGCTTCTGCGCGGCGCTCAGCCCGGCGGTCATCACGATGGCCGCGCGCGTGCCGAGCCGGGCCAGGGCCTCGATCAGGCCGGGGATGCTGTCGGGCGGCGTGCAGATCACCGCGAGCTCCGGCACCCGCGGCAGGTCCGCGACCCTGGCGTGCACAGCCGTTCCGTCCAGCGTCCGGTGCTTCGGGTTGACCGCATCGATGGTGCCGGCGAACCGGCCGGCGCGCAGGTTGCGCCAGACGGTGGCGCCGACGCTGCCTGGCCGGTCGGACGCGCCGATCACCACGATCGATGCGGGTTCGAGCAGATGCTCGAGGTGGCGAATGCTCATGCGGCCCAATCTCCTTGACGAAAGCAGCAAGCCTCGCATCGCCGAGGCCGGCGCGGCTTGCGCTGGCGCAAGGCAGGTTCGCCGGATCGATCCGATGATCTCGCGATGGATAAACGCATTCTCCTGATGCAGGGGCACCCCGACGCCGGCGCGCCTCACCTCGGGCACGCCTTGCTCGAAGCCTACGCGGACGGCGCCCGAGGCGCCGGCCACTCGGTCCGAACCCTCGATGTCGCCCGCCTCGACTTTCCGCTGCTGCGCAGCAAGGCGGACTGGGACTCCGGTACGGTTCCCCCATCGCTCGCAGCAGCGCAGGCCGATATCGCCTGGGCCAATCACCTGGTGATCTTCTTTCCGCTCTGGCTGGGCGGCATGCCGGCCTTGCTGAAGGGTTTTCTCGAACAGGTCGCCCGCCCCGGGTTCGCGCTCTCCCGCGTCGCCGACGGCGGCCTGCCGCAGAAGCTATTGCACGGCCGATCGGCACGCGTGGTGGTGACGATGGGCATGCCCTCGCTCGTCTACCGCTGGTACTTTCGCGCCCACAGCTTGAAGGCGCTGGAGCGCAACATCCTCGGCTTCGTCGGCATCGCGCCGATCCACGAAACCCTGATCGGTTCGGTCGAAGGGCTTTCCGCGCCCGAGCGCGAGCGCTGGCTGCACAAGCTGGTCCGGCTCAGAGCCTCGGGCGGCTAGCGTCTCGAGGGCTGTCGCGGCGCGCCGAGGCCGATCGGCGATGGGATCGCATTGACGATGCGGCTGAAAAGCAAGCGGTAATCCTCGTCGGGCGGGTGGCCGGTCAACGGGTCGCGATTGCTGCCGAAAGCCTCGTCCAGGTCGATCCAGTCCTGCTCGGTCAGCACCCGCTCGGCCATCGGCAGCACCTTCCCTTCCTCGAGCGCCATGTGCTCCAGGTAGAAGTTCACATAGGTCCGGACGGCCGTCTCGAAAGCCTCGCGCCGCGAGTCGCCCATCATCTCGTAGGCGAGCAGCGCATGTTCGAGATGGCGGATCCGCTGCTCGCCGAGCGCGTGATCTTCCTCGAGCTTGTCGAACAGGTCTCGCCACAGCGGCGAGCGGGCGCGAAGCTTCGGGAACAGCAGTTGCGATTCTTTTCGGTGATGCCGCTTCTCGGGGAATTCGTCGATGTAGAAGAGCATCGCGCGAAGCGCGGCGAAGTCCGGTGCCGACTGCTCGCGGCGATGCTGTTCGACCAGCAGCAGCAGGGACTTCAGCATCGAGGCCAGGGCGGCATGCTCTTCGAGGATGATGCGGATCGTGGCGTGGGTCATGGGCAACTCCAGGGCGCTGGCCAGCCAGCATCGCTGCCCGAGTGGACTGCGTGTTTGTCGCAGATCAAGTCCCGGGATCGATCTGCACGCTGGCTTGCGCTAGCGCAAGGGATGCGGACTGCGCCGGTTCGAAGATTCGAACACCCTGTCGAGCCCGTCGCCGTCCATGAAAAACCTGGAATTGCTTCTGCGGCGCGCCGCCTGCGCGACCGCATTCATCTGCGTCTTCTCGTCGGTGCCTGCGCAGACGCGCGAATCCGTCGCCACCGGCACGCCGGATTTCGCGTCTTTCGTCTCGCAGGAAGAGGCGATCGTCGTCAGCATCACCAGCAGCAAGATGGTCGACGGGCAGCTTCCCGAGGACGAGGAGGAGCCGACCTCCAACTGGCGCGAAGGCGGGCTCCCGTCGCGCTTCGAACCGGCCGACCTGCGCCAGCAGCAACGCAGCCTCGCGTCGGGGTTCATCATCGGGGCCGACGGCTATATCCTCACCAGTGCGCATGCGGTCAGCGGCGTCGAGGAGATCTTCGTGCGCCTGGCCGAGGGCCGGCAATTCAGCGCGAAGACCGTCGGCCTGGACAAGCGCAGCGATGTGGCGCTGATCAAGATCGAAGCGAACGGCCTGCCGATCGCGCGGATCGGTGATCCCTCCCGGCTCAGTGTCGGAGACTGGGTCGCCGCCATCGGCGCGCCGTTCGGGCTGGAGCGCAGCGTCACCGCCGGCATCGTCAGCGCCAAGACGCGCTATGTCGAAGGCGGTGGCGGCATGCCCTACATCCAGACCGACGCGGCGATCAATCGCGGCAGCTCCGGCGGCCCGCTCTTCAACCTGCGCGGCGAGGTCGTCGGCATCAATTCGATGATCTATTCCGAGACCGGCGGCTACATGGGCGTGTCGTTCACGCTGCCGATCGACATCGCGATGGCGATGGCGGCCGAACTGCGCAGCCAGGGCCACGTCACCCGCGCGCAGTTCGGCGCGCAGGTGCAGGAGCTGACTCCGGAGCTGGCGCGTTCCTTCGGCCTGCGCAGTGCGGGAGGCGCCCTGGTCGTGCGGGTGCAGAAGCAGAGTCCGGCGGAGCGCGCCGGGATCCGCCGCGGCGACATCGTCGTCGGCGTCGGCGAGCGTACCGACGCCAGCTACGCCGAGTTGCAGCAGCGCGTGGCGGCAAGCAAGCCCGGCAGTGTGCTGAATTTCAACGTTTGGCGGCGCGGCCGCATCGAGCGGCTGCCGGTGACGCTGATCGAGATGCCTTTCGAGCAGCCCGCCGTGGCTGCGAAACCGTCGCCCGCGCGGTTCGCCCGGCTGGGCCTCGTGATGAACGAGCTCGGCGCCGAGGAGCGTGCGCTGATGAGGACGGACGCATCGCTATGGGTGCGCCAGGTCCATGGGCCGGCGATGCGCGCTGGCCTGCGCTCGGACGACCTGATCGTCGCGGTCAACGACACACCCGTCGCCCGCCTGGCGGAATTCGATGCCGCGCTCGCCGCCTTGCCGCCGGGCAGCCCGGTGGCGCTGCTGGTGGTGCGGAGAGGCGCCTATGGCTACATGGCGGTGGCGACGCAGGAGGAAGCGGGGGCGCCCTGAGGTCGCGGCGTCGAGTTGGGCTGCACTGGCGCCGCACTGCCGCACAATGACGCGCAGCGGCCAGATCCCGGGCCGCGCAGCCGACGCTTCGCATGCCAGGTCGCATCTGTGCGTTGCGCGCGCGCATGCCAAGATGTTAGGGTAGCGATCTGGCAGGCTTGCTGCCTCCTGGATTGATCTGTCAGCGGAAGGTTTGCAAGGTGCACATCGCCGTCCTCGACGATGAAGTCGACATCACCCAGTTGCTGGCCAACTACCTGCAGCCGCATGGCTACCGGGTGACCCAGCTGCACGACGGCCCGTCGTTGATGACGCTGATGAAGGGCGATCCGCCGGGCCTCGTGCTGCTCGATCTCGGCTTGCCGAACGAAGACGGCCTGGCGATCGCCCGGCAGTTGCGCGAGCACTGGCGCTGCGGGCTCGTCATCGTGACCGGCCGCGGCGACGCGGTCGACAAGGTCGTCGGCCTCGAAGTCGGGGCCGACGACTACGTCACCAAACCCTTCGAGCTGCGCGAGCTGCTGGCGCGCATCCGTGCGGTGCTGCGCCGCATGGCATCGACCGAGCCGCCGGCAGCGGCGCCCCCTGCACCCGGTGTGCCCGCTGCCCGCAGCCGGTTCGGCTTCGCCGGCTGGGAACTCGACCTCGCGGCGCGCCGCCTCGCGCGAGCCGAAGGCGGCGACGTCACGCTGACCAGTGGCGAGTTCGACCTGCTGCGCGTGCTCGTGCAGAACCCAGGGCAGGTTTTGTCGCGCGACTTCCTGATCCAGGAGACGCGCGGTCGGGACGCCGGGCCGTTCGACCGCACGATCGACGTGCAGATCGCGCGCTTGAGGAAGAAACTCGAGGTCGACCCGGAGAGTCCGCAAATCATCAAGTCGGTGCGCAGCGCGGGCTACATCCTGGTGTCACCGGTCACGGCCGCCTGAGCATGGGTCAGCCCACACCGTCCGGAGCCGGCCCGTTACCGCCGCTGGCCGCGCACCTCGACGAAGCCACCGTCTTCCGCTCGATGTTCGCTGCCTATCCCGACGCGATGCTGCTCGTCGATCGCTCCGGCGTCATCGTGCAGGCCAATCCGGCTGCGGCCTCCCTGTTCGGCTATGCGATCGAGGAGTTGACGCGGCTCGACGTCGACGCCCTGGTGCCAGACGCCATCCGGCCCCGCCATGCATCGTTTCGCCAAGCGTACGGCAACGCGCCGCGCCCGCGTCCCATGGGAACGCAGATGGATCTGGTCGCCCGGCGCAAGGACGGCAGCGAGGTGATGGTCGAGATCGCGCTGAGCCCGCTGCAGGATCGCGACCTGCCTTACGTGGTCGCCGCGATCCGCGACATCGGCGCCTACCCCCGCGTGAGGCAGGCGCTGCAGCGCCAGCGCTACGCCGAGCACTTGGCGCAGTTCGGTCGTTTCGTGGTCGATGCGCGGGATCCTCAATTGCTGCTCGACCATGCGGCGACGATCGCTGCCGCAGCGCTGCAGATCGACGTGGCGATGGTGTTCCTGCTCGAACCCGATCGGCAGGCGGTCAAGGTCGCGGCCGGCTTCGGCGCGATCCCGGGGGAAGAGGTCGGAGCGCTGATTCCATACGACCCGGGCTCATCGCCGGGGCTCGTCATTTCCCAGGGGCAGCCGCTGATCGTCGACGACTATCGGAGCGAGCAGCGCTTCGTCGTGAAGCCGGCCTACCTCGACGCCGGCCTGGCCAGCGCGTTGGCCGTGCCGCTCTCCGACGGCCGCCGCACCATCGGCGCCCTGACGGCGCGCTCGCGCACGCCCAGCCGTTTCGGGGGCGACGACCTGCGCTTCCTCGAATCGCTGGCGAGCCTGCTCGCCACGGGATTGCAGCGCGCGCAATCCGACGAGGCGCTGAACCATGCCCAGCGTCTGGAGAGCGTGGGCCAGTTGACCGGCGGCATCGCGCATGATTTCAACAACCTGCTGGCCATCATCGAAGGCAATCTCGAAGTGCTGGACGGCTTGCCGGCGAGCGCCGACGAGGACTACCGCCGTCAGCTGGTCGCTGCCGCGGCGCGGGCCGCGCGGCGCGGTGCCGAGCTGACCGGCAAGCTGCTCGCCTTCTCGCGCCGGCAGGTGTTGGAGCCGGCTCCGGTGGACATGGGCGCGCTGCTCGGGTCGCTGGCCAACATGCTGCGGCGAACGCTGGACCAGCGCATCGAGATCTTCATCGAGGTCGCGCCGGACTGCCCGCCGGTACTGGCCGATCCGGGCCAGCTCGAATCGGCGCTGCTGAACATCGCGATCAATGCGCGCGACGCGATGCCCGAGGGCGGCACGCTGGCCTTTCGCTCCGAGCGCTGCCGCAGCCTGAGCATGGAGGTTCGCAAGGGCTTCGACGACCCGAGCATCGCAGCGGACCAGATCGTGGCGATTTCGGTAGCCGACACCGGCCGGGGCATGTCGGAGGAGGTCAGGGAGCGCGCATTCGAACCCTTCTTCACGACCAAGAGCGTGGGCCGCGGCACCGGCTTGGGGCTCAGCAGCGTCTATGGTTTTGTCAAGCAGTCCCGCGGCACCATCGTCCTCGACAGCGTGCCGGGCTCGGGCACGACGCTGACCCTCTATCTGCCAAGCCCCTGGCCCGACGCGGAGCCGACGATTGACGGCACGTACACCGAAGAGGCCATCCCGGCAGGCCTCGGCGTGCTACTGGTCGAGGACGACCCCGATGTGCGCAGCGTCGTGCGCACCTTCCTCGAAGGAATGGGGTGCACGGTGACAATGGCCGCGAGCGGCGAACAGGCGCTTCGGCTGCTCGAGGCCGCAGAGGTCTTCGACGTGCTGCTGACCGACATCGCCCTCGGACCAGGCCTGCGCGGCACCGCGCTGGCAGCGCAGGCCCAGCCGCGGCATCCGCGGATGGCGGTCATACTGATGTCGGGCTTCTCCGCGGAACTGATCGACGCCGACCGGGACTCGCCGCTCGAATGGGAGCTGTTGCGCAAGCCCTTCAATCGAAGCGAGCTGGCCGCGGCGATGGCCCGGGCCGTCGGCGCGCGCCAGTGATGCCGGCCTTTGCCGGCCCCCTCAGTGCAGCGCGGGGGCAGCGCAGAGGCAACGCTGAACGAAGGCGTCCAATGCAGCGACATCCGCAATCCGCACCTCGCGGCGGGCCTCCTCCTCGAGCGTGATGAGCCGGTCGCGCGCCTGCCTCGAGAGGGTGCGGGCGGCGGCTTCCAGCGTCGTGCCCAGTCGGCCCAGTTGCGCAGGAAATCGGCCGCGCGCGCGTCGGCCGGCAAGCAGGCCAGACCGGCGGATCGCGCTGGCGCGACATCTCCCGGCTCATCGCCTCGTGCAGCGCCGTGAGCAGCGGCAGGGTGCCAATGGCGCGCCACGTTCTGCAACGCTGCGTGAACGCATTGTTGGCGGCATGTATCAGCACGGCGCGTCCCGCATGGCTTTGACGGATATCAAGTCCGGCGAAGCCTGCGTCGTTAAGCTCTGACGGCCTGCAAGCAGGCACTTGCAGCTTCCTACATGACCCTTGGCTTGCCAATGACCAACCGTCCCGAGTTTGATTCGCTGTCTGCGAGGCAAGCCGCGGAGCTGGTCGAACATGCTCATGTCCTGATGGACAGGGCCAGAGACGCGTCTTGCGACAGGCCGTTGCAAGGCAAGTATCTGGGGTTGGTATGCCCATCTCCGGATGCCGCCGACGCAGTGTTCTTTCGACGGGCCGCGGCTGAGCTCGGCGCCAATGTGGCTGTGATCCGCACCGAGTCGATGGAGTCTGACTCGACGCAGGAAATGCAGAGTACTGGCCGCGTGCTGGCTCGCCTCTACGACGCTCTGGAATGTCAGGGCGTTCGTCCCGCGTTGTTCGAGTGCCTGTGGCGGGCGGCTGACGTTCCGGTCTATGCGGGCCTGGCCACCCCGGCCCATCCGACGGCTGTGCTAGCGGCCATGGTTCGCGGCGATGCGGCGCCAGAGGACAAGCGGCGCTTCGTACTCCAGGCGGCATTGCTGAAGTCCTTGCTCTAGTTTGTTGGGCCCTAGGGATTGCCTAGGCCGACTTGCGTGGGTACAAAAAATCCGCAGCTCGAACGGGAGATCATCACCGAATACAGCCATGGCCGTCAGCTCGGACAGACGGGCGATGCCATTGCGGCGAGCCGCGCAAAGGTTCATCATTCCTGGATCCGAGTCCCATGGCCCTCAAGAGGTTTGCCGATGGCTTTGCATTCACTCATCGTGGCTGGGCGTGCCGCCGCCGCGTTTGGCGCTTGGCTGGTTGCGTCCGCGGCGGCACTGGGTGACGAACCACGGGCCCGCTCGCTGACGCCGCCGCTCAGTATTTTCCGAGAACAGATTCGGCCCGACGTCGGAATGCTCCCGGTGCCCATCGGCTCGAGCCGGGCGCAGCTGGAGCGCGGCGACCGCGTGTTCCACGGCGAGATCGCCGGTGGCCGGTGCAGCCAGTGTCATGGCTGGGATGCGCGTGGAACGCCGGTCGGCAACGACCTGACCACCGGGATGTACATCTGGGCGGACGGCACCGTGGGCGGCATCAAGCGGGTCCTCGAACACAACATGGCCATCGCTCCTGGCATGGATGGCGAGCTGAAGGGGGTTGACGTCGAGGCCGTCGCCGCATACGTCTGGGCGCTTGGTCGCCAGAAGTGAGCCGGGCGCTGGCCCTGCGGCCGTCGAAGAGGCCTTCGCCGGGGGGGCCGCGAGGGGGCGCCGGCAGAGCGGTACGGGTCTGTCGCTCTGGCGTTAGCGCGACGGCCGCTGCCCTCCGACCACGTCGCCTGCCTCACACGGGCGCAGATAGCGCGCTTCGATGAACATCGTCGCTCCAGGCGGAATCTGTGCACCCAGAGGCAGGAAATCGGCCTTCCAGCTCCGTCCGTCCTCGTTCCATGTCGCAGTCATTTCTCCCTGCATGTCCTTGCATTCCATCCTGATTTTTTGCGTCGTCGCAGTAGCTCCGAGGTCGAACGCTTTGCAGCCCGAGCCGGGTCGATCGAAGTTGCATTGCCGGGAGTCGTTGATCGAACGACAGGCCTCGAATTCGCGTGCGAACATCACGGACCCGTTCATCACGATGTTCGTCGAATAGTGCCAGCGCTGGAACGGGACATCCTTGAGCGACCAAGTCGCCATGTCGCGACCGAATGACTGCAGCGTGCGAGCCTCGGGCGTTCCTTGCGCCCGCAGCGCCAGCGGAGCGAGCAGCAGCAACATCAGGAGAGGGATTCGGCGGATCATGCGATGCTCCGAAGGCAGTCGTTGGTCGAGGTCCATCGTGAAACGTCTTGAATTTATCCCGCGCCCAGAATGCCGTAACCGTACGTTCCTTCTTCCCTGGCGCAATTTCCCGGCCGTCGCAGATGAAAGTCCGGTCGGTGAGAGGTCAGCCTGCCTCGCGTGGCGGGCTCTGTCGCAATAAGACGCGGCGACAATTGTCGGAGGGTGCCTTGTCAGAATCAGCTCGTCACGGCGACGCTTTGCAAGATTCTCAAGCGGCTGCACTGCCCGCTGGAGGCGATCCTGACTTGCGTGCGATGGTATGTTCGCCTACCCGCTGAGCCTGCGCAACAGACTTCAACGCTCGCCACGCGCGTCGTCCGGGCACTCAAGTTCATCGGCCAAGCGCCAATGGTGTCCGTTCAGCAGTGCTGCAGCGGCGCGCAACGTCCGTGAAGTCGAGTTCTTGATGCAAAGCAATATCCTGCTCGTTGATGACGACCCTGGAATGATCCAGGTCATGGGTCGCATCCTCTCGGGATTCGGTCAATTGCGATTCGCCACCAACGGCACGGCCGCGCTGCGCCTGGCGCAGGACGTTCCACCGGACCTGATGCTTCTGGACGCAGAGATGGCCGGCATGAGCGGCTATCAGGTGTGCGAGGCCATGAAGGCGGACCCGGCGCTGCGTGACGTTCCGACATCGCCACGATCGATGCGCTCACCGAAGTGGCCACGCGGCGCTGCTTCGACGATTCGCTGGCGCGCGAGTGGAAACGACGTCTGCGCGCTGGCGAGCGCCGAGCACCTCGCGCATCGAGTGCTCGATGACATCGAGGCGCTCGCCATGCCGCATGAAACATCACCCATCGCCAACCACGTCACCGTGAGCATCAGCATTGCGCACTACGACAGGGACAGCGCGTGCTGGGTCGAACCGAGTCCCGATTCCCGCTTTGCCAACATCCTGCCATGGGGCGCGAGCGACCTGGTTCGCGGCGCCGACCAGGCGCTGTACTGTGCCAAGGGCGCTGGCCGAACTCAGGCCCGGTGGCTGGACATCGACGATGTCGACGCCCCGATGCTGGCTCGCGAGGTTGCTCCCTCGAGCCGTGAGGCCCGCAGACTCTCCGAATTGCGGTCGCGATCGGGCTCGACATTGCGTCGGAGAGCAATCGGCGCGGCGCAGCCGAAGCCTCGATGCGCTCGGGGCACTCGTCGTCCGAATTGCCAACGATTCCCGTTGATCCTGACCCGCCTCGACGGGACTCATCGGTGGGTCGGATCAGCGAGATTCAGCGAGGCCGCCGAGCTCGTCGCACAGCCAGCTGTACCAGGCATCCAGGCCCTCGCCGGTGTAGGCGGAGACGGGAATGATCTTCAGCCGGGGATTGACCGTGAGTGCGTTGCCCATCATCCGCTGAAGGTCGACGCGCAGGTGCGGCAGCAGGTCGGTCTTGCTCAGCAGCAGCACGTCGGCGCGGCTGAACATGTGCGGGTACTTGAGCGGCTTGTCTTCGCCTTCGGTGACCGAGAAGATCACGACGCGGGCCTTTTCGCCCAGATCGAACAGGGCAGGGCAGACGAGGTTGCCGACGTTCTCGATCACGAGCAGCGAGCCCTTGGCGGGCTGCAGCAGATCCAGCGCGCGGGCCAGCATGTCGGCCTCGAGGTGGCAGCCGGTGCCGGTGTTCACCTGCACGGCCGCGGCGCCGGTGGCGCGGATGCGTTCGGCATCGTTGAGGGTGGCCTGGTCGCCTTCGACCACGCTGATGGCGACCTGGCCTTGCAGGTCGAGGATGCTGCGTTCGAGCAGCGTGGTCTTGCCGGCCCCAGGGCTGCTCATCAGGTTGAGGGCCAGCACGCCGCGCCCGGCGAGCCAGCCGCGGTTGCGCTCCGCGAGTGCCTGGTTCTTGCCGAGGAGGGCGGTTTCGAGCGCGATGGTCTGCGCGTCGCGGCCGGGAACGTGCAGGTCGCGGGGATGGCCGGGCGCATGCGGGTGGTCGTGGACATGACCGTGATCATGTCCGTGGTCATGGTCATGGTCATGGTAGATCCCGTGCTCGTGCGAGTGCGTCGTGCCATCCGCATGCGTGTGCACATGCGGATCGTCGTGTTCGTGTGTAGGCGCGGCCCCCACCTTGTGGACCGTCGCGTCTCCCTCGCCGCAGCCGCAGATCACACACATGATTCCACCTCCATCTCGACGATCTTCAACTCGGTGCCGGCGACGATGCGCAGGCTCGGTTCGCGGCAGGCCGGGCAGCGGCCCAGCGGCGCCGCCAGCAGCGGCTCGGCGCCGCAGGCCGAGCACCGCCCGCGGCCGGGTACCTCGACGATCTGCAGCGTCGCGCCTTCGAGCGGCGTGCCCTGGCTGCAGATGTCGAAGCAGAAGCGGATCGCCTCCACGAGCACGCCCGACAGGCGGCCGACTTCGAGCCTCACGCGCAGCACCTTCTGGCCCACGGCTCGCTCACTGACGATCGCGACCAGGTTGCGGGTGATGCCGAGCTCGTGCATCAGCAGATCCGCGGCAGTTGTTCGCCGACCAGCATGTCGACCACCCGCTCGCCGCCGAACAGCGTGTTCAGGATCACGTGGCCGGCCGGCTCGGCGAGCACCTCGCCGACGATCGCCGATTCCGCGCCGGCCGGATGCGCATGCATCGCCGCCAGCACAGCATCGGCAGACTCGCGCGGCACCACGGCCGCGAGCTTGCCTTCGTTGGCCATGTAGAGCACGTCCAGACCGAGCATCTCGCAGGCGCCGCGCACCTCGGGCTTGATCGGCAGCGCACGCTCGTGCAGGCGCAGGCTCACCTTCGAGCCGGCGGCGAATTCGTTCAGCACCGTGGCCAGGCCGCCGCGCGTCGCGTCGCGCAGGCAGTGCAGGTCGGGGCAGGCCGCGATCATGGCCTGCACCAGGCCGTGCAGCGGCTGGCAGTCGCTCGCGATGTCGGATTGCAACTCCAGTTCGTTGCGCGCGACGAGGATGGCCACGCCGTGGTCGCCCAGCGTGCCGTTGACGATGATCACGTCGCCGGGGCGCGCACGGGTGGCCAGGATGTTCACGCCGGCCGCGATCACGCCGATCCCGGCGGTGTTGATGAAGAGCCGGTCAGCCGCGCCGCGATTCACCACCTTGGTATCGCCGGTGACGACGTTCACGCCGGTCTGCCGCGCCGTCGCCGACATGCTTGCCAGCACGCGCTCCAGCTCGGCGGTGGCCAGGCCTTCTTCGATGATCAGACCGCACGACAGGAACAGCGGCACCGCGCCCGACATCGCGAGATCGTTGACGGTCCCGCAGACCGCGAGCTTGCCGATGTCACCGCCGCGGAAGAAGAGCGGCGAGACGACGTAGCTGTCGGTCGTGAAGGCGAGCCGGTCGCCGATCTCGGCCAGTCCCCGCAAGCCGATGCGGGCCTGGTCTTCCAGCGTCGCCAGCAGCGGGTTGTCGAAGGCCGGCAGCACGAGCCGCTCGATCAGCTCGCGCATCGCGCGGCCGCCACCGCCGTGTGCCATCGTGATGGCCTTGTCCCGGATCATGACGACCCCTCGCCCAACGAGTACGTTGAGCGATCCCGCGAGCAACTGTCGCCCGGCCGTTCCGAAGACAGTTGCTCGCCCCCGCGGGGGGCGGACGCGGTACTCCGCGGCCGGGGGCCGACATACAACGGGATGCGGGCCGGCTTGGGGCGGCCCGGCACTCGGCCCGCGCCGGTAGAAGCTGCCGCACGATTCCTCATACGGTTGTCAGGCGACAGGCGCCGCGTCGCGCTTCGCGAACGCGATGCGCGAGTACTGGTGGTAGGCCGCGCAGGCGCCTTCGCTGGACACCATCAGCGCACCCAGCGGCGTATCGGGCTTGCACAGGGTGCCGAAGACCTTGCATTGATGCGGCTTGATGATGCCCTTCAGCACCTCGCCGCACTGGCAGGACTTGGGGTCGGCGATCTTCAGGTTGGGCACCGAGAACCTGCGCTCGGCATCGAAGGCTGCATAGGACCGGCGCATGCGGATGCCGGAGTGATCGATCGAGCCGAGGCCGCGCCACTCGAAGAACTCGCGCAGCTCGAACACGCGGCTGATCGCATCGAGGGCCTGCTCATTGCCCCGCTCCGGCACGATGCGCTTGTACTGGTTTTCGACCTCGCAGCGGCCTTCCTGCATCTGCTTCAAGACCATCCACAGCGACTGCAGGATGTCCAGCGGCTCGAAGCCCGCCACCACCAGCGGCTTGCGGTAGCGCTGTGCGATGAACTCGTAGGGCCGGGTGCCGATCACCATGCTGACGTGCCCGGGGCCGAGGAAGCCATCGATCTGCAGGTCCGGCGAATCGAGGATCGCCTTCACGGTCGGGATGATGGTGATGTGGTTGCAGAAGAGCGAGAAGTTGCGTACCCCCATCGCCTCGGCCTGCAACACGGTCATCGCCGTGCTCGGCATCGTGGTCTCGAAGCCCAGGCCGAAGAACACCACTTCCTTGTCCGGATGCTGCTGCGCGAGTTTCAGCGCGTCCAGCGGCGAATAGACCGTGCGCACGTCGGCGCCTTCAGCCTTGGCCTGCAGCAGGCTCTTCTTCGAGCCGGGTACGCGCATCGCATCGCCGAAGGTGGTCATGATCACCTGCGGGTGCTCGGCGATCGCCAGGCAGTCGTCCACCCGGCCCATCGGCAGCACGCATACCGGGCAACCCGGGCCGTGTACGAATTCGATGCTGGGCGGCAGCAGATCCTTCAGTCCATAGCGGAAGATCGTGTGCGTGTGGCCGCCGCAGACCTCCATGACCTGCAGCGGGCGGGGCTTGCCGGCGGCCAGGATGTCGGCCAGGCGCGCGACCTCCGCGACCAGGGACCGGGCCAGCACCGGATCGCGGAACTCGTCGGCGTATTTCATCGCAGCCCCTTCGCAGCATCGCCCGGGCCGCGATCGTCGGCCAGCAGCGTGTGCGTCAGGTCCCAGAGGATGTGGTACAGCGCCACATGCGTTTCCTGCACGCGATGGATGCTGTCGGTCGGCACCACGAGGCAAAGGTCGACATCGGCGCTGGCGCGCATCCGGCCGCCTTCGCCACCGGCCAGGCCGAGGGTCACGGCGCCCTGGCGCTTGGCCGCGGCAAACCCGGCCAGCAGGTTGTCGGAGTTGCCGCTGGTCGAGATCCCGACCAGGCAGTCGCGCTCGCCGAGATGCGCGAGCACCTGGCGCGTGTAGACGTGCACGAAACCGACATCGTTGGCCACCGCGGTGATCATCGCCATGTCCTGGCTCAGGTTGACGGCCGGCAGGGCCGGGCGGCCGGCGGTGATGGGGTGCTGGAACTCGACCGCGAGATGGGCCGCGTCGCAGCTCGATCCGCCGTTGCCCATGGTGTAGAGCCGTCCGCCGGCGCGATAGCAGTGCGCGATCATCTGCGCGGCCTCGACGATGCTGGCCGCGTTGTCGGCAAAGAAGCGCGCCTTGACCTGCACGCTGTCCGCGGCCTTCTGGCGCACCGATTCGAGCAGTGCCTCAGCCATCGCGGCCGGACGCTGCGGCGCAACCGCTGGCGCGAGATGCGGGTACAGGCCGGCGAGTGCTTGCTCCGAGTTCATGAGGCGGCCCCTGCCACTGCCGCGTCGGCCTCGCGCATCGCGCGCAGCTCGGCTTGCGCCTCGCCCAGCATGTGCAGCACGTCGAGCGTGAGCTGCGCCTCGGTCTCGTCGATGCGGCTCATTGCGAAGCCAACGTGCACCAGCACCCAGTCGCCGATGCAGCTGTCGACCGGATGGGCGGCGTCGACGATGCAGGCGATGTTGATCTCGCGCCGGACGCCGAGCACCTCCACCGTGGCGAGCTTGTTCACAGGGCTGGTGATTGCGATGATCTTGCCGGGGATGCCTAGGCACATGTCGATGCCTCCTGTGGCAGCGTGCGGGCCGCGGCCACTGCGGCCTGGCCGAGCGAGAGCCCGCCGTCGTTGCAGGGCACGCGGCGGTGCGCCAGCACGGTGTAGCCGGCGGCGCGCAAACGTTCGCCGACCTGCTCGAGCAGAACCTTGTTCTGGAACACGCCGCCGGAGAGCGCGACGTGGCGCAAGGGGCGCTCCAGGTCGTGGGCGTTCGCCACCTTGTCGATCATCGCCGCGATGACCCGCGCCAGCCCCTTGTGGAAACGCGTCGCCATCACCGGCACCGGCGTCGCCAGCAGCAGGTCGCCGAGCAATGCGGACCACATCGCGAGCGGCTCGATGTAGGGCAGTCCGCTGCCCTTCAGGCGCGGGATCGCGAACGGATAGCCCAGCGCCTCGTCCTCGAAGCGCAGCACCTCGTCGTCGACCCGTGCTTCGAGTTCGACCGCGCCCTGGCCTTCGTAGGCGGCTTGCTCGCGGCAGATGCCCATGGCTGCGGCGACCGCATCGAACAGGCGCCCGCAAGAGCTGGCGAGCGGCGAGTTCACTTGTTTCTGCAGCATGCCGTCGAGCAGCGCGCGCGGCTTGGCGGCAAGAAAGCCATGCAGATCGAGCTCGGCGTAGTTCATCGCGAACGACGGCCACTTCAACTCGGCCATCAGCTGCGCGTAGGTGTTGCGCCAGGGCTCGCGCATCGCCTGCTCCCCGCCGAGCAGGGCGACGGGTTTGAAGCTGCCGCGGCGATCGAAGCGGCGATAGTCGACGATGGCGAACTCGCCGCCCCACAGCTCGCCCGCTTCACCATACCCGAGGCCGTCGAGCGCCACGCCGACGACCGGGCCGGCCCCCAAGGGCCAGCCGTTGTCGACCAGACAGGCGGCGATGTGGGCGTGGTGGTGCAGGACCGGCACGGCTTCCTGGCCGGCATGCTCGGCTTCCTCGCGCGCCAGTTGCGTCGACAGGTAGCCAGGGTGCGCATCGCAGGCCCGCAGTTGCGGTGCGAACCCGAAGAAGGCTTGCAGGTCCTTCAGCGCGCGCCGGTAGTCGGCCTGGCAGGCGGCATCTTCCAGGTCGCCGATGTGTTGCGACATCAGGGCCTGGCCGCGCTGCAGCAGACAGAAGCTGTTCTTCAGCTCGCTGCCGTAGGCCAGGACCGCCGGTGCGGCTTCGAAGCCGGGCGGCAGCGCGAGGGGCGTTGGCACGAAGCCGCGGGCGCGGCGCAGCACGCGGGGGGCGCCATCCATCACGCACACGACCGAGTCGTCGATGCGGCGGGCGATCGGGCGATCGTGGTCGAGCACGAAGTCGATGCCGCTGCCGAAGCGTTGCGCCAGTTCGTCGAGCGTGATGGCCTGCGGTTCGTCGCTCAGGTTGCCGCTGGTCAGCACGATCGGCCGCTTCATGCGGCAAAGAACCAGGTGGTGCACGCCGGTGCTGGGCAGCATGAAGCCCAGCGTGGACAGGCCCGGCGCGACCTCGTCCGCGATCCGTGGATGGGGCGACGTCTCGCGACGCCGCTTCAGCAGCACGATCGGCGCAGCCGGCGACAGCAGGGCTTCGGCCGCGCCCTCGTCCACGGTGCAATACGTGCGGATCGCATCGAGGTTGGCGCTCATCAGCGCGAAGGGCTTGCGTTCACGCCGCTTGAGGCCGCGCAAGCGGGCCACGGCCTCGGCCTGCGTCGCATCGCAGGCGAGCTGGTAGCCGCCCAGCCCCTTGATCGCGACGATCCGGCCGCGCGCCAGCAGCGTGCCGGCGGCGTCGCAATCGTCGAGAAAGGTGTAGGCGTCGACCGCGAAAGCGCGACCGTCCAGGCGCTTCAGCTGGAGCTTCGGGCCGCAGACATGGCATGCGATCGGCTGGGCATGGAAGCGCCGGTCGGCCGGCGACTCGTATTCGGCTCGGCAGTCGGCGCACATCGTGTAGCCGGCCATCGTGGTGAGTGGCCGGTCGTACGGCATGCCGGTGACGAAGGACAGGCGCGGCCCGCAGTGGGTGCAGTTGGTCAGCGGATAGCGGAAGCGCCGCGAGAACGGATCGAAGATCTCGGCCACGCATTGCGCGCAGGTGGCGGCATCGGCGGCAACGGCGGTGAGCGGCGCCCCGCTGCGACTCGGGCCGATCATGAAGCCGGCCGGCAGCGGCGCCGGCAGCGCGACGGGTACGCGCTCGATGGACTCGATATGCGCCAGCGGCGGCGCTTCACTGCGCAGGCGCTGCGCCAGCAGATCGAGCGCCTCGGCGCGGGCCACGGCAGCGATCAGCACGCCCTGTGCATCGTTGCTCACCGAGCCGCTGATGCCGAGCGCACTCGCGATGCGCCACACCGTCGGCCGAAAGCCCACGCCTTGCACCGTGCCGCGAACCCGCAACTGCTCGGCGACCAGCTCGGTGGCCGGCACGTCAGGCTTGCAGGCGAGGTGCACCGACATGATCATCCGGCGGCGGCGGCCAGGCGCCACAGCAGCACGCGGTTGTTGCCGGAGTCGGCGACGAGCAGCATGTCCCGGCCCTGCAACGCCACGCTGTAAGGCCAGCAGACGCTGTCGCGGGCGGCGCTCCGCCAGCGGTTGTCGCCCTTGCTGTTCCAGTCGGGCTGCGCCGCCAGCGCGCAGGCGTTGACGCCGGAGCGGTCCATCGCGTCGATGCGCCAGGCGAGCAGGCGCGAGTTGGCGGTGTCGGCCACCACCAGCAGATCGCCGGCCACGGCGGCACCATAGGGCATGTTCAGGCAGGCGGCATCGGGGTAGTAGCTGCCCTGGTTGTGTTCGACGCCGTGCATGCCGGCCTGGCCGATGACCAGATCGCAAGCCGAGTTGTTGCGCCGGGGCGGGCGCTGCCAGAGCATCAGGCGGTTGTTGCCGGCATCCGCCACGCACAGGCCACCGCCCGGGAAGGCGATCGCGTGCGGCCAGCGCAGGCTCATGGCGCTCGGTGCCGCGCCGCCGTTTTCATCGCGGTGGGCGAAGTCTTCCTGGCCGAGCACGAGGCTGGCTGCCGCCCCGTGATGTTGCGGCAGGCCGTCCCACATCAGCACGCGGCGGTTGCCGGTGTCAGCGACCCACAGGCGCGCGCCGTCCCAGGCCACGCAGTAAGGCCAGAACAGCGTCGAAGCGCTGGCAAGCGCTTGCCCGCGATTCGATTCGCCAGTGTCGAGATCGGCCTGGCCCAGCACCACGTCGGGCGGCTGGTGCGAGTGCGTCGGGCGCGTGTGCCAGATCAGCACCCGGTGATTCCAGGCATCCGCTACCACCAGGCCTTCGCCGCAAGCGGTGATGCCGGTTGGCACGTTCAGCGTGCGCGCACTGGCCTGGCCGCGCGCGTTGCGCCCTTCGCGATCGAATGCCGGCTGGCCGAGCAGGATGTCGGCCGGCGCGTTGTCGGCTCCGGGCATCCGGCGCCAGCCGAGCACGCGGTGGTGGCCGGTGTCCGACACCCACAGCGAGCCGTCCGCGGCCGCGCAGGCACCGCGCGGCCCGAACATCGATGCAGCCGATGGCACGACCGGCGTTGCCAGCCCGTGCGAGTCGCAGGTGGCGCCGAGAATGACCCGCGCGCCACGCTCCTCGAGCAGTGCCCCGCGGGGCGCGACCGCGGCCGGCGCACGCCGGGCCGCCGGCGCGAGCGAGACGTGGGTCACGAGGGTCGCCGTCATGGTGGGCCTATCGGCGCAGCCGCACGGCCACTCGTTCCCCGGCCACCTTGACGGCGTGCACCGCGAGCTGCACCTCCGGCACCGTCAGGCATTCGCCGGTGTCGAGCCGATAGACGAAGCCGTGGTACGGGCAGCGCAGCGTGCCGCCGTCGAGCTGCCCGCCATCCAGCGGCATGCCCATGTGCGCGCAGGCGTTGTCGAGGCAGGAGACGCCGCCGCCATGCCGGTAGAGCAGCACGTCGCGGCCCTCGACGGCACGCGATACCACTGCGCCGTCGTGCAACTCGTTCAAGGCGCAGACATCCGTCCAGCCGAGGTCCTGCTGGCGCGCGAAGGGGCTGATGAAGTGCACCACCCGGCTGCCGTCCGGCGAGGCCTCGGGTGCGCCGCGGCTGACGCGGGCGACCGTGGTGATCTCGGGGCACAGCGCCTTGATGGCCTTTTCGACACCCTCGCTGAGCGTCTCGCCCGACGACGGACAGGACTGGCACGAGCCGACCAGCCGCACCTCCACCGTGTCGGGGAGCTTCACCGCGACCAGTTCGACATCGCCGCCATGCCGCGCCAGCATCGGCCGCACCTCGTCGAGCGCCCGCGCCACGCGGTGTTCGAGCGGCTCCTTCACGATGCCGTGGAAGCGCAGCACCTGGTAGACCAGCGGGTCGCGCACCGCCTCGCGCAACGCGGCCGCGGCGGCTTCGTCGGTCTTCAGTGCGCGGATGAGCCGCCTGAAGGCCTCGGCATTGAGCTCTTCGATGCCCGTCTTGATCGCGCCCAGCACGCTCTGCTGCGAAGGCTCCCAGCCCTGCGTCAGCACTTCGAGGCGTGCCAGCTCGCCGGCACGACGGGCGAGTTCCGCGGCCGACGCCGCATGCGCAGCATCGAGATCGGGGGGCGTGTCGCGTGCGGCCATCGCTGCGCTCAGGCGTACTTCAGGTCCTTGAACAGCAGCGGCTGGATGAAGCCCCCGACCAGCGAGGCCGCCACCACGCCCACCCACGGCGAGACGAACCAGCCGAGCAGCAGCAGCAGCGCCAGGCACAGGCCGAAGCCCTTGGCCCACTGGACCAGCACGATCCGGTTGTCGCGGAACAGCTTGCCGGCGAAGAACAGCTTCGCCGAGTTCAGGAACATGTCGAACACGGCCGGCCTCTCAGCGAACGAAGTAGAGAACGAGCAAGCCGACCAGCACCGCGGGCAGCGCCGCGGTGGGTCCGAAGAAGGCGCCCATCAGCGCCGCCAGGCCGCTGCCGAGCGCCTCGGCACCGATCTTCAGTCCGCTGGCCGCGCCGGCAGCCAGCGCCAGCACCAGGGCCAGCACGATCATTCCCACCAGGTTCAATGCCGTCATTGGATGGACTCCGGGTTTGCGTTGGAAAGGGATCCGTTCAGCTGCCGCCGGCGCTGCGCCCGCTCGGCCTCGATCTCGGCGGCGGCTTCCTGCATCAGCGCGGCCTTGTCGCCCTCGCCGTGGCGCTCGAACAGCCCGCCTGCTTCGCGCACCAGCGACAGCGCCTCGTCCAGCGGATCGTGGAAAGGGCTTTCGCCGCCGACCATCGTCCGCGCCGGGTCGGGCAGCAGATGGCGCAGCACGCTGGCCTTGTTGGCGATCGTGTTGGCGTATTCCAGCGGCGTGTCGCGCGGATTGCGCACGCGCAGCGCTTCGTCGTAGGCGGTCAGCGCGCGCAGGTTGTTCTCGAGCACATGACCGCTGGAGGCGTACTGCAGCGCATTGCCGAGGTTGTTGTTGATCATCGCGTACTCGCTCGGATGATCGATCAGGTTGATGACCTTCAGCACCTCTTCGAACGACTGCACGGCCAGCGCTTCGCGCATGCGGCCGCGCTCGTCGGCGGCGGGCATCGAGAGGTAGGCGATCGCCAGGTTGTTGTGCAGCACCGCGTACTCCTGCGGGTAGGCCTCGCGGCTGAAGACGCGCAGTGCGCGGTGGTAGGCACCGATGGCATCGGTGATGCGGCCGCGCCCCAATCCCGTCAGCGCCTGCATCACCAGTCCGCGGTTCAGCTCGGCTTCGGCGACTTCCGCGGGCTGGCCGTGCGACTGCAAGGTCTCGATCGCACTCTCGAAGCACTGCAGTGCCCGCTCGAGGCTGCCGGCGCCGCCGCCGGGCAGGGCCTGCAAGGCGGTGCCCATGCGGGCGCTGATGCGGGCTTTCAGCAACACGGCCTGCGCCGGCGCCAAGGCCAGCGCGCGTGCGTAGAGGTCCACCGCCTCGTCGAGTTGCCGCGCGGACTTGGGCCGCGACTGCAGGCCCATCGCGATCTCCATCAGCATCTCCGCCCGCTCTTCGGGCGATGCATCGGCATCGTCGGCGGCGGACAGTGCTGCATCGAACTGGGATCGGGAGAGGGTTTGCAAGGGGTGGCCTTTCCGGTGGCTGCCTCGAGTCCCGACTCAATCTAGCGAGCGCACGCTGCAACGTCAAGCTGATATGCGAGCGCAAAGATAGTTTGCAGTCAGACTCGCTTCAAGTCTTCGAGCAGCAAGGCGCCGGCGTCGGCATCCCAGCGCGCGCCGAACTCGCGCTCGGCGGCGAAAGGGTCGATCCCCAGACCCGCGAGGAAGTCGATCGCCAGCATCACGCGGTCGCCCCGCAGGTTGCGTTGCTTGAGCAGCATGCCGCCGGCCACCGGTCCGCGCAGCGGCAGCAGGTAGACCTGCCCGTCGCGTTCGATCAGTGCGGCCGACTCGACCCCGCCGAGGTAGAGCGCGTAGGTCTCGTGCGGCACCAGCACGCGCCCGCCGCCGATCGACACCACTCGCCTCATGGCATCGCGCTCGCCTGCCACGAACGAACGCTCTGCGTGATGTGCTCGCAGACGCTCGCGACCGCACGCTCGACCGGCGATGTCAGTTCGGTGCCCAGTTGCAGCGAGCCGGCTTCGATCAGGTAGACCGTGAGATCGCCGGGGAAGGCGGCGCCGAAGATGCGCCGGCCGGCATGCACCGCGTGGTCCCAGCGGAAGTCGTGCAGGCTGTAGCCGGGCTGGTGCGCGGTGTCGATGTCGCTGCCGGGCACCCGGAAGATCGCGCCCGCCTCCGAGCCCGATCGGCAGGCATCGACGATGATCAGCCGGCGCGCGCCGCGCGCCTGGAACATCACCTCCATGCCGCCGGTGCCGGCATCGAAAAGCCTCACGCCCGACGGCAGGGATTCGCCGAACGCCTGTTGCAATCGCCGGATCACGCACACGCCCGCGCCGTCGTCGCTGCGGTTCAGGTTGCCGCAGCCGATGACGACGATGGCAGGGGCCGGCACGGCCCCCTCGCTGCTCAGATGCGCCACAGGATGCAGGACCATTGCGCCCGTACCGGCAGCATCAGTTGGGGCAGCGCGCAGAAGCCGCGATGCCGCTCGAAGTACATGCAGGTGGCGCAGGATTGTTCGATGCCGTCCTCGTCCGCGGCGTCGACAAAGGGTTCGAGCGTGAAGCCCGCGACCGCCAGCTTGCCTTCCAGGTCGTCGGCAGCCAAGGCCTGCAGCCGCCGGCACGCCTCGTCCACCGCGTCGGAGGTATAGGCGCGGTGCGCCCATTCGGTCTGCAGCCCCTCGGCAAGCAGCCGCTCGATGCGGGTGAGCAGCGTGTCATCGGACATGGGCCGCCTGCCTTCCGCCTCAGATGCGCCACAGCCGGCACCACCAGTCCGGCTCGACCGGCACGGCCAGCTCGGGCAGGTCGCACCACTTGCGATGCACCAGGTAGTACATGCATTCCTGGCAGCGCATCTGGTCCGGACCGTAGGGCTTGTCGACGAAGCCGGTCAGCACCAGCTTGCCCTCCAGGTCGTCGGGTCCGAGCTCGCGCACTTCGGCCAGCAGCTTGCCGAACTCCTTGTCGGTCTCGGGGAAGGGCTCGGTCTGCGTCTTCAGCCCCCCGGCCATCATGTCGCCGATCCGCACCCTCAGCCGGTCGTCGTCGCTGGTTGACATCTGCTTGTCTCCTCGGAGGAACCGCGCCTGTCGGGTGGCCCGCCAGGCGCTCGAGAGGAGCCTGTCTCAGCCGATGCGAAAGCGCGCCAGTTCCCCCCCGTTCTTGGCATCATGCGCGTGCACTGTACAGACCAGGCAGGAGTCGAAGGAGCGTGCCACATGGCCGACCTCGACCGGGTCGCTGGCATCGGCGATCGGCGCGCCGATCAGCGCCTCCTCGATCGGCCCGCGCGCCTGGGTGCCGTCGCGCGGCCCGACGTTCCACGTGGTCGGCGCGACGATCTGGTAGTTCTTGATCTTGCTGTCCTTGACCTCGATCCAGTGGCACAGCGCGCCGCGGATCGCCTCGGTGGCGCCCCAGCCACGGCCGTCGCGCTCCTTGGGCTTGATGTACCAGGGGTCGTTCAGCTTGAATTCGCGCAGGCAGCGCTCGGCCTGGCGATAGAGCTTGATGGTCTCGTGCATGCGCGCGATCTGGCGCAAGTGCAGGCTCGCGCCGCCCATCTTCTTGAACATGTCGAGCACCAGGGGGTCGTGGTGCTGCCAGCTTTCGCCGTGCGTGCCGCCGGCCACCATCTGGCGCGCGAACGGGCCCGCTTCCAGGCGCCCGAAATCCACATGACTGACCGCCGTCGCCCAGGAGTACTTGTTGGCGAAGTCGGTCGTGTTGTTCTGGATCGGCCGGGTGGTGCGGTCGAACGGGTACTGGTCGCCGGTGTCTTCGTCGTACCAGGCGTGGCTGATGTTCTCCCGAGTGAACTTCTCGTCCATCAGCACATGGGTGTCCGTCGCCGAGTCGTAGACGCCGCTCTTCATGATCAACGCGGCATTGCGCGAATCGATGGTCGGCTTCTGGTACTTGTCTTCATGCGGCAGATAGCCCCAGCTGATGTACTTGCCGACCCCGCCGCCATACTGGTCCAGGCCGACGTCGAGGCCCATCTTCCAGTAGAAGGCCAGATCGGAGTTGGCATGCGCGGGAGACTCGTCGAGCCAGACCATGAAGTCGTCATAGGATTTGACCTGCTCGTAGCGCTCCAGCGTACAGCCCAGCCAGCAGGACTCGAGCCAGTTGGCCTTGAAGTACTCGAGGATCGCCCACGCGCGGGTCACGTCGGTCAAGGTCGGCGCGCACATCACGCCGCCGGGCACCATGTAGCTCGAATGCGGCCATTGCCCGCCGAGCAGCGCATAGATCTCCACCGGCTTGCCGGAGATCGTCACGCCCCGCTCGTACGAGCTGCCGGTGAACGGCGCGAAGCGCCTGCAGGCCTCTTCGTAGTAGGGGCTGTGCTTGTACTTCTTGTTCGTCAGGTCGATCGCGTACAGGCCATAGAAGTAGCGTGGCTGGCTTTGCAGGCTCTCGACGATCTGGCCGAGGTTGCGTGCCAGGATCGCATTGCGCGGCACCTCGGTCTGCCAGGCGGTATCGAGCGCCCAGGCGGCGCAGGTCAGGTGCGACGCGCCGCAGATGCCGCAGGCGCGCGGCGTGACGACGAGGCCGGCCTGCGGGTCCTTGTCGCGCAAGATGACTTCGAAGCCGCGGAACAGTTCGGCCTGCGTCCAGGCATTGACGACGTGCCCGTCGCGGATGTCGACGCGGATGTCGAGATCGCCTTCGACGCGGCCGACCGGCGAGATGTCGAGTGTTTGAACGGTGGACATGGCGTGTTCCTCGGACTCAGACGACGAAGATGTCTTGCTCGGCCCAGCGCGGCGCAGCATTCTTGGCGGCGCTGGTCAGCGCGATGTAGCCCTTCTTGTCCACCCCCAGCGGCAGCTCCTTGGGCACGCCCATCACGGTCTGGGTCTTGAAGACCGTGCCCGGCGCGAGATCGAAGAACGGGAACTCGGGCTCGGTGCAGCCCATGCACGGCATGCCGGCGCGAGTCTTGGACGACTGGCGATTCCACAGGATGCGGTTGCAAGGCGAATGCGTCATCGGGCCGCGGCAGCCGAGGTCGTAGAACAAGCAGCCCTTGCGCTGGCCGAATTCGGTCGCCGAGACCTTGTAGGCGAAGTGCATGTTGCGCGTGCAGCCGGTCTGCGTGAAGCTCTGGAAGAAGGTCTTCGGTCGCTGGAACTCATCCAGCCCGATGTCGCCGGCGCGGCCGGTCGCCACGGCGACGACGATCTGCGTGATCCAGTCCGGGTGGGCCGGGCAGCCGGGCACGTTGATGACCGGCAGGCCGGACTTCGAGACCCAGCTCTTGCCGAGGAAGCCGCCGTGGTCGCGCTTCAGGAACTGCAGGCCCTGCGACTGGCTCGGGTTCGGCGCCGTCGCCGGGATGCCGCCATAGGTCGCGCAGTCACCGATGGCCACGACGAAGGTCGCGGCGTTGGCCAGATCCTGCACCCAGGCCTTCATCGGCCGGCCGGCGAAGCGGTTCCATTCGCCGCTGCCGTTCGGCGCGTTCACCACCGTGCCTTCGAACACGAAGATGTCCAGCGGCACCGCGCCGGAGACGCAGTCGCGCAGCAGCTTCTGCAGGTTGTCGCCGAGCTCGATGCCGAGCGAGGGATGCCACAGGATGTTGATGCCGAAGTCGGTGACCAGGTCGCAGGCGCTGGGCTCGTCGGCGTTCAGGAAGGACATGGTGTTGCCGGAGCAGGCGCCTCCCTGCAGCCACAGAAGATTGGCCATCGAGATTCTCCTCGTTCAAGGCATCGGTTGTTGGCGGAAATCACGCGGCTGCAGGGCTTGCCGGCCCGGCTGCACAGCGTTGCCTCTGCACGCGACATGCCAGAGTCGATGGCTTTCGGGTATGTCCCGAGTTGCCGGGCTACGGTGGGTCCGGTTCGGGCCCCGGTCGGAGCCTTTTCGCTGCAAACCAACTTTGCAGCCCGCCAAAATGCAAAGCAACTTGTCAGGGGTGCGCCTGTAGTCTCAGCCGCGACGGTTGCCGCAACAGGGGCATTCGACTTCCAGCAGGCAGCCGTACCAGATGCCCTGGCAACGGCTGCACCAGTGGCCGCCGAGCTGATCGTCGGACAGGGCGAGCTGGCGCGCCAGCGGGGTGACGCCGAGTTCGCGATACCCGCCCAGCGCACGTTCCGGCGCCAGCAGCGAGCGCAGGAAGCGCTGCGGCCTCGCCGCTTCAGGCTTCGGGTCTTCGCTCACGCCGCCTCCGCCTCGTCCTGCCGGTCGATGCCATATCGCTTGAGCTTGTTGCTCAAGCCCACGCGCGACAAGCCGAGCTCGTCGGCTGCACGGGTATGATTCCACTGGTGCCGTTCGAGTGCTGCGCGCACGAGGGCCATTTCGAGCTGCTCGACCCGCTCCTTGAGTGTTTGCCCGTTCAAATCCACGGCGGCCTGCTGCGCGTGATCAGCCCGGGGGCGCGCTCTTGCGATTTCCGCCGAGAGATGCTGCACGGTGATGAACTCGCCGTTCTCCACCGTCGCCACGGTGCGCCGGATCTCGTTCTCCAGCTCGCGCACGTTGCCGGGGAACGCATACGAGCGCAGCTTCTGCTGGGCCTGGCTCGCGACGCCGGGGATCTTGCGGTTGAAGACTTCGCAATACTTCTTGATCAGGTAGTCGGTCAGCACCGGGATGTCTTCCGGCCGCTCGCGCAGCGGCGGGATGGCGATCTCGAAGCCCTTCAGCCGGTAGTACAGGTCGCGCCTGAACCTGCCCTCGTCCACGAGCTGCTGGATCGGCCGGTTGCTGGCCGCGATGATGCGCAGGTTGGTCTGCTTGGTGCGGTCGCTGCCGATCGGCTTCACTTCGCCGTCCTGCAGAAAGCGCAGCAGGCTGACCTGCACCGCGGGTGAGATGTCGGAGATCTCGTCGAGGAACACGGTGCCGTTGTCGGCCGCGACGAACAGGCCCAGCCGGTCGCTGATCGCGCCGGAAAAGGCCCCACGCTTGTGGCCGAACAGCTCCGAGAGCAGCAGCTCTTCGGCGATCGCGCCGCAGTTCTGCGCCAGGAAGAGCTGCTTGTGGCGCTGGCTGAACAAGTGGATCGCCTTGGCCAGCAACTCCTTGCCGGTGCCGGTTTCGCCCGTCAGCAGCACCGGCAAATCCGTCGCCGCGGCCTTGCGCGCGGTGTTGCAGATCGCCGCCATCTTGTCGCTGACGAAGACCAGCTTGTCGAAATGGTAGGTCTCCTGCAGTGCGCGGGTCATGCTGTCGTTCTCCTGCCGGATCACTGCGTCGGCGAATTTCAGCTCGCGGCTGAGGTAGCGGTGGATGCGCGATAGCTCGCGGCTTTCGAGTGCGCGCTGCAACAGCAGCGCGAGTTGCTCCGGCTCGAACGGCAAAGAGACGACCTGATAGACCGCCGCGTCGTTGATCGCCCGCACCATCTCCTCACGCCGTGCGCTCTGCAGCGCCAGAACACGCACGGTGTGCGGATGCTCGACACGCATCTGCTGCAGCAGGTCGACGCCGCGGCCGTCCTCCAGCTGCTGCTCGCACACCAGCACGTCCGGCGTGTGTTCGCGCATCAGCTTCGCCACGTCGGCCGCGCGGCTCAGGCAATGCAGCGCGTACTGGCGCCGCAGGTGCCGGTGCAGCGCACGGTCGGCCAGCACATCCGTCCCGACCAGAAACACGCAGAACTCCGGGGCTGAGGACATGACAACTTTCTTTGCCGTGCGAATAGCAGATTATCGCCAGAACGCTCCGTGCAATCGTCACGCCTGCGGCGGCAAACGTGTCGCGGCCTGCGAGTTTGCCGCCGAGCAAGGCTCAGGTTCCGACCCTCCGCGGTCGATAGCCCCCCGAGAGGGTCTCGGACCGCGGCGCGGGCGCACCGCGCACGGATCAGGCTGTACCGGGATATCCGGATCGTTAGGGCACGACAACACTTCGCGGCGAGAGGCCATTCCTCTCCCAAGCTCGCTTCAGATGATTCTTTGCTCTCCCCGAGCCGACATGGCCGAGCTCAGCCGCCGCGATCAGGATCTGCAGCGATTTCGCGCCGCGATGGAGGCGTCTGCCGATGCGATCTTCCTGATCGATGCCGGCCGCATGGCGCTGGTGGATGTCAACGAGGCCGCGTGCCGGATCTCCGGCCGTTCGCGCGCCGAGGTGCTGGAGACCGTACCGGAATCGCTGTTCTCGACATCCCGGCAGGAACTCGAGCGCGCTTGGCGGGCGCTGATCGCCGGCGACCTGAGCGGCGGCACGTTCGAGACCCGCCACCGCTGCGCCGATGGGAGCGGAGTGGATGTCGAAATGCGCTGCCGTGCGGTGCGCATTGCGGACGTCTGGCTGATCGTCAAGGTGGCGCGCGACATCACGGCGCGCAAGCGGGTCGAGCTCGGCATGCAGCGGCAGGCGGTGCAGCACGCGTTGCTGGCCCGCTTCGGCCAGTTCGCGCTCGAGAATCCGCCGCTGGGCGACTTGATGGCGCGGGCAGTCGAGATCGTGCAGCAAGGGTTGACGGTCGAGCTCTGCCGGCTTCTGATGGCCGAGCCCGACGACCACACACTGGTACAGACGGCCGGCACGGGATGGGACGACGTCTGGCTGCGCGAGCCGCTCTTCTGTGCGGTCGCGGAGACCGAGGACCGGTTCGTCCTCGGCGCCCGGGAGTCGATCGTGATTGCCGATTTCGACACGCAGTCGCGCTTTCGGCGGTCCCCGATCCTGGCCGCGCACGAGGTGCGCAGTGCCGTGGAAGTGCTGATTTGTGGCCCGGGCGGGTCATACGGGGTCATCGGCGCCTATGCGCGGCGGCCGGGACGCTTCGAGCCCGAGAGCGCGGACTTCGTGCAAAGCGTCTCCAACACCCTGGCCGCCGCGATCGAGCGCAAGAGTGCTGATGATCGCCTGGCCCACATGGCGCAGTACGACGCACTGACCGAGCTGCCGAATCGCAGCCTGTACCTGGACCGGCTCTGCCAGGTCCTGATCGAGGCCGAGCGGGACAAGCGTCCAGTCGCCGTGCTGTTCGTCGACATCGATCGATTCAAGTACGTCAACGACAGCTTCGGCCATGCGGTCGGCGACACTCTTCTGGTCGAGATATCCGCACGTCTGCGTGCCACCGTGCGTCCCGGCGACACGGTCGGCCGCCTCGGCGGCGATGAATTCGCCATCGCATTGGCACACCTGGCGCAGGCCGAGGACGCCGCGGTGGTGGCGCAGAAGATCGTCACGACGCTGGCCGTGCCCTTCCAGCTCGGCGGACATGAGATCTTCGCGTCGGTCAGCGTCGGCATTGCCGTCTACCCGGTCGACGGACTCGATCCGGGCGTGTTGCTGAAGTGCGCCGACATCGCGATGTACCGGGCAAAAGAGGCAGGCCGAAACGCCTTCCAGTTCTACATGCCGCAGATGAACGAGCGATCCGTCTCGCGCATGCGCGTCGAGTCCCAGCTGCGAGGCGCGCTCGAGCGCGGTGAGTTCCTGCTTCACTATCAGCCCAAGGCCGACCTGGCCACCGGCGAGATCAGCGGCATGGAAGCGCTGCTGCGCTGGCAGCCCCCGGGCGCCGGCTTGGTGCCGCCCGGCGACTTCATCGCCATCCTCGAGGACACCGGACTGATCCTTCCGGTCGGCGAGTGGGTCATCGCGACGGTCTGTGCACAGATGCTTCGCTGGCAGGCCGAAGGCGTGACGCCGCGTCCGGTGGCCGTCAATGTGTCGGCGCGGCAGTTCCGGCAGAAGAATCTGGCCGCGGTGATCGGCGACATCCTGACTTCGAGCGGACTCGACGCGGGCCTGCTCGAACTCGAATTGACCGAGTCGAGTCTGATGAGCGATGCCGATGCCACCGTCAAGGCCTTGCAGCAGATGAAGCAGCGCGGCATCCGGCTGTCGGTCGACGATTTCGGCACCGGCTATTCGAGCCTTGCCTACCTAAAGCGATTTCCGCTGGATACCTTGAAGATCGATCGCGAATTCATCCGCGACGTCACCACCGACGCGGACAGCGCAACGATTGCGCTGGCGATTATCAACCTGGCGCGAAGCCTGAAGCTGAAAGTCGTTGCCGAAGGCGTCGAAACCGAGGCGCAGCTGGACTTCCTGCGCGCCCATGCATGCGACGAAATGCAGGGCTACTTCTTCGCCCGCCCCTTGCCGGTCGACGAGATGACGCAGGCATTGCGCGAGAGTCGGCGACTCGGCTTGCCGCAGCCAAACCGAGCGCCCAGTGTCGACGTGGATGAGGTGTTGCAGTTCAAATTTGAGGCCGCCTAGGATTTCGTTGTCCGACTTCAACTGGCGGACTTCGAACTCCAGTTGCCTGATGCGCTGCTGCTCCGGCGTCAGCGGCCTCCCCAGCCCCCGTCGACCCACCGCTTCTTCATCAAACTGCTCCACCCATCGCCGCACCGCACTCGCGACGAGTGGGCAACGGCACAGCTGAAACTTTCTTTGGCCTCGCATTGCCCGCCTGTCCGGTTCAAACTTTGTCTCCTGCCTTACGGACTCGCGAGTAAGTCAAGGGATGAGCGGTCGACTCGGTCTGAATGCGATGCGCCTGCTCTTGCGCGTCCCCGGCGCGTGGGTCGCCGAGCGCACCGCGCGCCTCGGCCAATGCGAGCCATGCCTTGGCGAGGGCCGGGCTGTGGTCGGGGTCGTACACGGCGCAGTGCAACTCGACGGCTTTGTCCAGCACGGGCAGCGCCTCTGCCGGGCGGTGCTGGCGAAGCAATGCCCGGCCGATCACGAGCGTCGCGCGGGCTTCGAGGTCGCGCTGGTAGTCGGCGAGGCCGCCGGCGCCGATGGCCGCGAGCGCTTGCGAGGCCTGGGTCTGCGCGGCGGCTGCATCGCCTGCTTCGAGCGTCAGCCACGCCGCATCGGTCAGCGCAGCGACGGACTCTGCTGCCCCGGGAGTGGCCGGTTGCGCCGCCTTGATCGATCGAAACCCGGACAATGCTTCGCCGGCACGGCCGCTCGCCACCAGCCAGGCTCGCTCGGCGGTATCGGTCCAGAAGGGCGAGAGCTTCCCGTTCGCCTGCCTCAGCAGCGAACGTGATCGATCCAGCAAAGCGCGAGCCTCGCCGAGCCGGCCGAGCTGGGTCAGCGCGTACGCCCGAATGCCCAACGCGGCCAGATCCAGCTCAGATGCCAGTGCCGGTTCAATGGTCAGGGAAGCGTCTTGATCCGTCTCGGCCAGCGCGTCCTGCGGACGCCCGTAGTAGAGCAACATCGCGGCGTAGTTGACCTTGATGTAATGCGCGGGCTCGGGAAACGCCGCTGCGTCGGCGCTGTGTGCCCACCGCCATGCCGGCTCGGCAGCCTGCACACTTTCGCGAAATCGTCCGGTGTTGAAGAAGAGCTCTGCGAGCTGGATCTCGCTGTTGTACAGCTTCAGCGGCTCCGAACGGCGACGCGCAATCTCCACGCCCTTGCGTTGACTCACCTCGGCTTGGGCGAACTGCCCCAATCCAACCAACGCGTCCGCGAGACTCCCGTAGGTCTCGCAAAGGTCATTCGCGCCTAGCGGTGCGCGTTCCTCACTGATGCGCACCTTTTCCGCAAAGGCCTGACGGGCTTGTTCGTACTCGCCGACGAAAACCGCGCTCTCGCCGCGAACCTGAAGCGTCCGCAGCAAGGCAGCGTCGGGCGGGTACCTTTTGGCGATCGCGAGTGCGCGCTCCGTGGCCGCCAGCCCATGCGCGGGGTCGCCTCGGCGATCGAGCGATGCCTGCATGAGGTCGACCCAAAAACGCGTCCGAGAGTTGTCGTCCCTTCGAGCGTCGAGCATGGCGGCGGCCTCGCGCAGCAGCGAGGCCGCTTCCGATCGCTGCTCCGCCGTGGCGAGCGCATCCGCCAGCTGGGCCATGGCGGACACGCTGTCGTCGCTGTTGTGCCCCGACAGCCTGCGCGCCTCGTCCAGTTGCTGCCGCCGCAGCGCAATTTGCCGGTCGACAAGCCCCATGCCGTCATACAGCGAGGCCAGCACGTCCAGCAGGCGCAGCCGGGCAGCGGGTTGCTGTCGCAGTTCGGCATCGATGCGCTCGGCGCCACGGTCCAGCAGTGCGCGCGCGGTCGTCTCGCGGGCTTTCGTCGGATCGGCTTGATCGCCTGAGTTGGCAAGGAACACGCCTTCGAGAAAGGCTTGCACTGCCTGGGCCGTGGCTGCTTCGGCCTGCGCTCGTTTCGCCTGGAGGCCAGCCTCGCGCGCCTGCCAAAGGGCCACCGTCGTGCCGGCGACGAGCGCTGCCACGGCAACGCTCCCCGCCGCCACCTGCAAGCGGTGGCGTCCGACGAATTTGATTGCCCGGTAGCGCTTGCTGTCGGGTCGGGCCAGAACCGGGGCGCCGCTCAGGTAGTGCGTCATGTCCTGAGCGAACGCATCCACCGTCTGATAGCGCTCGGTCACCGCCTTCTTCAACCCGCGGTTGAGGATGGCATCGAGATCGCCGCGCAAGGCCTTGCGGTTGGCAGGCACGGCCGCGGCGTCGCTGGCCAGCCGCGGCTCGGCGCTGGCGATCGCCTCCTCCATCTCGGCAGCAGTCCCTCGCTTCAGTCGATAGGGCCGCGCATCGGTCAAGACCTCGTAGGCGACCACGGCCAGGCTGTACACATCGCTTGCCGTGCCCAGCGGCTCGCCGCGGATCTGCTCGGGGCTCGCATAGTCCAGCGTCAGCGCGCGGCCCGAGAGTTCGGTCAACGCGGTGCGCAGCGTGCTGTCTCCCTCGAGCAGCTTGGCGATGCCGAAGTCGAGCAGTTTCACCTTCCCGTCCCGGGTCACCAGGATGTTGCTCGGTTTCAGATCGCGGTGGACGATGAGCCGAGAGTGGGCGTGGCCGACCGCGGCCATCACCTGCAGCAGCAGCGCCACGCGCTCGCGCACCGGCAGTGCGTGGGTGCGGCAGTAGGCATCGATCGGTTCACCGTCGACGTACTCCATCGCCAAGAAGGGCCTGGCGTGTGCATCGATGCCGGCGTCGTACAGCCGGGCAATGTGCTCGTGCTCGAGCGTCGCGAGAATCTCGCGTTCGCGCGCCAGCCGCTCGGCGAAGCTGTCGCCCCAGACGATGCGCGGCAGTTTCAGCGCGACCCGCCGGTTCAGGAGCCCGTCCGCCCGTTTGGCGAGCCACACGGTGCCCATGCCGCCCCGGCCGATCTCCGCGATCAAGCGGTAGGCACCGACGCTGCCGCCCGCGGCCAGTCGGCCGAGGGGCGGGGTCGTGTCTGCCGTGTCCAGCCGGGGCAGCATGTTCAGGAAATCATCGGTCTCGATCTTGTCCTGGTGCGCCAGCAAGGCGCGCAAGGCCTCGCGATGCAACCCTTGCTCGCCGGCCAAGCCCGCGAGCCACGAGGCGCGCTCGGGCGCCGGCAGGTTCAGCGCCTCGTCGAGCAGCGCGCTGATGGCGGGCCAACGCGCTTCGAACGGCGAGAGCGGTGTCATGCTGTCATGCGGGCGCCGCCCTGCGTTCTCAGGTCCGCAGTGCGTGCGCCAGCAGCAGCCGAGCCTTGTCCCAGTCGCGGCGCACGGTGCGTGCCGACAGGCCCAGGGCCTCGGCGATCTCGGCGTCTTCCATGCCACCGAAGTAGCGCATTTCGACCACTCGCCCGAGCCGTTCGTCGATGCGGGCGAGGTCCTCGAGCGCGGCGTGCACGT
>Ga0105240_10001695_pt1 | contig 37337 bp, 18 predicted proteins | sample KBSC54metaG_FD_80426 | JGI IMG/M metagenome (GOLD analysis project Ga0105240, IMG submission 80426) | Corn rhizosphere microbial communities from Kellogg Biological Station, Michigan, USA - KBS C5-4 metaG | ecosystem: Host-associated > Plants > Roots > Rhizosphere > Soil | place: Michigan, USA... | reverse complement strand
GATGTGAAGGCGACATTTTTTCAGAATGAACCGCAGTCGAGTGCCCATGGACTTCTGGAAGGACTGCATCCTCAGTCTTCTCAACCGGCCTTGTAACCTGATGGGGCGGTTCTGCATGGGCCGTGGGCTGTACTATTTCATGCTCTCTGGGATAATCAGCAGGGCTGCCCTTTTCTTCTGGCGCTCGAGTTGAAGACAGCGTTGGTTGAACTTGAGTTCCGGGGAGCACCGCTTCCACCGCTTCTTTAATAGCTGCGTCAATAACAACACTAATCTCCGTCACAAGCGTTTGCGGTGCAAGAATTTCCGGTTGTTGATTTGCTGTAGTTTGATTATCGGCTAAAGGTGAAGGGGGCGTTTTAGGTTGATCTCCTGGGAGCCCTGCATCAAGAGCCGCTGCGATCGTTTCGTTGGCTACAGCATTTACTTTAGATTCAACCGTACTGGGTTGTTCGAAAATTTTCGCTTGGGGATCCAAGGGTCTCGCATCCTGAGAATGGCTTGGTTCTGCACGAACCGAAGCTACTGTTGGTTGAATCTGAGTTCCAGGCACTGCCGCGTCCACAGCGGTCACCACCACTTTGCTGATGACATTCCCACCTTTAGGTTCAACCGCTGCTGAAGGAAGAATTTCTGGTTGAGGAGTAATGACCGGCCCAACAGAGCCCTCTTGATGATTCTGTTTAACGTTCTCAGAACTCGGGCTCGCATCGAGTTGGTGGGGAGAACGAGCGATGACATCCGCTTGCTCTACGTGATCTGAAGGCGACGACCCCTCAGCTTGAATCGCCGTGGGTAATAAAGGTGTGTTTGTCACAGGTGGCTGCTGGATAATTTGTGGTTGTCTTTCAAACGGTTTCGTGCCCAATGGATGTTGCGGTTCAGCATGAGTAAGGGGGTGCGATGTTTTGTGTTCGTTGTGATGATCGGCCACAGGACTAATTTTTTCTTTTACCGTTGGGGCTGAAGGGACCGTCGCTTGACTATAAATTCCAGGAAGCGCCGCTTCCACAGCGTCTTCAACGGCTTCGCCAATAACAATTCCGATTTCCGTCACAAGCGTTTGCGGCGCAAGAATTTCCGGCTGTTGATTTCCTGTAGTTTGATTGTCGGCTAAAGGTGAAGTAGGCGTTTTAGGTTGATCCCCCGGTAGCCCTGCATCAAGAGCCGCTGCGATAGTTTCGCTGACTACAGGATTCACCTTAAGTTCAACCTTTTCTTCTCCTGCTGGAGTTGAAGGGACTGTTGATTGAACCTGAGTTCCAGGAAGCGCCGCGTCCATAGCCGCTATTACCACGTCGCTGATGACATCCCCGCCTTTAGGTTCAACCGTTGGCGAAGTAATAATTTTTGGGTCATGATGTTCGATCGAAATTGGAGATTCGACGGAAATACCACTACGAGGTCCCCAATTTCTGTAAGCATCTTCACTTGGTATTTCTCCGCGCGGACCTAATCCGGAGTAAGCACTTTCCCCAACATGACTCGGTGACGGGTTCGTAGCAGAACCCACTCCAGATCCCGTGTGCACGTTGTGATCTGTTTTGAATCCAGCAGGTTGCTTTTGGTGTGTGATGGGGGCTTTGGGCGCTGCTGTTTCGTGAGGGTTCGGCCAGGCTAAATTTGTCAGGCTCGCGACTAAATTAGCCAGCGGCACATCGATCACTGGACCAGGAGGACTCTTTACTGCGGTTTCATCGACTGCGGATTCAGCGCTATCCGCATTCGAACCCGTTGCTACACGGTGACCTCGAGGACCTAAATTTCGGTAGCCCTGATCGCTTGGTCCTTGATCACTTGGCGTTCTTCCGCGCGGTCCCAATCCGGAAAAGGCATTCTTGCTGACACGTCCCGTTAACTCATTCGTTGAATTCGAACCCACTCGAGGGTCAGTATCTGCGTCGTGATCTGTTTTGAATCCAGCAGGTTGCTCTTGATGTGCGCCAGGCGCTTTGGGTATTGCTGCATCGTCAGGATTCGTCCAAACTAAATTTGTCAGGCTCGCGACTAAATTAGCTAGAGGCACATCGATCACTGGACCAGAAGGACTCGTTACTGCGAGTTCATCGACTGCGGGTTCAGCGTCATCGGCATTCGAATCCGTTTCTACGCGCTGATCATGCGGCCCTAAATTTCGATCTCCCTGATCGTTGGGCGTTCTTCCTTGCGGTCCTAATCCGGAGTAGGCATTTTCGCCGATTCCCACAGGATCCCTATCATTCTGAACAATTGTTGACGGCTCCGCCTCTGCAGAAACAACAGCGTCGGAGACAGACGGCTGAACCACGTTCGCGTCAAGGTTTCCAAAAACAGAGAATGCCGACGCTCTTCCGCGCGCGGCCTGCGATCGTTGTTGCGCTCCTCGTAAAATTCGCCGACGGACTTTTACAGATCCCACTCCAGAAAGTCCCGCTCCCAGCAGTTGCCAAACATAAGCCCATTGCTGTTTGGGCGCATCTTCATGCGAGCGCGTTGAATGTCTCCCGTAAAAAAGACCGCTCATTGTTAGAACGACGATGATGGCCGCAGTGACTAGTGTCAAAGCAGGACGCTTATTTATTTTTTGAATGGACTGGAAAGGGGATGTCAGCCACCGTCGCAAGGTCGGACTCTTACGCCAGAGGCGTATTAATAAATAACTGGTGATCCCCAAAACAATCGCGCCGATAGCGATCCACCATACGGTTGGCACGGTCCCCAGCGCATCATGCAGACCATGCATGGAAGGTGACAGCCAAAATTTTTCCCAGATCGTAAAAGGAATTTCATGTATGGGGAGTGATTGAGGATCGATTTGCGGGACATCGGCAAGGTGGATGGTTGACGTTTTTTCCGTCCATTGAAATGTTTGATTGGGCCAAATCTTATCCCAAGGATTGTCGCCAGCTTGCTGATGGAATTTTTCAATCGTGCGATGAATAAGCTCACGGTTTTGCTCATAAATCTGCGTAAACTTAGGCGATTGGCCAAACTGCTTCACCAAATCCGCATGGGCATTCATTTGATTCACCATTCCGGAAAGCGTGTCGCCGGGCTCAACCATTCCCGTTAAATGTTCCGTCACTTTGATGGTGTTATTACTTAAAAGTTCCGTCGTCACAGACCGTTGGAATTGGGCGGAAAAAGCCGGCACGACGGCGCCTAAGGCAAGCAGGATCACCTTTGAATGGTGTCGAGCAAAATTCCACAACACGGAGGACGGCGTTGCGGGGGTGGCGCGAATAAAGGTGGCCTTTTCTTTAGCGCCAGAGCTGGGGTTTAAGGGGCGTAACGGATCAATCAGAAGTTGCGACGTTAAGGCGTTTTGCGTCACAAAAGCTTGATAAGGGTTCTTATTTACAGACGGCGTCAGATGCAGCCCGACTGCCGTTGCAGGATCGAGAATTAAAGCGCTAATCAAAAGCGCCAAAAAGCTACGTTGGAAAATTTTTGTTAAAAAGTGCATGCCAAGACCCGTTAGATCTTAATTTTACCGGCATGGCATATTCTAAGGGATAGGCTTGGGGGGCAAAAATCCCGCCATTAGACCTATAAGGAGGCCGGTACCCCCTTTTTTCACACTAGGCGGGTACGACTTTCGTCGGGGGTGACGCACCCGCTTACACGATCTTCTGTTTAGGAAATAAAGAGGGCCGCATTGTCAGAAAGCGCTTTAAGCATGATGTCTTTGCGTATAAAGCGGGATTCTTCGGGATTAAGCAGAAACGGTTCCACATCGCGGCGCATGACAGGATCATCGATCGAGCCGATCTTTTTTTGTAATGCTTCATAGACTTGCCTTAGAGACGGAAATAATTGATCCGGATGCGTCTGCTTGACGGCGTTCTGAAAAAGTTTCAGGCTCGGGCGCACCTTTTTTCCTAAATAAAAGAGCAGGTCGTAATAGTCCCTCCCTTTAATGTAGCGCCGAAAAAGAATGGCGTGGAGTTTGGTGGCAAAAAGCGATGGCAATGTGTAATGGGTGCTGAGAAAAAGAAAAGGATTCTGGATGAGAGTTTCTTCAACCTCTCCGCCCAAAGGCGGTCGTTTATCCACTTCGAATTTGATGGAAAGTTTCTGCGTTTTGTTAGGAGATAACCCGAGGGGATGGAGCAAATCCGCGAATCGAATCGAAAATGAAGCGATGGTTTTTTCATCTTTGTAATTCCAGATTTCCGGCCGCAACCCCGATTGCCGGAGCCTCCGCTCTAAAGCATCGCTAATGGGTTTGGTGGTATAAGATTTTGGCTCGATGAGCGAAAAATCTAAATCTTCCGAAAAGCGTTGCGTGCCAAAAATAAGGTGCAATGCGGTCCCGTTGGTGAAGGCCAGTTGCTTGCGCAGGCCTTCCTGATCGAGAGCTTGTAGAAGGAGGCGTTGAAGATATTCTCGCGCGCCATTTAAGCGTTGGTGCGCGGGAAGCGATTGAATGGCATCACGTAGAGGTTCGATCATCGGGATTTTAAATTTTTTGCTAGTAATCCCAAGATAACACGCCCTGCGACTTCCACTCGCGGATGCCTAAAGCGCAAGAGAATTTCTTTAATACGGGACGATTTAAGAATGTTGATGTTTTGCAAGCGATAATTATCGATCAATAATTCGGCGGTTAACAACGTCTTTTTCGGAATACGCAGATAAATAAAATCGAACAGAGCCTTCTCTGGTTCAGCCATCCAGTGAATGGCCGGTTCGCTGTGACGATGAAATCCAAAAAAATAATGAGGCTGAACGTGACTATATGTGAAGGTGCCTAGGAGATTGCCAATTCTCGCGGTTTTACGCGTCGTCACAGAGGTTAAGAGGCCCGCCGCCTCGGGCAGAAGGCCATAATGACTGAGCGCAAATTCGAGACTGAGATAAGACGGTCGATAAAGAGGCTCTGCGATTTCAAGCGCCGTAGTAGGAGTACCCCCATCGAGCGCAGAGAGTGCGTAAACGCCGCGCTTAAGACGTATCAGCTTGCCTTCTTTTACCCAATGCGACAGTTGAACTTTTTCATGCGCAGGCCATTGGCTTTTCAAAGACCAATCGCCCGACCGAAAATAGGGCCGGCTTTTCATTCGCCGCTGTAATTCAATAAATTTCATGATTCTCTTAGTTATAATAAAATATAACTAAAAGAAACGCAATAGTTTAGAGATAGAGGCCCTTCAAGAAAAAATCGTCCAATGTGTAAGGGTGACTTCTCTGAAAAAAGTCAACACTCACCCGCGGTACGCGGTTTTAGAAAATGGGGATGAGCCTTCTCTTCACCGCGCTAGGTTTCTAGCCGGTACGATGATATTCATCCGCAGCCCCCCCTATTCTGTCACGCAACCGCATCCCGCCATACGACAGGCAGGTCGGTTAGTCACCTATCAGGGCAGCTGCAAGGTTCTCACGCATGCACCAAAGCACGAACTTCAAAGTAGCGTCGATGCTTCAAAACAGAAAAAGCAATTTCGCACAAATGCCGAGCACAGGCAACGATGGCAATTTGAGCGCCACGTCTGGTTTTAATGCGCTGAAACCGCAATCGCAACTCCGGCATTGTTTTCATCGCCGACCATGCCGCCTCAATAAACACCCATTTGAGCCAATGATTTCCACTATGACCGGTGGTTCCCCGATACGTCAATCCACCGCTGGAGGATACGGACGGAACTAATCCACAGTAAGACGCCAACGACGCCGCATTGCGAAACCGATCGATAGTTCCGATTTCAAGAGCCGCAATCGGCGCAAAGACAGCGCCAAACCCAGGCAAACTTTTCAAGTACTGGACCTCCGGCATCGCTTGCGTGGTTTGTTCCGCAGCCGATTGAATGTCTTTAATCTTTTGGCGGTAGCTTTCCAATAGATCCAACTCGCAACGCAAAATCTTATGGGCCACGCCAGGCAGGACTACCGCCTCTAAATACGTTCGGCCTCCGATGCCAAAAAGATCTGCGTAGTCTGGAATCTCGACGTGGTGATGATCAAGTAGGCGACGGATCCGATTCTTTAGGCGCACCTGCATCCGCACGAGCCAAATCCGCTCCCGCCAGATTTGTTTTTTGATGCGTTGTTGAGCATCGCCAACATAAACGCGTGGAATCCATCCCGCGCGCAACAATCGCGCCAAGGCCAAAGCATCCCGGCGATCGGTTTTACAACGCGTCTCGGCAATCACCCGCACTTGCATCGGATTGGCCAATAGGATTTCAACACCCAACGCCTGAAACGTATCGACTATCCATCCCCAACTGGGACCTGCTTCCACAACAGCTTTGCTCGGACCGGATAATCGATCCAGCACATTCTTCACGGCTTCGAGGGTATTTGGCATCCGACATTGCAAGACCACAGCGTCCAATTCATCGATAACGACCACCTGGGTGAACTTCCGATGATGATCCAGTCCGATATAATTCATTTGAGGCGACCTCCCCGTTGGAATTTAGGCTCGACACCAAATTCTACGAGAGTCGCCTCTTTTTCATATCAACTGTCACAAATCTCGAATTAAACGCACCTTTGGTGACAATCACAATTTCCTTTTTAAATCTGCACTCAATTCTTTTGCGAGCCAATCAGAAAAGTTTTCCCATTCATGGACGATCGTATGAACCGAAAATACTTGCACTTTAGGCTCTCTCGAACTTGGATTCGATCCGAAAATATAAATATCCAGAAAGAAGTTCTTTCTGCCGATCCGAACATATAAGTCTGTATCTGTCTTTACCTCCAGGTCTTCCAAATTGATATTTCTGAAACTGGAATCATATTTTTGTTCTGAGAAGTTAATAAAAAATGGCGTTCCTTCTTGAGTCAATACTTCCGCAAACTTTTTCCAAACAACTGGCGCACGTAAAAACTGCCCGTATGGAAACCTCTTTTCAAATTGGGCGTCCCAACTTTTTGTCGATGAGGCAAATGCCTTAAAAGAGTCAGGAAATACGATGCCAACGGCCTCTTCTAAATTCGTCAGATCAGTCAACGTTAACAACGGTTTCAAGACAATGCCTCCGGAGAGTTGTGGTGACTAGCACTATTTATCATTACTGATCGCCGATGGGCGTTGGGTCCATTTATCGAGTCGGAGGCCCAACCGCTTCCGAATGATTGTGCCAATCCTTGCGACATCAGACCGGTCATGGCCTGCAATGCGGGCTGAGATGCCCTGGCCTTCGTACTGAGTGAGGCAGGCGCGGACATCCAATTTCTCAGCACAGCAGCAGACGCGGTCCGAGAACCATAAAGGTTCAAGTCCGCACTCCCGGGCGAGATTCGGCATGATCGGAGTGCAATCCCTTTCGCCAATATCCGCAAAGGACGCCACATAATTCACTTCCCATGGAAACCAGCTCATCGCGTACTGGTTAAACGCGGTATTGAACAGAAGGCTGTCGAGGGATCCTGCGAAAAGGCGGGTGTAGGTATCACCATCAACGAACATGACGGGGGGTTCGCCGGAAGCGCGACAGTCCAGGGCGAAGACTTCCGATAATCCGAATCCGATGAGAACGGAGTCGGGCGGAGGCGGGAAATTCCCGGTGGCGACCTCTTCGCGGTAATAAGTCAGGACATCCTCTATGTTCGTTGTGCCATCGAAGGTGAGGCACAGGCCGCCATCGTTTTCGCCCATGGTCATTAGAAAGTTTTTATAGCTAACGGGCAATTCTCTGCCCGCCAGACGTTCCAACTCGACGATTTGCATTGCTGAGGCGCCCCGAATACGCTTGGGAAACTCAGAGTCAAAACCCGTCACGTACTCAAGAAATTGTTTCAACCGAATGTCCTCCGTTTGCTGTGTCGAACACCACCCGCGCTTTTCTATCCAAGATAGGAGTTGTGGTGACTGTCACAAATCTCAAATTAAACACACCATTGGTGACAGTCACAATTTCCCTAATGCTGTTTTGATCGAAGTCGCCATATCGTCGTTGCGCGTCACAACCATCAAAGCCGTTCCATCCGCAATATAGGTTTCAGGTTGGAGCCGCTCGCACAATGTCCAAAACCTCGACTGCAACGCCTGGACGGCAGAATTTTCGCTCGGGGCCAAAGTCCATCCTCCGTCATTTACAAACACCTCTTGCCATTGATCTGTAACAGGTCGATCAAATATGTACCACTCGTCAAATTCGCCGCTCTGCAGATCGTTCAAGGTTGCAAGTCTAGGACTGTAGGCAAGTTCTCCGCGACGGATCCAACCGGCTTTCTCTTGGTCTTTGCTGAGACTTAACGGTCCACTGTCAAAAGCGGTCACCACCAAATATCGCTGCACAAATATTTCGGGGCATTTCTCAATCACATGCGAGATGAAGGTGTTGGCCGAAAACTCGAACCAGTCATAGGCTTCATGAACCCCTGTTTTCATACGGTTAGTCCTCATCGGCGATCCACAGGCAACCGAAAAACTTGTCGCACACGACCAAGATGCCAGTATCAAGAGTGTGATCGGTGCAAGGAATCCATTCACTCAATCGCATTTTGTCGCCGTCATCGTTAAATTTGCCATTGGTGTAAAAGTGTCTTGAATCGGTAAATAAACTTAAAAACTGTTCCGCAAGCTGTTTCGCTTCCTGTCCGGGAATAATTTCGGTGTCGTAAGCCAGGTCGCGATTCAGCACAAACACCAGGATCTTTAGTGCGGTTGCCGCATCCACCTCAATGTTCATCCCCGGCCGTAGGCCAACGGCCTTTGCGAGGTCACGGATCGTCGATGCGGTTGCCGTTATCGATTTATCGAGCGGCCTAAATTCGACATAAATTTCTCCGGCGGATCTTCTTTTACGAATGAGCGCGGCAAGTTCATGTGCAGGCTCAGGCTCGCCGGTCGTTAACAATATTTGTATTAGAGTCTGGTCGCCAATTTTTTGGGCGAAGTCCATCGGGGACTGCTCCGTGTTATTTTTCGCTTGTGGGTCCGCGCCACTACGGCCGAAAAGCTTTACTAGATCATAGGTTCCGCGCGCATTGAAGGCCGCCGTCCATAATGGGGTGTTGCCGTGCTTGTCTTTAATGGACAGATCCCCTTTCGCCGCGAGGATTGCCGCCGCCACTTCCACATTTCCCTTGGCGGCTGCATAATGGAGCGCGGTTTGACCTTCCTTGTTTTGGTGATTCACATTAATTCCGCGGCGAATTAAATCCAAAGCAATCGAAGACTTACGAAACGCCAGCGCGTGATGGAGAAGATTGGACCCCGAATCATTCGTGATGTTGATGTCCACTTTTCCGATGTTGGCGAAATAATCAGATTCTTCGCCGACACGAATGATCTGAAACAGGTCGATGTCACTCACCACTAGCTCCAAATCCGATGTTCAAGCAGGGATACCAAACACCTCTCAAGAGGCTGGGTCCTGAGTGGGACGCCACATACGAATTGATCTCATGCGGGTGAACATTTTCGCGGACAATCCCCGCTGTTAAATCATCCTGATATCCAGCCTCTTTGATTAGAGCCACTGCGTCTTCCCGTGACCATGCCGTCACCCCGAATCCAATCGGTCCGTTTTTGCCGGTCGGTTCAATCCAAAATGAAATAAATTTCTCATTCATAAGAAGTCATTTCGTCAACTGGAAAATCCAATATATTGGAGCATTCAATCGTCCTCCGGAAGATCCAAACTGAGAAGGCGTTCGCGTGAAAATGCCGGCACTTGCCAGCCGTTCTGCATGGCATGGCGAACAAACTCTTCCGGCAGTCTGATGTGATACGTTTTCACATACCACGCTAAGTCGTCCGCCCAAGCCCACTCGCCATCCGTCAAAATGCTCCCTGTTCCGATGGGTCCTTTATCGTCAAGAATATCGCGCACCACGCCGGGAGACATCACGAAGCCGGTACCGGTCTCCAGGTAGGTAATTAAGTTGTCTTCGTGCTCCTGTGGGTTCGTGTGCGTGAGCGTCTGGAGATGCTCCCGTTCTTGCCGGGTAGCATGTGCCATTTCACTGAAAGATCGAATCCGTTTCAATACCTTTTTCATTTTTTCATGAGTCATCAATCTTCTTTAATCTCTTTCCATAGAGTCTTCAACGACTTGTTTAGGTCCAATAGTGACGGTGGCAAATCTCAAATTAAACCCACCTTTGCTGACAGCTACTATTTTTCTTTGTTAGACGGGTACCTCTCTTAGCTCCGGATTATGCTGGCGAACCCAGGCCTCAAGGTCTGCCGCCGACAACTGCTTTAGCTCATCCGCCCGTTTCTTCATATCGGCCGCAGGCGCCGGAATCGTTTCCATATACACAACGATCCAATCATCGGGACCAAGCAGAAATCATTTCTTGACGGCCATCGGCTTGATGAATCCCTGTTTTCATGTGGGTTTCTCAGTGTCATAGAGGCCATCCGTCTTGACGCCGGTAAAGTCATCCCAGCCCTTGCAGCTCGCGCGTGATAAGGGCCCCAAAAACGGAACGAAGAGAGTCGTTGAAAATTTTCCGTGCGAGGCAAGATTTTGCAGACTTTCGAGAAAGCAAGTCGCGACGGCGTCATGAACCTTTTCATCGCCATGAGCCAGGAGCCACTCCGCACAAGCAAAGATCTCCGGCATGAGGGACAACGAGTTTTGCGCCAGCAGGTCACTTACGAAATGCGTTAAAGCCGAAACATCATTACAGAGGCCGGCCTCCTGATCGCCCCAATACTCTCGATGGTGACGCCAGGCTGTTTCAAACTCTGGAATGCGTTTGAGAACATAGGGCATACATTCTGCTGCTGCGAGGATCCGCTCAGTCATCGCCGCGCATCCCCTACAACGTTCCCGCCGATGGCGGAAGTTTTCGCCGCCTGGCGATTGCGGAATTCGCTATAGAGCCGCATGCACTGGGTGGTGATCACCAGCGCGAGGATCGCCTGAAAAACCACGACTGTCCAGATTCCGCGGCGGAGAAATTCGAGGCCGGGGCGGCGCAGGGCCAGTCGCGCATGGAGCAACACAATGGCCATGGGAAAAATAGCAATCAAGGCGACGGCCGTGATTAATGCCGTCGTCGCAGAAGTGAAGCTGGGCCATAGTTTATAGAAGACCTCCGCACCCACCCCTAGCGCTAAGAGGCCAGACCATGAAGGAATCGCTATCCATGCCACAACCCAACGGTGTTTCTGCGGCCCCTGTCCCGAGTTAGCAAGTTCCATAGGTGGCTCCTTTATTCAGATCAATAGAGCATTGAGCGTGAAAAACCGGTTGTCAATCCCATAGGATTTCAACATCGTAAGGTTTGAGATTTACATCGGCTGACACGATCGGCAATTTCTCCACTAAGCTTTGGGCGATTAAAATGCGGTCAAAAGGATCGCGGTGATGGTCCGGCAAGTTTGCCAGTGCGAGGGCATGACGGCCTTCAATCGGCAGAATACCGAAACGATTTTTGGCCACTTGCTGCGCTAGGAATTTTCCCGCTGGCTCCGGAAAATGGAGCAGTCCTGCTTTTTGCTTGTACACCATCTCCCACAAACTGGCCGCACTGAGCAAGGGCTCGTTTTCCGGTGAGCGCATAAACTCTTTGGCCAGGCGCGAAAATTGCGCGTGATCACTGATCCACCATAGGAAAACATGCGTATCGATTATGGCCTTCACGCGTGAAAGTCCTCGAGCATGTCATCGGATAAGGGCGCATTAAAATTCTCAGCGACGCGGATCAGCCCCGTGGCGCTTCCAGGACTGCGCGGCTGCGCCGAAGGAGCAACAGGAACTAGTTTGGCTACGGGCCGACCCGCTTTGGAAATAGTGATTTCTTCTCCGAGTCGAACCCGCTCAATCAGTTTAGAGAAATGGGTCTTAGCTTCATGAATATTGATATTCATAAACCAAGTATAGACTAATATATAGACTAAGTAAATAGGCCTATATACCCATAATTAAAGAAAAATAATGCCTTATTCACGATTAAGTCGAGTTAATGATGCCAGGCAACCTCGGATAAGGATTTTAGTCGCGCGCTTCTGGCGAATGAATGTGTGCGGGGCGCGCGCCGATGCCGATAGCATAGGCGGGCAGGCGGCGCAATAAAGGCCAGCGTTGTGTGACCGCCATCGGCCACCAGCGGTAAGCGGCGCCCAAAGAAGGTTTGCGGTGGCCACGGCATCTTGAATGGCCAAATTTATACCCACACAGCCAATCGGCGACATCGCATGGGCCGCGTCGCCAATGCAAAGTAACCCCGGTGGAAGGTGGGATAACGTTTCGCCTCAGTCGCTAAAAAATCCCATTGCGGCATAAAGACGATATAAGGGCAATGGGTTGCGAGATGACTGAAATCGGCGATGGCGACAAGTTCCGAGCCGACCCGGCCGCGCGGCCGAGGGACTACTTTTGATGCGGCCGCTTCAGAAAGGAGTCCAGCAATCCGAGCTCATAAATATTTTCCCGCGTTAAAGGATGAACTGTATCGCCACGGAAATCGCGTAAAAAGTCGGTATGCTTTTCGAGCACGACCGTATCCACTCCGGCCCGCGCCAGTAAAAATCCGAGCATCATCCCCGCCGGCCCGCGCCGACGATGCAACAAGTGGTTTGAATTTTATGCATCGTGTTCCCCCAGCGCTCTATTGTTATGCCCCGATCCAACATTTTGCCCCGCGTCTTGCTGGGCGATCACCAGCATCCACGTGGACCCTGGCTTACGACCGCCAGTGTGACGACGCGACATATTTGACAATAATTTTGATTATTAAATAATGCGTCGTCGTCCCAGCCTCATAAAAAGGTGCGGAGGCTTTTGCGACGGATCACTGAAAGCAAGTCTTCAGTGTATTTCTCATGCGGAAGTCGCACTGGGATGACGTGTTCGAGTCGCGGAGAGTGCGGAATCCAAAGCAGATCGAACGTGCTGCAAGAAGAGTAAGGCGGCACCGACGCGGCGGCCGCGAGGGGTGCCGGCGATTTTTTCAAATAGCGATGACAGACGTGCGCGCGTCCAAATAAAAATGGGTGATACAAACGGGGAGTAGCGCTGTACATCGGCGCTGGTTCCACTCAAGATCGCGTCGCGCACGCCATGCACTTTTAGAATTTCAATTGCTTCTCTTAACGTCGGATCGCTGGTTTCCGCCTGGTCTCCCGCTCCGGCAACTTGGATGATCCACAGCCGCCCTCGGGCGTCGTATCCAGAGGCGGAAAAGGCTTGGCGTTTATTCGGCAGCCAATTCACGTCATCCCCCGCATACGACGGCTGACGGCCGAAGCGAATGCCGCTGACGCCGTCGATTGTGGCTTGGCCGTTACGCATAATCAGCGGCCCAGAATACCCTTTACGCACTGGCAAGTCACCGACAATTTCTCCATTGGGAAGCAAATCAATATCGAAAATTCCTTTGTGATTGGAATCCAAACTTAAAATATGGAATCGTCCATGCGGAGGTTGATAGGGCGTTTTAAGAACGGATTGCAGAATATCATGCCGACCTGGCGGTGGCAGAATGATCCGGCCCTCGTCTACAAGCAGGGTATTGTTCATGACAAATCCCTCTTGCGTGTTGTTGACGGCTAATACCACATTCTCGGGATGGACGAAATCTTGGACATACTGCTCCACTGTTTTGCCCAAGTTTGGATTGTTCGGCTGGTGGACTTCACGTTGCAAATCCCGCACGCGATAATGTTCCGCCCACACGTGCACCGCTTCGATATGCTCTAAATCAATCGTCCAAGCTTCGCCGCGTAAAGGTTGCGGGTGGCCATCCACGAGCCGGGTCATCACAATCGGCGTGACTGCAAGCCCTGCTGGAAAATCAGAGGTGGGAAGCGCCGCGCTCAGAAGGTCTTTCTGTTGACGTTCGACTAAGGACGCTAGACGCTGCGCAACCTGCTCGGTTTTTAACGCATACACGTCAGCTGCTGGATCGCCCCTCAGGCGCAAATAATTTTGGTAGGACCGCCGGAGACGAAGCCAATTCTGAAAATCGACCAGTTTCAATAAAGGCGGTAGGGCTTTGTTAATATCCGCTTCAAAATGTTGCTCCAAAGGAGCAACAACGCGTTCGATTTGGGCCGAAGATAAATGCAGCTCCACCAGGCCTTGGCTAATCGCGGATTTTGTTTTTTTACCTTTTTGCTGAAGACTTAGAACTGCCGCCTGATAATATTCCGTCAGCATCAGGACACCTAAAAAATAAATTTGGGCCGTGACAACGTCCCCCGTGGTTTCGAAGCCCTCATAGGCCAGGGCTTCCGCCTGATAGTGATCCACTAATTCCTGCTTTCCAGAAACGGAGGCGGGATCAACTCGCGCACGAATAGCCCGCCGTTCTGCTTCATGAGATCCAAAAAGAATAGCCATGAGCAATGCAAAATGCGGCGTGGCCAAGGGTTTTCCTTCCGGTAATTCGTCCAAAAAGTGGTCGGCGACCTTGTTGGTAGATTCTGCATCCATAGCCTCCGCCAGGATAGCAATCGACCAAAAAATCAATTTGCTTTGGTCTTCGTTCATGCTTATAAAAAGATGATTACGCAAACTTTTGGCATCGTCTGATTCCCCGCGCAGAATCTCCAGAATAAATTCCGTCACCAAAGGCGATTCAGAAAACCAAGCGATCCCCTGAAAAACCGCAATTTGATCTTGAGGAGAAAGGGCGGACATTTTTTCGGCCAGAAGATGAATGCGTTTTTCGGTCGTTGTTTCTTGTGGATTCAACAACCCATGGAAAAAATCAGAAACGGGCGATCGCGCGTTGACACCGCTAGGTTGAGAAGACGGTTTGTTGGAATCTGTAGCAGACTCTGAATTTTCCATCATGATCGGCGCGGCAGGCCAAGACACCCGACTTGGCCATAAGGGAATAAACCTATCGCGCGAGGAATCAAACCGTCCGCTATCTCCCGCCAGCCGCCAACCCTTGAGAGGGACATGGACCCCCCACCATTCCACTTGCGGCCATTGAAATTTTCCGGAGGTGATGGCATTCAAAAACGGATGAAGCCCGAGACTGATCGCCAACGCGGGAATAAACCCTGATCCTTCGGTAGCAAAACGCCAAGCGCGCGCCTCCAGACGCGGATCAAAGGCGGGATGGGTACACGCGGGAAGAAACGGAACCACTGCCTGCTGAACAAAAATGGATGGAGCAATTTGCGGATGCGCAACGATGGCGCGGGCACCCAGCGCCATGCTCGGATCAAGCAGCAGACCCGGGACTAATACAGCGGCAATAACGCGGTGCAGTAGGCGACGGAGAGTGGCAGTGCTCGCGACGATGAGAGCGTAGAAAGGATTCATAGAATCTCTTCAAGAATAACGAAGCTACCGTCGCTGGAACATGGCCCGCATGGCTCTAATTTAGGATCGATTGGACCCATAATTACCTAAGGCCCCAGAAGCTCTTCACTTGGATTGATCGAAAAAACGCCAGCGACTCCCTCTTTTCCAGCAAAACGATTCTCCAGAACATGTTGCCCCGCGTCATGCTGGGCGATGACCCAGCATCCACGTGGACCCTGGCTTACGACCGCCAGGGTGACGACGCGACACAAAAGGCCCCAGAGGTTAGCCAGCGATACGGAAGGCGGGGGTCATCCGGCGTATTTCCTGATCCGGCAACTTTAATTTCTGCGCCGAAGGGAGCCAGATTTTTACGCTTTTTAAAACTTCGGATATTATTTTTTTGGCGCGTGCAGGCGAGATGCGAAAAAATGGAATAACGCTCAAGGCCAAGTCAAGGCTTTGCGCGTTATCATCTCTAGAAATATTCAGCATAAGTCCTTCACCTGTGGGAGAGGGGTTCATATCAAAGGCGGGTGAAAGCGTCCATCCATTTTCCTTTAGGAGAAAGCCGTGGTTGCGCAAGTGATCATCCACGTTGGAAACACAAATATTAAAAATGATACGCCGCCAAAGCTGCTCTAGATCATGCGTCGCATGAGCCCCATTTTTTATAAGAAATGCGGCGATGTCGAGATAACTCACACCGGATCCGCCGCTATCGCCATCCTTTTTCCCGAGCATGGTCATCGCCGAGGCGAAATGCAGGCGTTTGCCGGTGGCGCTGCGATCGAACCGTTTTGTTAAAAATGTAGCGTGTTTATCTGAGTACGTTTGAATTTTAGAAACAGAGGTGTCAATGCCTGCATTGATTGCCAATTGGCTAAGGAGATATTCCCACTTTCCCATATTGAAGTCATCCTGACGACTGGGAAATTTAGCAATCCAAAGCCAACCATCGGGGTCTACGACACCGGCCTTAGGTCGCGCGCCGCCTAAGGATCCGCCAGGAGCAATTAATAATTTAAGCCACTGCATGTACTGCTTATGTTTTTCCGCATGATCGGCTTCCAGCTGCCGGCTGGCATACTCTAGATCGCGTAAACGCGTCCATGGGGGCACCGCCATAGCAGTAGCCGTGTCGAGAAATGGTCCCTGAGAAGAAAGGCGGAACCGCAATGCGCCCATCCGATATCCATCGAAGACACCGAGCAGATAATCCGATTCTAAAAGTCTGCGCGGTTCTCTTTTTTCCTCCCGCGCCAACTGCGCCTCCCGGCGCTGCATTAATACCCGTCCCCAGCGATCTGGCGATGAATCCAGAAACAGGCCAAAATTCGGATGATCTTCGCGCGGATATTGAGGGCCGGAAAAAAGACCGAGATGGGGGTCTAAGATTTGCGTATACGCGGAACGTAGCCATAGAGGATCGTATTCGAACGAGAAAATTTCTTTACCCCGAGATGGGGCAACAAAGAGGGTCCCCATCAATATCGGGTCGGGCAATCCTTGCCAATGTGCGCAAACTTGAACGGCTTTTTGTAAGGATTTTCCCTGGGTCATGAGAAACCTCTGCGGGAAACGCGCTTTTTTGCGGGGCTTAAGCCGGCGTCCTGAAGTTTACGTCCGAGCGGGTCGTCTTTTCCAACCAATAAGACATCTTTTTCCAGCCCCAAACAAAACAACACGCTGGCATAAGCACCAATGGTGACTCCGCTTTCGCCGCGTTCAATGGAACGCAACGTATTTCGCGTCATGCCCGCGCGTTCGGCCAGCATCGTGGTTGTAATGCGGCGGCGCAGTCGAGCCAAGCGAATAGTTTCGCCAAGCGCATGCAAAACATCCTCGACAGCCGGAATGAGACGATGAGTTTTTCTGGCCATAATGATCATTATTATAACCCAAAATTGACTATATGGCAATAATTTTGATCATTAATATGATGATACGCCGGTCGGTAGGCCGAAGGGGGGGCGATGGATTATGCCGCGGCGATGATGCGGTGCGGGGCGCGTAGGCGAGGAGTGTCGAAGGTGGCGTGGTAGAGCCAGCCGGATAGTATAAGAGCGAGTCCTGCGAAGGGATGCCAGAGGAGGAGCGCCATGGCGGTTGCATAGATCTGGCCTAAATGGCCGGCTAGGCGCACGACCTCGGCATCGATATGGCCTTCGTGGTCGGCGATAAAATAATTTTTAATCGTCGGCGTGACTATTTGTGCCAGCGCAAACACAAGCAAGGCCCCGATCGGGCCATGCAATACCGCGATCAGGACCGGCGCCAAGGCGAATGCGAAATACGGCGCCAACCAATCCCAACCTTCGTGGAAGGCAGTAAAGAAGGCTTGCGCACCGGCATGATGGGCGAGCCAGGCCGGCGCCGCTGCAAACCAAGTCCGTGCCGTTGATGGTTTTTGCGCGGGTGATGAAAGGTCCGCTCCCATCGTGGCCAATTGCTGCCGTGCTGTCTCCGGCAATGACAGGAGGCCTGCCTGAACAGCGGCAGAAAGAATAGCCGCCGCCGCTTGGCGCAGGGTGTTGGCCGGCGTAACGGGAATTTCGGGAATTCCTGCCGCTATTTCCGGCGTTTGATTCGCGCGACTGGTTGTGGCCCAAACGGCAGGCGTTTGCGTCAGATCCAGCATTTTCACGGTGGAGACGTCTTTCGCGTTCACGAGGGTCACGGCGATTTTGCCAGACACAATATCGCCCACCCATATGACTCGAACGTCTTTGATATTCGGCCGAAAGACGACCTCTGCTTTCGCCACCTTTGTTCTATCGTCCGATAGCGTCAGACGCGCCAACATCGTATGCATGCGTTTTGCTTTGGGCGGAAATGTTCTAAAGACAACCAGTAAAGTCAGATCGGATTCAACAGTCATCGATCCAGTAAGCTCCCATGCGCCGGAAGGCATGCCTGGAATTACCGTGTCATGATGCCACAACAGGATTTCATCCTTCTGATCATAACTGCCATCTTTGGGATCACGAGGGAAAAGAACAATATCCTTGTCCTTCGATCGGAAGAGTTCACGTCCCGTCGGAGAAACAACGGGTAACTCCCATATGTCACCAGAATGATCAAATAAAGGCGGAAGCTGAATTTCTCCTTCCGCATTAACGTCCCACGACATGAAATGCCCTGGCGTCCCTACGGATGCGACGATGCGATAGCCTTCTGGCGTAAAGCGCGGTGTCGAAAGAATGCGCATTTCTTTATCCGAACCCGGAGCTTTGTTTTCCTCTTGAAGTAACGGCTTGGCGTTACCTAATATTCCCGTCACGGGATCACGCTCGAACCATAAAACGGTTTCCACCTCTTGTCGCACCAAAAGCATCGCCCTCCGACCGTCTTTGGAGATCGATAATTCCCCATGAATGTCAAAAACTTGGCCAGGCATGCCGGGGATGGGTTGGCCGTCCGCCAGTGTACCGACGGTGGTGCGCACCACGGCAGAATTTTTTGCCGACGACGGAGTAACGAGGGGAATTGCGGGAGTAGAGGACGCCGGAATTGTAGATCCGGACTGGCGGACTTCCACCATGGAACCGTTCGGCATGGACAGCCACCATTCGCCTTGGTTGTTAATGTGTTGCGGGAGCGCTGATTTCAATTGGAGACCCGCATCGGATCCTTTCGCACCTAGGGAACCTGTCCATGGTCCCAGCACTTGCGATTGAACCACCTTGCCTTTAGCATTCAGCCGCAAATGCACCAAATAGGCTACGTTGTCGGCGGCAGGGATATTATTAGCGAGCAATAAAATCTCTCGCCCATCATCGGAAATCGTGGGGTCAAATCCAGACTCTTCGTCGCATTTAAAGTCAGGCAGCCCAGGCAATGGAGATTCGACGTTAAACACGCGGATACTTTTTCGCGGTTCACTTGCTTTTTTCGAACGAGTAACAAGGACCCAATCGGTTTTATTTGGTTTTACCGCAAGGGCGAATAGGCGCTTGTCACCGGCGAGCTGAACCGTCGAAGAAACCATATTGCTGCCATTGGCTAATCTCTCATCACCCGCAACAAGGAGATGCGCCATACCGCCCTGACGCCAATCGGTGGAGCCGGGCTTGAGCACCATCTCAACAATCATCAATTCCGACGACGGCGCAAATACGCCAAGCGTCAGGCGATGGCCATCGAGTGAAACCGTTCGCAATGCGATGCGTTCGACGGAGTTCTTGATCGTTTTGGCAACTTCCGTTGAAATCCAGTCCAGTTTTTCAGACGTCGTCCAAGGGGCACCGGCATGAGGACGGGTGAGTAAATAAAGGGATCCGTTCGTACTCTCTTCAGAGACAAGGAGATGAAGATCCCCCGGCAAAGGAAACGCATAGAGCTTCCCAGCCCAGGTTTTATCTCCCTGTCCAGGAATTTTTTGCCCATTGGCTAAAGGCCCTTCTGTAGTCATCATGGTTTTGGCAATGCCCGTTTGCAGCACATGGACTGCTTTTTCGAAGGGCGACGCCGGGACGCGCATCACCGCCATCAAGCCAAAGGTCTCATCGGGATTGCCGCCAGCGACCCACCAATGATCATTTTGTGTTTCCGTCAACCAACTGGTCATATCCAAAACCAGCTGAAAGCCGGGGGCTGATCCGATCGCTCCGTCTGCCGGTGTGGACAGGCGACGCATCACAGCCCACTTCCCCCCTCGCTCTTCTAATACGATGAGGGCTTTCTGATCCTTATTTTTCATCTTCGCCAGCGCAACCACTTTTTTGCCGCCATCCAAGATCAAACAACGATGCGTTGAAACATATTGAAGACCCCGATAGCCAGGGACATCATCAGCAACAGATAAAACAGGCGTGGCTCCCAGCACCGCATGGGTCGTTGGATTTCGTTCTAGAACGACCACATTATTTCCGGCGACCGGCCAACCGTTTGCTTCCACAAATACACGACATCCATCGGCGGACATCCAAAGTACGCGCTGGATTTCGAACCTAACATCCGGGCTCTTAAGATCCAGAAACCGATCGAAAAGGTTCTCCGCGTTGCGCGGCGTGATCCATTCCCACAGAGGTGCCGATGAGAGAGGTAAAGGAACGAGGACGTGCGTATAATCGCCGGTATAAGGAAGTTCTTTGGTCTTTACGATTAAAAATCGCCCCGACTCGCTAATTCTTATTGATTCAGGATCGATTTGACTCTCTGTTTCATCGAGTACGGCAGCAAGCGCGCCGCGAATCCAAGACATTTCAATGGCCGGCCCATATTCTTCCTTTGTGTTTTTTGGCAGATAAAGAATCTCTCGATGATCTAAATTTCCATGCAGGACTAAAACACCACTTTCATCCGGCAACGGAATTGTGCGCGGGGAAATGAAATTGCCAATTAAGCCGGGAATGGGATGATTATGAGTAATGCTTAAACCATCGCTAGTTAAAATTTGTTTTACCACAGCATTCTGAAGGTCGTAAGAATGGCCATCGCCCGGAGTTAGGGCGACTTTCGCCGGGACATTGACGGGGGCATGGATGGCCGCCGTCTCCTTTTGAACTTTCTCTCCGATGAGCTTGACGAGCTGTTTAACAAGATCGCTCCCGCCGGGAAGATTGGCCACCGGCATCTTCAGCAATGCATCAATGGCCATAAGCATAGCGTCTTCCGCCACTTCAACGACTGAAAGCTCTTGCGGCCATTCGGCGGCCGGGAAGGTCATCACCCGCGTCGGAACTGTAGGTCTATCCGAGTTAAGCCACAGCTCGCGATCGGAGGTGCCAAATTGGATGTGGTGTGCCTCCAAATCCGTAAGCGGCCCTTGAATTTTCGCTGTGACCCATTGGCCATCAGAACCTTGATGCAAAAGGACAAGGACATTTTCTGTCTTTGGGATCTCTGATTCCAGAACAGCTGCAAGTATGCCCATAATCTCATTAAGTCTTGAATGTCCGAGGCCATTTATTCGGAAAAGACTTGCTTCTGTCTGTACGAGTACCGCACCGATTGTCTCTAGCTTGGCATCTCTTAAAATATTTCTAATCCGAAAAGAAAGATCTTGTATCTCATCGATGGGTTTGTTCAGTACCTCGCGCGGCAACGTCGCGGGCACGTGGAAATCTTCTACTCGTTGAGCCATTAGTTTTAATAAAGGCAACTTGTCGCTCTCGACCATTTCCGTTCGGGCAGCCAGCAGCATCGATTTTCCATCCGGGGACAATCGGGGTTTAAAGGAATGATCCAGATCAACCGTCATCTCCGGATGGCCGGGGAGCGGATCGTCATGGTTGAAAAGGGGATCCGCGCGGTCCGCTTTGTGGGTTTGCTGATCGACATGCATCAAAGCCAATGCGGTCGGACCAGAACCACGCGTCACCGTCACCAAAAGTTTGGACCCATCATGATTGGGACTGGGCATGCCGGTAAGTCGAGCCTCTGGGTGAATTCCGGGAATGGGAGAAACGGATTTCCAAACCATGCGCCCGTCGAAATCCTTATTTTCTAAATGCGCGTCTTCCCACTGTGTCACTGGGAAGGCGTTAATCATACGTCCGGATGTTGTCACAATCAGAATCTGCATGCCATCCGGAGTTGTAGCCATACCGCCCACATTCAAAGCGCTAAATATAGAATTAAGTGCGGTCACTTCAACCGCTTTGCCCCAGCACTGGGTTGCCCTATCTAATGGAAGCAGATAAAACTTCCTGCTATCACGAACCAACAACTTTTCACCTTCAGAAACGGGATAACATTGCGGATGCGTCCATTTTTGTCCAGGAAGCCCGGGAATATCTTGACCATCCACAATCGTTTTCCCTTGAATGGCTTCCAAGGCACGTGTGCTTGCTTGACGCAAATCAAAAGAAACCGGCCGGGCCGGCGCAGGGGTGGCCGCAACCCCCGGCCAGCGGAGGGTGAGGAGTCGCTGATCCGTACCATCTAATAAGGTGATCGTAAATGTACCTTGGCGATCGAACAACCGAAGCTTCGCCGGTAGGCTGGTGCCGGCGAGACCAGGAATATCTTCTTGTCGAAGGCGCTCGTCTGTCATTACAATTTTCTCTGTACCGTCCAGGGAAAAAATAACGAATTCAGGATGGTCGTGACCCCGAACCCTTGCGCTGGCCATTATGCGCCCATCCGGAAGTGCCTGCAGGCTGCCGTGATAGAAAAAAAACAGGTCTTCTAACCCTTTCGGATTTTCATCTAAAAGAATGTCCTCATGATCGGCATCAAATTTATTCTCTACGTCGCGTTTCAGCCGGACAATGGTGTGCTGATCATGTTTCAGCAGTAATATTTCATTTTTGGTAACACCCCAGGAAGGCGACACCTGAGAAAATTCCCAATTCCCCGCAGAAGCGCCCTCAATGGCCATCTCGATATCCCCGACAATCCCAGTTTTGGAATCGAATGTAGTGATTAAAACGTACTTGAAGTGGGAACTTGGATTGACGGCATGGCCCACCATCAACAATTCATCCCCTTCAGGTGAAAAACGCGGTGTACTCTCGGGGGGGAACCCTCCGCTCGCATTGACGATCCGACATTCTTCTAAAGTGCCAGTGACAGGATCGCGCTCAAATAGCAACACCTTGTTGTTACTATCTAAGCGAACTAACAACAGCGCCCATTTGCCGCTGGGATGCACTTCCAGTGGACCGCGAATATCAAATGTGGGCGCAACACCACCACCCCGAGCAGGAAATGGAATAACCACGCCATCACGCAGCGGCTGCAACTTTTTAACCGTTCCACTAAACGTCCGAACTTGGACCATCTCATGATGCGGCGTGGCGTTCCAATCCACGGGCATCTTCACCCCGGGCTTAGCTGTCATAGGCAATGGGGGCGACAGTGGTGCTGGAAGAACCCCCGGCCAGCGGAGCGTGACTATCTTTTTTTCGGGGGCATCCTTTAAGACGGTCAGGACACCGGGTTCGGTGTGACGTCGAAGGTTGGCGGACCAGCCGACCTCGGGAAGATTCAGATTCATCACGGCCGGATCGAAGGGAATGGCGTTATCAATATTGAATTTCTTTGTCGTATCCTCGCGTTGCACAAGGCGCGGCGTTTGGGCATCGGGCGCGAAAACATATATTTCGTTATGCGTTTTCCCCCACATTGGCGTGCGCGCGCTGGGCATTTGTTCTTTTCCATCCAATGCCAAGGCATGCCTTCCATGATTAGGTTTCCCTTTTTGGACATCAAATTCCCATATCTGAAGAAAATAACCCTCTCCTCCGCTGGACAAGCGACTAGCTGTGTTCGTCAATACATAGTCGCCCTCTGGCGAAAAGCGCGGGGTGTCGCGAATATCGCCACTCGCATGAAAAGCACCGATCTTTGTCGGCTGAGACCAAGACTGGGTGGCATTATCCCAATGGAGTCTTAATACTTGGTTGAAGCCATCCAACTTCACTAACAGTAATGCCCATTGACCCTTGGGATGAACTTCCAAGGGACCTTGGATGTCAAATTTCTTCCCCGCCATGCCAGGGATGGGCGCGCCATTTTTGAGTTCATGTAAGGTTCCATCATCGGCCTTCATATAAACCGGCGCTTCGACGGGCACCGCATTCCAATTAATGTGCGTCTCATTCGCCGGCGTCTGCTGCGGCGGAAGGGCCGGCCAGCGGGCGGTGAAAATTTTGGTTTGCCCATCGTCTCCGAATTCTTCATAGGTGAGAACACCGGGGCGATCCGTCAATTGTGGGAAATAAATACCTGCGGATTCCTTAATAGGTGTGTCGACATGATGCATTTTTCTTTTCGCCGCATCCCGCGATACAATAAACAATCCACCTTGCGTAAGAAGCAACCGACCATCCGGAAAGCATATCGGCGCGGTCTCTCCGAATTGAGCCATGTCGGATAATCCCGCAACCGAATCGTTTTCATCCCAGAAAATCGTCGCCTCATCCATATTAAAACCCACATCAGGAAAACTGCGTGTCACACGCAGGAGTGTTTTCTTATCGCCATCGTCATCGGTCTGCCGATGGGGAAAGATGATTTCATTTTCTGATGCGCCCCAGGAGGGCATGCCTGGGTTAGGTTTTTTACCCCCAACGAAAGCTTCTTCGATTTGAGTGACATCACCCGTATCACGATTAAATTCGCCGATTTGCAGATTCGATGGAGATGCGCTTGATTTAGGATTCACCACCTGCAGGATTAATACCCGCGTTCCTTCTGGAGAAAAGCGCGGCGTATGTTCCGTCCAGATATTGGGCAATGATTGGCCTTCGGACAAAACACCGGTTTGGGGGTCTCTCTTAAAAATAAGGACTCTGCCGACATCCTCGTTCGTATTCCCCGGATTATCCCCCAGATCCGTCTTAAGCAATGCCCATTGCCCGTTGGGATGGATTTCCAATGCATCAATCGATTTAAAGAGAGTGTCCGGCACGCCTGGAATGGGTGAACCATCTTCGAGCGGATAAAGCTTTCTATTGACTAAAACCTGGACAGGCTCGATAACAGGTTCGACCTGCCAATCGACATGCGCCCAGTCTGTGGGCGGCGTAGGGGCGGGCGGCGGTGTTGAGAGATCTAATTTCTCTAACAGCGCTATGGCTTCGGCTTTAATGCGGTCAATAGGCATGGCGCCCTTTAGCGCTCTTTCAACCGCTTGCAGAATCGTCACTTGAAATTCCAGCGGCAGAGGCGGCAGCTTTTCGAAAAGCTGGCTTTGGTCGATGGCATTGAGAAGGGTAGTCTCGTCCAGAATGCATTCGGTGCTGGAACCCTTAGAGGGCAACCGGTGCCGGAAGAGGGCGAGAAGGTCTTCCTTTTTCTTCAGCGTCCCTTTTTCTCTTCCTTCTTTGATTTCTTTAATCCAATCGGCAATGTCCTTATTAGAAAGCAACAGGCTACCCTCTTTTTTCAAAAAGGCCACCAAGGTCGCCGCCAATGCCGAATCAAAACCTGCCGGCATCGCTTGAACCTGGCTGTAATGGTGCGCCGCATGCCGAACGCGCAGGCGGCGCAAGGGCTGTTGAATATCGCGGATCACCTCGCGATAGACTTCTTTGCGGATAACCAGTTCTTTTAACAGATTACTTTTGCTCTCTATATTTAAGGCGGTAACTTCATAACGTCCTAAATCAGCAATGAGGCGTTCAAAGGGACGTAGCGAGGGCGGATTATTCGGCAAATTCCCTTCGTTATGGGCTTTGCGTAAAGCCATTGCCATCTCTGCCAGGTCGCTGATATCTTCATTCGACAATGGGTTCCACTTTTCCCCCTCTGATTTGACGACATCCGCCATTTCCGTTTCTTTATCCCGCAATACTTTCTCAAGGCTCGCATTGCTCAGCGGTTTAATGAAGTGAAACCGCATGCGCGACACAAGTTCCGCACTAAAATCTTGTAACCCATAGCCGCCCGATGCCAGATTTCCGCCAAAGATAATCAGACAAGGCAATTCTCCCGGCTGGGGTTGTGCCATCGCAACCACATCCCCACTGGTCGTCGTTAAAAACCCGCTCGCTAACGGTCCTTGGAAAGCCGCTAAAACATCCGGCTCCGCTTTGGGCGCTTCGTCATAAAAGATGGGACGCGGCGTTTGCATGGCTGTATGCAACGGCGTCGCGGGGAACACACTGCGGCCATCTACCGTCCGATGCGGTCCGATAATAGAACTGGACCGGGTTTCGCTCGTGATCTGTTTGGGCACGAGGAGGTTTTGATGTAAAAGCCCGCCAAATAAATATTTCACCATTTGGGTTTTTCCCGTCCCGGATTCGCCCAGCACCGCAAAGTGGAAACCCAAGTGAATATCCATCGCCAGAAGCCACAAGTTCCGGTTGTTTTCTGGCGTACTCGTAAAACTTTTAATTTCGATTTGCGCGTCCGTCAGTTTTCCAAGCGGTAACCAGAACCTTCCCACCTCTTCATTTCCAAACCAGACTTTGTCCCCATCCGGCGTCGGCGCACCCGGATCAAAATCGGTAAACCGTTTCGCATATTTCGGATCTTTTAACGGTGTTTTATGGATGGCTTCTTTGAATCGCTCTTCAAACGCTTCTCGCGCGGTCGGGCTCATCAGTTCCAGCGGATAATCCAATTCAAAGATCTCACGGAAATAATAAATCTGCTCAGGAAAGATGCGGAAATGAATCAGCATCCGCTGCATTTGCCGGTAATCCAACGGAGGGGTACGGTTATCGACCCCTTCTTTCGATTTGGCATAAGTGTTGATCTCGGCGCCGATTTTGGTGAGGTTGCGCACGAGCCCCTCAAACCGTCGCCGGGTCGGGTCATCTTTGAAGCGAACCCGCCCAAAGACCGAGTTCCATAGACGCTTCTCCATCTTTTTCTGATCCGGGTATCCCATAAACACCGCGCCCACCCGGTCAAAGAAGTCGGGAATCTTGTCCAGCAAATGTCCTTTATAAATAGCGCCTTCGTTCCATAAAAAGAAAAAGCGCGCATGGCTATCAAAAATGACATCGCCATCTTTGCGGGATTGGTTCACTGTATTGACGGTAGTCAGGACGCTTTCGCGTTCGGCTTTATTCACTTCATCCACCACCAGCCAGAAGCCCAGTTGACCGGCCTGATAATAAGTGCCTGGCAGCTCTTCGGTGGTCAGAGGACGATTCAGTCCCATAACTGTTCGCGCCCGCAAGTCCGCTTCGCTGATCGTTTGATGGAAACTAAGGGTTTGCACCGGCTGCTCAATGGCTCCCGCAATTAAATAAATCAGCGTATTTTTGCCGGTGCCTTTATCGCCCGGTAGTGCCGTATTGGTCAGCTCCGCTTTGGGCCGGCTCACTTTATCCACCAGCTCCATCATGTAATTCACCATCTCGTCGTCCAGCGTGATGATGTCCTTTTTCCCGTACATTTCCAATTCCAAGGCATTAGGAATCACTTCGCCCGTCGTCCCATCGATCACCGGCCGCACTACGGGAATGTTGTCACCCAATGTTTTCGTGACTTTAAATCCGGTCATATCGCTCGGCGTCCAAGACCAGAATTCGTTTTGTCGTTCGCCCGTGAAAAGGACAACGCCACTGGCATCGCGAATCACCGTGTGGGAAGCGGATTGTTCGATATGTGCCCACTCCGGCAGCTGGTCGCTTACGCCACGCATTTCACCTTGCGCGTTTGTTTCGTACCATGCCCAAGAACCGTCCGGCTTCACCGATCCCATGAGCGTATGCTGTCCGTTTCGTAGGCGAATAGAATGCCGATGTAGCGTGTATGCAATGTCATTATGTGTAGTCTGATATTTAGCGGTATCGGTTCGCATCGGAAGTTTATGCCGGATGCCCAACTCATCAAGAATAAAGAAGTAGGGTTTGCCGGGCGAGTCCTGCCCCCAACCAAAAGCCGCTTCCGGCGGCGACGGTTTAAAGGCCATCACCGCCAGCCCATAGCCGGCGGGATGCGCGGGGACGAGTGCAATAACTCCGACCGCTAAGATGACCAGTAAAACTTCCGCCGCGATTTTGGGCCAGCCGCGCATGGTGGGGATATGTTTTTTCAATCCTATTCCGGAGATGAGCGCAGCCGCTAACGGTAAAAACTCCGCCGGGTTCGTATGCAAGAAAATAGCCAGAAGCCCGCCACCGATCAGAAAAGGCGCAATCCCTCGGCCGAAAGACGGGCGCACTTGGGGTACGTGGTAAGCGATTTGCGCCATAACCTGTCGAATCGGTGGAAATTTTCGTGGGAGTCGCTCGAAAACGGAATAGATCGACAAGGCCTGAAAGGTAAATAACGCCGTGTTGGGAACCCGGTGCGTGATGGGAGTGGGCACGGCAAGACCTTCAGACCAAGCGGCCGCTGATGCCGGATCGACCAGAAAGCAGGGAATCAAAAGGAGTGAAACAGCGCGAATAAACACTCTAAACATGGGTCCCCAGTATAGGGGGTTTTGTGAGGTAAAAGGATAGACCGGAAGTCTCTAAATGCCTCCCTTTCAACCTATGATTTAGGAGGGCCCAGATTAAAAGGGATACTCCCGTTTAAGCCGACGTAACGGCAAGGCGTGAACCTTGGCGACGGGCAGGGGTGGAAGTCTCCTTCGCTACGGTATCCAATTGCTTCAAGGTAGCCTCCGCCAACGGAAGAAGACCAACCTGGCTTGCCGTTGAGAGGAGTGTTGCGGCGATTTGTTTTAAGACGGTGGTGGCGACTGTCTTAACATCGGACACGGCTTCAGAAAGCATATCCCCAACAGACGTAGAAGTTGCCGATTGGCCTTGGGTGGAAACAGAACGCGCCGGCAAAGGAACAGCCAGCGTGGTTAGCGCCATGCCCGCCGGACGATGCAGCACAACAACGGCGCTTCCGCGCATTTTCAACCACCAATCCCCTTTTTCATCGATATGCGTAATGGCTTCGACGTTCTCCCATAAAAGATTTTGTTTTGCCCCATTGGTGCCGATCGGGCCGCACATTTCAAACAGCACTTGATTTTGATCCCATTTGCCAGAAGAACCTTGACGTACGGAAATTAAAAAAGGTCCGTCTGTTCTGGTATCGCCCAATGTTCGCACAGCGATGGCTAAGATCTCTTGGCCATCATTTGACAAGATCGAATCTGGAACGCGCTTACGGTTATGCCACACCAGACCAGGCAAGCCGGGAACAGGCTCGCCATCTTTCAAAATAAATTGATAACTGCTGGGCTTACCTCCATTGCTTTTCAATTGAGCGATAAACACCTGGCCATTTTCTAGTCTAAGAAGAGTCGTTCGGTTGTTATTCACTAAGCGGACTTCTTTAATCAAGCGTGCGATTTTATTGTTTATCGGAAGCGCCTTCCAGAGCCCTTCTTTGAGCCAATCCTCTGAAATAAAATCCATTTTGAAGATCACCACGCGACGCATATTCGCGGCGGCTTTATTTAACACCACGACGGCCATCGATTTTCCGTCTGAACTTAAAGAAAAGCTCAAGAGTTTAACGTTCTGAATATCCGTATGCAATACGGCGGCCGCACCCCGACGGATCCAATTCATTTCACGGGGAGGTCCGTATTGATCGCCTGCTTTTCTTCGGAGAAGCCGCAAAAATTGGCCATTGAACTCATGATGCAACACAATCAATCCCTTTTGGCCGACTAGCGGTTCAGCCGTCAAATCACGCCATTGGATTCCAGACTGCGGCAACGGATAAGGCGTCCCACGCTCTAAAGGTCCACCCGTAGACTGCACTCGCTCCACCGTTCCTGAGTTTATATTGCTTGCGACCGATGAAGGCCCTGCGACTGGCAATACAGGAGCCGGCATCCCTAGGGCCGGTGTGGAAACCGGCGTGGGCGCGGCGGACTTCTTGATCACCATCATGGCGTTGTCTTTTGTCTTGAACCACCAGTTGCCATCGGAATCTATATTAATATGCTGATCCCAGGGAGTGAGGCCTGACATATTGATAGGCCCGTCAAATAAACCCAACACTTTGGCTTGATTCCAAGATCCTTTCGTATCATGCGTGAGCAGAACCCAATAAATGTGGCCCCGCCACTTAGCCGTCAAGAGGATTTCTTGACCGCTTTCCAAAAGAAATGGTCCACTCCCCACCGAAGAATCAAAGATACAATCCCCCGGCAATCCCGGCACCGGTTTGTTGTTTTCGAGCACCACCTGAGCTCCATCTAGATTGCGTGTCCGATTTTTCCGGGGAGCAAAGATCCAGCCTGCAAAACCATCGGGCATCTCCACAGGCACAAAAACCACTCTCTTCTTTTGATCGGTTTGAGCCAGCCAACTACTAATAGGTTTACCGTCCGCTGTGGCGCCCCCATGCAGTAAAACGTCGATCGTACCTGGAGTCTGCCACTCATTTGAAACCAAATCTCTATTGACGATCAGTGTATTGAGTTGATTCTTATTGTCTTGAACACTAAGAACGAAAAATGTTCCATCTGATGATAAACGGAAATCAAAAAATGCACGGATGTAATCAATATTTAACGTCTTTTTCGCGACTTCATAAACCCAATCCAAAGGGAATACTTGATGTTTACTCGATCCTTGGACCAAAAGAACAATATAGGGCGAACCGTTTAGCTCTGACTCTACAAGAAAGTTTGAGGAGCCTGATATCGGAGCGGCTACAGGAGCTTTCCACTCATAACCTGCTCCTGGAACTTTTTCTCCTTCCGCTAGCAATCCTGCTGTGGTGTTTACAGCTTCCGCCGGCCCCGAAGGGAGTGAAACATGCGGCACCGGCGTTATCCCCGGCCAAGCCATTACTGACTGTGGCGATACTTTGAGCTCGTAAACGGCGTCCTCCACCGTAAGATAGAGTGTATAGCCATCTGCTGAAAACGTGGGCGTTCCTTGGATAATCCCTAAATCTGGGAGGGGCAGTTTGCGTTCATTGGATAATTCTCCAGTGTGAGGATTCCGATCTAAGCTCATTACTTTGGAAGATTTCTGGCCGCCGTTATAATTTGTTACTGTGAAAATGATCTGCGTGCCATCCGGCGAAACGACCGGAGAGCCCATACGTGTTGCTGATCCCTTAAACTCATATCGCAGTTTGGTCTCTTTGACTGCTCCTGGTATTGAATCCAATTGAATCGAGTGTAACGCATAACTTTCCCTGTTGGCCGTGGCGCTCCAAACAAAAATCTCGTTTCCAAAAGTGCCAATGCCTTCTATAGAGGGAGGCGTTTTGGGGCTAAGCCCATTAGGGAGATGGTCGGGGTCTGGGAAAAGAGCAATAACTTTGGTTAAATCGGCTTGGCCTGCAGCAAGAGGAATGGCAAAAATTTGTAAAGGCCCCGAAGGATCAGTAGCAAGATTCTTCAAAACACACGGCACCAATACATATTTTTGGTCACTCGTTATAGCGACATCGACGCCCCATTCAGTATCCATAATGTGTTTGGTGCCATTAATCTGAATGTCATTCCGCCCTGAATAAATCCATAGCACGGGTTTAGTCCAATGCCCATTTGCATCTTTACGCATTTGAGTGACGGATGTAGGGAAATTATGTGGCATTACAAATAAGAGCTTTCCGTTTGAACTAACAATTGACCGACCAGCAAAAGATCCCCATGTTTTACCAATTGACAGCGTACGCGAGACTGGCGCCCCCTGCTCCAGGGGTCCTTTATCCGTCTGAAGCTTTTCCGCTTGGGCCTTCGTCCAGTCCACGGATCGAGCATCGGCAATGGCGGGGGCGGCTGATACACCGGCGGCCGGCAGTTGTGGCGCTGCTGGTGCGACAAGTTCCGTTTTTTTCTTTTGCGACGCTACGGCCTTAGTAGCGGCCGTCATCATATCCGCCACTTGCTTAACAAAATCAGAACCACCCGGGAGATCGCTCACAGGCAGACTTAAAAGCGCATCGATCGCCTTCTCCGCCGCTTCAACGGCTATAACTTGGACGCCCGCAGCTAAATCTATATTTGGCTTTTGTTCGTCTTGCTCCGCCACTTTCGGCCATTTTAAGACGCGCGTCCCCACGCCAGGCTGCGTTGAATTTAGCCAAAGCTCGTGGCCATCAGGACCGAATTGGACAGCATCGGCTATCGTCCAGTTAAAGGAATCCACAGGGCCCTGGATTTCGGAGCGCGACCATTTGCCTTCATCATCTTGGCTTACAAGAACAAGGACTACAGGAGGATAAGACAGAATGAGATCAGAGATCGCTTTTTTAATCATCGCAATCCTTGCTTTTCCTGTATGTCTTGTTCGCCTGATTTGAGCGGATGTCTGCGCTAAAACGTCCCCTACTGTTTTCAACCCCATATCCTGCAACGTATTTTCCGGCCCCTTGTTAGGGAACTCTAAACTACTGATGGGTTTTTCTAAAATCTCAGAATCTATTAATAACTCAGAAAATGGCATATCTAGATCAGCGGCAATTTCCTCTAAAAGAGGAAATTGATTAATATCAATACTCGGATCTTTTATTCTACGCGCAACCAATAGAATTGATTTTCCATCGGGGGACAAACGCGGTTTAAAGGCGTGATCCAAATTAACTATTAAGGCGGAGTTGCCAGGAACAGCATCTCCCTGTCCAATAATCAGCCGCGTCTTCTCTATCCGATGTTCTGCATTAATGTCCATTAACATCAATTGGGTCGCATCAGATCCATGTTTGACCGTAAACAGTATCTGGGAGCCGTCGTGGTTGGGGCTGGGCATTGCGATGGGATGCGTTCCGGGAGTAATTCCTGCAACGGGCGAGCCGGTATTGGTTGTATTCCAAAGAATGTGAAAATGATGATCTTGTCGCCAATCGGTTATGGGCATAAGGATGAAGAGGTGCCCCTCTGCCTCCCAATCACGCCACCCTATAAAGTTGCGTCCATCGGGAGTTATCACCACACTAAAGTTTGCATGTTCAAATTTGTCATGCAACCAACTCAACTCAATCGCATCTCCCCATTTCCCCGTGTCCTCATCATGCGGAAGTAAATAAAATCGATTGCCGTCTATTACCAATAATTCTTTTCCTAGTGAAACAGGATAGCCACGTGGATTAACCCACTTTTCTCCCTTAAGTCCGGGAATATATTCCCCAGCAGCAATAATTTTCCCCTCGATGGTGACTAATGGCAAAGCTAAAGCATGATTTAAATCAAACGGTTTAGCGGTTGCAGGGGGATTATGAACCGGTAGGGCCGGTGTATGGGTTGGCCAAGATAATACTTCCGTTCCCTTACTTGTCTGATTTGAATTTAACCAAAGTTCGCGCCCTTCGGGACCGAACTGAACCGCATTCACTTCATTCCAATTAATGGCATTCGCCGGCCCCTGAATTTCTGATTGCAACCATTTCCCCTGCTCGTCTTGTGTAACGAGAACCAAAACTTTCGTGCCAGTAACGGCCTGCGGTTTTCCTTCAGCGACTAACAAAATCGATTTTCCATCGGGCGATAAGCGGGGCTTGAAGGGATGATCCAAATCAACCGTAAAGTCTGGATGGCCCGGGATCGGATCGCCCTGAATAAAAATAGGTGTGGCTTTTTGTGCCGCACGAGTGGGAGAGACCTCATCCATTAAAACGAGTTCGGCTGGATCGGCATCAAGTTTAATGGTGGCTAAAAGCTGCGAGCCATCGTGGTTGGGACTAGGCATGCCGATTAAATGAGCTCTCGCTGGGATTCCGGGAATGGGAACCTGATTATTCCAAACTTGAACGCTGGGACCAGACTTCCAATCGACGCTCCGAATCGAAATCATCGACTGAAAAGACCCCGTCTTACACTGAAGCAAGATATGATTTCCATCGGGTGTCGTAGCGGCGGGCGCGTTCTGAAGGGCAGTTGACCGATTCGACTCAACTGCATTTCTCCAGCGCTGGGATTCTTTATCTAGCGTAAGAAGATAGTTTTTATTGTCATCAAAAACTAATAATAAATCGATTCCTAAAGGATAGGCTTGGGGATTTATCCACTTTTTTCCGGAGTGTCCCGGAATATCTTCACCCGAAACAATCCGCTTGCCTTCAATAGTTTCCAGCGACGACTTCACCGCTTGACTGAGATCAAAAGGTTTGTCGGCGGAATGCGGAGTCTGAGACGCGTCAATTGCGGGCCAGTGCAGAGTTGTTATCTTGCTATTTTCGCGAGCAGAGATGATTTCTAGCGAGTTTGGCTTCAAGCGCGGAATGAAAGGCCATAAGGACCCAAGTGACACACCTTTGGCATCCGTCGTATTCAGAACATGATCGACACGCACTATTTTTTCTGTGGTAGGGTCTCGAGACAAAATAGCCACCTGTAATCTACCCGGCGTAGTTATAGGAGCTAAGATTCGACCGTCAGGAAGAACGCTAAAATTTTCCCACAACAACTCCGCATCCACAGGCATTCCTTGAACGGAATCGCCTTTTTGCCATAGAATCTCGGCCTTATCTGTATCAAATGAACCGCTCCTGTCGCGTTTAATCCGAACGAGACGATAGTCATTGCCTAGTCCCAACCCCATCAGCAATTCATTATTGGTAGCGCCCCATGAGGGATGATGATTTTTTCTGTCCGGCCATTGAGTTGCATGCGCTCCCTTGAGGGGATTGATCTGAAGAACGATTAGTCCACGAGCCACATCAAAGTCGCAAGTTCCAAAGCCACCCGTTGTTTTAGGGTCCATGTCTACGTGGTAAATGGCTTTATCCCCATCAGGTGAGAATCTCGGAGTGTCTAAGATCCCCGAACCCACCGCCCAAGGTCTGGCTTCTGATAAAGCACCGTTTTGGGGATCGCGTTTAAGGATAAGGACTTCTTTATCTCCATCGAGGTCAACTAAAATCATCGCCCACTGCCCCTTGGGATGAATCTCCAGCAGTCCCTCGATCTTAAATTTCTTCCCCGGCATTCCAGGAATAGGAGCACCATTTTTCAGTTCATAAGATTTGGGTCCTGTCTTTCTATCCACGATCACATAGACCGGACTTTCCGTCGGTGTTGCACTCCAGTTGACATGAGTTCCGCTTGCCGGCGGCGCTATTTCCTCATGAGTTTTCGTAATCGGTTTCAATTCCTTAACCAGCCCTCTAACGGCTGACTTAATAATTTCAATGGGCACCGTTTTGCCGAGTAGTTTTTCTAAAGCTTGAAGCAACGTCTTTTGCAATTCAGGCGGTAATGGGGGCAGATTCTCAAAAAGCTTTTGGGCTTTTACGATAGCGGCGACGTCTTTTTTAAGAATAAGAGGAGTTGTTTTTCCGGGAATCGTGGGCAGGCGCGCCGCCAGAAAGTCGACCAATTCCGGTTCTGTTTTAAGCTCCCCTTTATCCCGGGCCTCTTTAATCTCGTTCATCCATTTTGCGATGTCGTCATTGGGGAATAAAAGGGTAGGCGATTTATCCAGCAGCGCCAGTAACGTGCCGGTCATAGCACTTGTAAAGTTCTCCGACAATTTTTGCTTTTCGCCATAATGCTTAACGGCATGCCGTACGCGCAGGCGGCGCAAAGGTTTTTGAATGTCGCGGATCACCTCGCGATAGACTTCTTTGCGGATAACCAGTTCTTTCAAGAGATTATTTTGACTTTCTATATCTAGGGCCGTAACTTCATAACGTCCCAAATCAGCGATGAGGCGTTCGAAGGGACGTAGCGAGGGTGGATTATTCGGCAAGTTGCCCTCATTGTGGGCTGTACGCAGCGCCATCGCCATCTCCGCCAGGTCGCTGATGTCGCCATCTAATAAGGGAATCCAGGGGTCTCCTTTTTCCTTAACAACATCCGCCATTTCCGTTTCTTTGTCCTGCAATACTTTCTCAAGGCTCGCTTTGCTCAGCGGTTTAATGAAGTGAAACCGCATGCGCGACACAAGCTCCGCACTAAAATCTTGTAAGCCATAACCGCCCGATGCAAGGTTCCCGCCAAAGATAATCAGACAAGGCAATTCTCCCGGCTGGGGTTGTGCCATCGCAACCACATCCCCACTGGTCGTCGTTAAAAACCCACTCGCTAACGGTCCTTGGAAAGCGGCTAAAACATCCGGCTCCGCTTTGGGCGCTTCGTCATAAAAGATAGGACGCGGCGTTTGCATGGCTGTATGCAACGGCGTCGCGGGGAATACACTGCGCCCATCTACCGTCCGATGCGGTCCGATAATAGAACTGGACCGCGTTTCACTTGTAATTTGATCGGGAACCAGAAGGTTCTGACGCAAAAGCCCGCCGAATAAATATTTCACCATTTGGGTTTTGCCCGTCCCGGATTCGCCCAGCACCGCAAAGTGGAACCCCAAGTGAATATCCATCGCCAGAAGCCACAAGTTCCGGTTGTTTTCTGGCGTACTCGTAAAACTTTTAATTTCGATTTGCGCGTCGGTCAGTTTTCCTAATGGTAAAGAGAACTCTCCAACGTCGTGGTTACCAAACACTACGCTGTCGCCCACAATCCGTGGCGCGCCCGGATCAAAAGCGGCAAAGCGTTTAGCAAACTTGGGATCTTTCAACGGAGTCTTGTTGATGGCTTTCTCGAATTCCAGTTCAAATCCCTCTCGTGCGGTTGGAGACATCAATTCCAGCGGATAATCCAACTCAAAGATCTCGCGGAAATAGACGATCTGGTCGGGAAAGGTGCGGAAATGAATCAGCATGCGCTGCATTTGCCGGTAATCCAACGGAGGGATTCGGTTATCTATGCCTTCTTTCGATTTGGCATAGGTGTTGATGTCGTCTGCAATTTTCGTGAGATGGCGAACGAGAGATTCAAACTGTCTCCGCGCAGCGTCGTCCTGAAAACGAACCCGCCCAAAAACCGAGTTCCATAGACGCTTCTCCATCTTTTTCTGATCCGGGTATTCCATAAACACCGCGCCCACCCGGTCAAAGAAGTCGGGAATCTTGTCCAACAAATGTCCTTTGTAAATAGCGCCGTCGTTCCACAAAAAGAAAAAGCGGGCGTGCGGGTCAAAAACAACGTCGCCATCTTTGCGGGATTGGTTCACCGTATTGACGGTAGTCAACACGCTTTCGCGTTCGGCTTTATTCACTTCATCTACTACCAGCCAGAAGCCCAGTTGTCCGGCCTGATAATAAGTGCCTGGCAGTTTTTCGGTGGTCGGCGTACCGTTCAAACCCATAACCGTTCGGGCCCGCAGGTCCGCTTCGCTGATCGTTTGATGGAAACTAGGGTTTGCACCGGTTGCTCAATGGCTCCCGCAATTAAATAAATCAGCGTATTTTTGCCGGTGCCTTTATCGCCCGGTAGCGCTGTATTGGTCAGCTCGGCTTTGGGGCGATCTAATTTATCCACCAGCTCCATCATGTGCCCCACCATTTTATCGTCGAGTGTAATAATTTCCTTTTTCCCATACATTTCCAATTCCAAGGCATTAGGAATCACTTCGCCGGTCGTCCCATCGATTACCGGCCGCACCACGGGAACGTTGTCACCCAATGTTTTCGTGACTTTAAATCCGGTCATATCGCTCGGCATCCAAGACCAGAATTCGTTTTGCCGTTGGCCCGTGAAAAGGACAACGCCACTGGCATCGCGAATCACCGTGTGGGAAGCGGATTGTTCGATATGTGCCCACTCCGGCAGCTGGTCGCTAACACCACGCATTTCACCTTGCGCGTTTGTTTCGTACCACGCCCAAGAACCGTCCGGCTTCACCGATCCCATGAGCGTGTGTTGCGTCGTCGAATTCTTTAAGCGGATGGAATGTCGATGCAACGTGTATTCAATATTGTCACGTTCGCCGTGGTATTTGGCGGTATCGGTTCGCATCGGAAGTTTATGCCGAACGCCTAGGCGGTCCAAAACAAAGAAGTAGGGTTTGCCCGGCGAATCCT
>Ga0105240_10001693_pt1 | contig 37346 bp, 33 predicted proteins | sample KBSC54metaG_FD_80426 | JGI IMG/M metagenome (GOLD analysis project Ga0105240, IMG submission 80426) | Corn rhizosphere microbial communities from Kellogg Biological Station, Michigan, USA - KBS C5-4 metaG | ecosystem: Host-associated > Plants > Roots > Rhizosphere > Soil | place: Michigan, USA... | reverse complement strand
CTCAGGCTCTGATCGAGAACTTTGACGCCATGACGCACGAGACGCAGGGTTTCGGCGGCCGGCGACGCTGTCCATGCGGCAATGCGATCGCTCTCGCGCAGACTGATAGCGACGCCGCGGATGCTGCGCAGGAAGGCGTCGAAATCCGGTGTCACGTTGTTCACGCCGAGCTCGGCGCGTGCGAAGTCGAGCTCGGCTTGCACCGGGCTGCAGGCGGCGACGAGCTGCACGTGGCGCGTGCCGTGCGCGAGGTTGAGGGCGTGGCGGCGGCCCAATCGGCCGAGGCCGGCGATGCCGACGCGGAGAGGCTGTTTCATGGTCGATGTGCGGGGTTGGGGTCTCCCCTCACTATAGCCAGCGCACCCCATATTTGAAACGACAATTCTAAGTAGTTACGATAAGAGAAGAATATTTCTTGCCTCTCTAGAATCGCCGGCAGACTCAATCAGAACGAGGAGAAGAGCAATGACCCAGCAATCCAAACGCGCCTGGCTCGCGGCCGTGGCTGTCGCTTCGCTGATGGCTTGCGGCGCTGCGCACGCGGGTGGCCGCTTCGTCTTCATCAGCCATGCGCCGGATTCGGACTCGTGGTGGAACACGATCAAGAATTCGCTGAAGCAGGCCGGCGAAGACTTCGGCGCCACCGTCGACTATCGCAACCCGCCGAATGGCGATCTGGCCGACATGGCGCGCCTGATCGAGCAGGCCGCGGCGCAGAACTACGACGGCGTGATCACCACGATCGCGGATTACCAGGTGCTGCAGGGCGCGCTGAAGAAAGTCACCGACAAGAAGATCCCGCTGATCACGGTGAACTCCGGCACCGCCGACCAGAGCGAGAAGCTGGGCGCGATCATGCACGTCGGCCAGCCCGAGTACGAAGCCGGCAAGGGCGCCGGCGAGCGCGCCAAGGCGGCGGGCATCAAGAGCTTCGTCTGCGTCAACCATTTTGCGACCAACCCGGTCTCGTTCGAGCGCTGCCGCGGCTTCGGCGAGGCGATCGGCGCCGACTACAAGAAGAGCACGATCGATACCGGCATCGACCCGGCCCAGGTCGAGAGCAAGACCGCCGCCTACCTGCGCCAGAACCCCGGCACGCAAGCCATCCTCGCGCTCGGCCCGGATGCGGCCGCGCCGGCGCTGAAGGCGATCGAGAAGTCGGGCCAGAAGGGCAAGATCTACTTCGCGACCTTCGACCTCTCGGACGACATCTCGCGCGGCATCAAGGACGGCTCGATCAACTTCGCGATCGATCAGCAGCCCTACCTGCAGGGCTACATCCCGGTGGCGATCCTGTCGATCATGAAGGACAGCAAGTCGACCGACCTGAAGGCCGCGACCGAGGCCTTCAAGGCGAACGCGAAGGCAAAGAAGCGCTTCGAGGAATACGGCCTGGCGCCGGCCTACGGGACGCGCCACATCAGCTCCGGCCCCGGCTTCGTGACCAAGGACAACATCGCCAAGGTCGAGAAGTACGCCGGCCAGTACCGCTGACCTGAAGCTTCGGTCCGCGCCAGGGAGTCCGCATGAGCGCCTCGGTTTCTTCTTCCGCGCTGCCCGCCGACGAGCGGGTGCGCCAGGTCGGCGCCTTCCGCAAGCTGCTGGCGCGGCCCGAGTTCGGCGCGATCTCGGGCACGGTGCTGGTGTTCCTGATCTTCGGCTTCTCGGCCGGCGGCTCGGGCATGTTCAGCGCCGAGGGGATCGTCAACTGGGGCACCGTCGCCGGCTTCCTCGGCATCATCGCGGTGGGTGCCGCGCTGTTGATGATCGCCGGCGAGTTCGACCTGTCGATCGGCTCGATGATCGGCTTCGGCGGCATGCTGATGGCGATCCCGATCCTCTACTGGGGCTGGCCGGCGTGGCTGGCGGTGCTGTTCGCCTTCGGCTGCGCGCTGGCGCTCGGCGCCGCCAACGGCTGGCTGGTGGTGAAGACGGGGCTGCCGTCCTTCATCGTCACCCTGGCCTTCTATTTCATCCTGCGCGGCCTGAGCCTGGCGTTCTCCGTCATCCTGACCGGCAAGACCATCCTGTCGAGCAATGCCGACATCGTGCTGCGCGACGCGATCGGCAACGACGTCGTCGTCAGCACGCTGTTCCAGGGCCATGTGCTGAAGGGCTTCTTCAACATGCTGGCGCACGCCGGCTGGATGGCCGCGCGCGACGACGGCGCGGCGCTCGCGATCGGTGTGCCGAAGGTGGTGGTGTGGTGGCTGGCGCTGACCTTGATCGGCGCCTTCATCCTCGCGCGTACCCGCGGCGGCAACTGGATCCTGGCCTCGGGCGGCGATCCGGTGGCGGCGAAGAACGTCGGCATCCCGGTCTCGGCGGTGAAGGCCGTGCTGTTCGCGTTCATGGCGCTGTCGTCGGTGCTGTTCGCGGTGCTGCAGGTGGCCGATGCCGGCTCGGCGGCGGCGGACCGCGGGCTGCAGAAGGAGTTCGAGGCGATCATCGCGGCGGTGATCGGCGGCTGCCTGCTGACCGGCGGCTATGGCTCGGTGATCGGCGCAGCCTTCGGCGCGCTGATCTTCGGCATGGTGCAGATCGGCATCGGCTACACCAGCATCGACAACAACTGGTACCGCGTCTTCCTCGGGCTGATGCTGCTGGTCGCGGTGCTGTTCAACAACTTCGTGCGCCGGCGCTTTGCGCTCGGGCGCCGCTGAGATCACGATGGCAGCCGACTACATCCTCGAATTGGACGACGTCAGCAAGTTCTTCGGCCCGGTGATCGCGTTGAACGGCGTGACCTTGCGGCTGGCCCAGGGCGAGGTGCACTGCCTGCTCGGCGATAACGGCGCCGGCAAGAGCACGCTGATCAAGACCTTGGCCGGCGTGCACGCGCCCGACAAGGGCGAGTACCGGGTCGACGGCAAGCGGGTGCATTTCAGCTCGCCGCGCCAGGCGCTGGACATGGGCATCGCGACCGTCTACCAGGATCTGGCGCTGGTGCCGCTGATGAGCGTGGCGCGCAACTTCTTCATGGGGCGCGAGCCGGTGAAGCGGCTGTTCGGCATCCTGCCGGTGATGGACCACGAACTCGCCGCGACGACGGCGCGCGAGAAGCTCGGCGAAATGGGCATCCGCGTGCGCGATGCGCACCAGATGATCGGCACGATGTCCGGCGGCGAGAAGCAGTGCCTCGCGATCGCCCGCGCGATCCACTTCGGCGCGCGCGTGCTGATCCTCGACGAGCCGACCGCCGCGCTCGGCGTGAAGCAGAGCGTCAACGTGCTGAAGCTGATTGCCCGCGCGCGCAAGCGCGGCATCTCGGTGATCTTCATCACCCACAACGTCAACCACGCCTATCCGATCGGCGACAGCTTCACCTTGCTGAACCGCGGGCAGTCGATGGGCACGTTCGCGAAGACGGCGGTCTCGAAGGAGGCCGTGCTCGACATGATGGCCGGCGGCGCGGAGATGCAGACGATGATGGCGGAGCTGGAGGGCGTGACGATCTGAGCCGTCGCTCAGCCCGGCTTGGCGGGCAGGAGCCGGCGCGACTCCAGGACCCGGCGCGGGCGCTCGAGTTCTTCGACCAGCAGGTGCTGGTCCGGCAGCACGGTCCGGTACTCGGCGGCCAGGACTTTGTTCGGCAGTCCTTCCAATGCGTAATGCGCTTCGGCCGCGCGCTTGCCGGCGCAGAGGACCAGGCCGACCGGCGGGTTCTCGCCCGGTTTGGTCCAGTGCTCGCGCGCATAGTTGAGGTAGAGGTGCATCTGCCCCGCATCGGCATAGCTGAACTGGCCAACCTTCAGATCGATGACCAGCAGGCATTTCAGCCGGCGGTCGAAGAACAGCAGGTCGATGCGGAACCAACTGTCGTCGAGCCGCAGCCGGCGCTGGCGGCCGACGAAGGCGAAGTCGTCGCCCAATTCCAGCAGGAAGTCGGCCAAGTGCTGGATCAACGCGTCTTCGAAGTCGGATTCGGAGTATTCGTCTTTCAGGTTCAGGAACTCGAAGACGAAAGGGTCGCGCAACGCTTCTTCCGGCGTGACAGCATCGCTGCTTCGGCGCGCTGGGCCTTGGCCAGCATAGCGACCTTGTTTTTCGACAGCGCGATGCGTTCATAGAGCTGGCTGTTGATCTGGCGCTCGAGTTGGCGCACGGTCCAGCCGCAGCGCAGGGCTTCGGTTTCGTAGAAGGCGCGTGAGGCATCGCTTTTCGCTGAGAGCAGGCGCACGTAGGATGACCAGGGCAGAGGGAAGCGGGCAGCCAGTTCGGCCGAGGTTGACCGTGAGCGTCGAAGATGGCGCGTCACGCGATTTTTCAGACGTCGTCTGTCGAATTCGAGGCGCCGAAGATTTTTCAGACGCCGTCTGAAAAATCTGGTCCTCCGGCCAAGCCAGGTAGAACCGCCGCATCTGGCTCAGGTTGACCGGACTGAATCCCCGGCCAAACTGCTGCGTCAAATCTGCTGCCAGCCGCTCGAGCAGCGCCTCGCCATACGCCGCGCGCTCGGCGCCGCCCTGCTGAAACTCCACGATGCGCCGGCCGATTTCCCAATAGCTGGCGGTCATCAGCGCGTTCACGCTGCGGGCGGCTGCGCGGCGGGCGCCTTCGACCAGATCGACGATGCCGGCTCGCACTTCGCCGTAAGCGGCAGACGACAACGGTTTCTTCGTCACCAGCTGACCCTCCCCGTCGTGCGCCGACGCGGCCGCGGCGAATCGCCGCGGCACGGGAACTTACATCGTGTCGACGTAAGTCCGCAGCTTGTCCGAGCGGCTCGGGTGCTTCAGCTTGCGGATCGCCTTCGCCTCGATCTGGCGGATGCGCTCGCGCGTCACGTCGAACTGCTTGCCGACTTCCTCCAGCGTGTGGTCGCTGCTCATCTCGATGCCGAAACGCATGCGCAGCACCTTGGCTTCGCGCGGCGTCAGCGAATCGAGGATGTCCTTCACCACCGCGCGCAGGTCGGCCTGCATCGCCGCATCGGCCGGCGCGGTGTTGTTGGTGTCCTCGATGAAGTCGCCCAGGGTCGAATCGCCTTCGTCGCCGATCGGCGCTTCCATCGAGATCGGCTCCTTCGCGATCTTCATGATCTTGCGGATCTTGTCTTCCGAGATTTCCATCTTCTCGGCGAGCATCGGCGCGTCCGGCTCGAAGCCGAACTCCTGCAGGTGCTGGCGCGAGAGGCGGTTCATCTTGTTGATCGTCTCGATCATGTGCACCGGGATGCGGATCGTGCGCGCCTGGTCGGCGATCGAGCGCGTGATCGCCTGGCGGATCCACCACGTCGCGTAGGTCGAGAACTTGAAGCCGCGGCGGTATTCGAACTTGTCGACCGCCTTCATCAGGCCGACGTTGCCTTCCTGGATCAGGTCGAGGAACTGCATGCCGCGGTTGGTGTACTTCTTCGCGATCGAGATCACCAGGCGCAGGTTGGCTTCGATCATCTCGCGCTTGCCGTCACGCGACGAGCGCTCGCCTTCGTTCATCTTCTTGTTGATGAGCTTCAGGTCCTCGAGCGGCACCACCGCCTTGGCTTGCTGGTCGCCGAGCTTGGTCTGCAATTCCTGCACCGCCGGCAGATTGCGGCCGAGCACGCTGCTGTACGGCTTGTTGGCCTTGACCTCGGCCTCGGTCCACTTCAGGTTCAAGGCGTTCGGCGGGAAGTTCTTGACGAAGTAGTCCTGCGGCATGCCGCACTTGTCGACCACGATCTTGCGGATCTCGCGCTCGTAGCGGCGCACGTCGTCCACCTGCGAGCGCAGGATGTTGCAGAGCTTGTCGATCGTCTTGACGGTGAAGCGGATCGTCATCAGCTCGTCGCTGATCGCCTGCTGCGCCTCGTTGTAGGCCGGCGACTGGTAGCCGGTCTTCTCGAAGGCGGCGCGCAGCTTGTCGAACTCGGCGCGCAGCACCTCGAACTTGGCCAGCGCCGCGGTCTTGACCTCGGCCAGGCGCTTGCTCAGCGCCTTGCTGCCGCCGTTGCCGTCATCGTCGTCCTCTTCGTCGAAGGAATCGACTTCTTCTTCAGCAACGTAGTCGTCCGCCTCGTCGGCGACGACGAAGCCGTCGACCACCTCGGTGATCGTCATGTCGCCGGCGGCGATCTTCTCGCCGTAGGTCAGCAACTCGGCAATGATCGACGGCGACGCGGAGATCGCCAGCATCATCGACTGGAGGCCGGCTTCGATGCGCTTGGCGATCTCGATTTCGCCTTCGCGCGTCAGCAGCTCGACCGATCCCATCTCGCGCATGTACATGCGCACCGGGTCGGTGGTACGGCCGAATTCGCTGTCGACGGTGGAGAGCGCGGCTTCGGCCGCTTCTTCGGCTTCTTCATCGGTCGCGGTGGTCGCGCCGCCGCCGGCCACCAGCAGGGTGGCCGCGTCGGGCGCCTGCTCGTAGACGGCGATGCCCATGTCGTTGAGCATCTTGACGATGGCTTCGATGACTTCGGCATCGACCAGCTTCTCGGGCAGGTGGTCGTTGATTTCCTGCTGCGTCAGGAAGCCGCGGGTCTTGCCCATCTTCACCAGCGTCTTCAGCTCGTGACGGCGCTTGTCGGCTTCTTCCTCGGTCAAGGTGGTGATGTCGAGGCCGAACTCGCGGATCAGCGCGCGTTCCTTGGACTTCGGCACCTTCATGCGCAGCGGCTTGACCTTGGCCTTGGGCTCATCGCCGGCCGCGTCGGCAGTCGGGCCGATATCGGCTTCGGCTTCGAGCTCGGCGTCGACCTCCAGGTCGTCCTCGACGTCGACGAAGTCCTCATCGAGTTCGGGCGCCTTCGCGACGACCGCGGTCTTCTTCGCTGCCGCCTTCTTGGCCGCAACGGGGCTGGCGGCCGGCTTGGCGGCGGCAGCCTTCTTGGCGGGCGCCTTCGCGGCCTTGGCCGGCACGGCTGCGGTGGCGGCGTCGGTCTTGGCGAGGGCGAGGTCGGGAGCGGGTTTCTTCGCGGTCATGCGATTCCTAGCAGATGGTGTGGGCGGCATCGGCCGCGGCCCGGCGCTGCGCGAACGAGCAGCGCCGAGTTAGCCGATTTGGGGATCGACGCCCGTTTTGAAAGTCGTGATCAATGCGTTGACGAGCGACGACTGGCGCGAGACGGCAAGAGCCTGCCGCCGCGGCCGGTGACCTTGAAGAAGTGCCTGCCCGTTCCCATCGCGACGCCCTTGTCGCGGGACTGCTCAGCTCGTCGCCCGCATGCTGCGGGAAGGGCCGTATCTGCGACCCGGGGGTGTAGCGAGCTGGGGCGGTTTGCACTGCTGTTGCTGGTTCAGCGCGAAAAACCGCGTATTTTACCAGCGCTTCACAAAAAGTGGGTGCAAACCCTCAAAAGCCCCGGCGAGCGGGGCTTTGGCGCCACTTTTAGCGCAGATTGCCGGTGTGGCCGAGCGAGTAGCGGCCGGGCTGCGGCCAGACGGTCAGGCCGTGCGGCTCGCGGCCGACCTTGATCTTGTCGACTGCGCCGGAGGTGGTTTCGATGCGATAGACCACGTCGTCGTAGCGGCCGGAAAGCCACAGGTACTTGCCGTCGGCGCTGACGTTGCCCATGTCCGGGCTGCCGCCGCCGGGAATCGGCCAGGTCTTCAGCACCTTGCGGCTGGCGAAATCGATCACCGAGACGCTGCCTTCGCCGCCCGGCGTGCCGTGGATCTTGTTGCTGCCGCGGTTGGCGACGTAGAGGCTCTTGCCGTCGCGGCTCGGGTAGATGCCGTGCGCGCCGACGCCAGTGGCGATGAAGCCGATCTGCTTGAAGGAATCGCCGTCGATCACGTGCACGCCGTCGACCATCATGTCGGCGACGAAGAAGGTCTTGCCGTCGGGTGAGGCGCGCACATCCTGCGGCATGCCCTTGGTGGTGCAGATCTCCTGGCCGCTCTGGTTCGGATCGGGCACTTTCGCCGGCTTCTTGCCGGGCTTGGCGAGCAGAGCGAGGATGTCGGCGCGGTCGAAGTACTTGCTCAGCTTCAGCGTGCCGAGCACGCTGCGCTTTTGCAGGTCGATCTTCGTGATCGCGCCGTCGAACTCGCAGGTGAAGATCGCGAAACGCCCGTCGATCGAAAAATCGGCATGGTTGATGCCGCCGCAGGAGGGCGTCGCGATCGAGTACTGCAGCGCCAGCGTGTGCGGATCGCGGAAATCGAGCCGCTTCAGCGATTCGGCGACGACGATCGCCGAGGCGCCATCGGGTGTCCAGTAGACGTTGTACGGGTCGTCGACCTTGATCGCCGTGCCGGGCTTGCCGGTCAGCGGGTCGATCGGGGTCATGCTGCCGTCCTTGCGGCCCTCGGCGTTGTTCGCGACCCAGAGGGTCTTCAGGTCGTACGAGGGCACGACGTGCTGCGGGTTGATGCCGACCTTGTAGGTGTCGATCACCTTCAGCGTCGCCGGGTCGATCACCGAGACGGTGTTGCCGCTGTGGTTCGGCACATAGACCCGCTCCAGCGCGCCCTTGGTCGCCGGGCTCATGTGGCCCGGGCCGGTCTCGCTGTAGAGGTTGCTGCGGTCGGCCACCGGCGGCATGCCGGGCACGGTGGCGACGGGGCCGCCGCTGTCGTTCGCCGAGGCGGCCGCCGCCGGGCCGGCAGCGTTCGCGGCGCCCAGGGTCGACACCCACCACGCCGTGCCTGCCGCCATCGCGGCGGCCACGCTGATCAATGCGGCTCGTTGGATTTGCATGGGGAAATTCTCGCTGTCAGGATTTCAGGTTTCGGACCGCCCGGGCGGCGCTCAGTGACGCCCAGCCTCGGCCGCGCGGATCGCCGCCACCGTCTTGTCGACCATCATGTCGACGCCGATCTGGCCGAGCGCCGCACTCGACGCGCGCGGATCGCCGTTCAGCCCGTTCGGCGCGCCTTCCTTCGGGTCGTGCGCCATGCGGTCGGCGCGCACCATCGCCGGGTCGACGGCAAGCATCAGCGAGGTGTCGGCGGTGCCGGCGTGAAGGCCGATCTGCGCCTCGCTCAGGCCTTTTGCGCGCAGGGCCTGCGGATAGCTGGTTTCGGTGACCCGGTAATACTCGGCGACGAAGAGGGCGCGCGCCGGCGAGCCGGCCCAGTCGCGATTCAGCTTCGCCGCGACCTCGCCGAGCTGCGCCTGGTAGCCGCCGTGATCGCCGATCAGCACCACGTCGGTGAAGCCGTGCTGCCTGAAGCTGCGCGCCGCGCCGTCGAGCACGCCCTTGAAGGCTTCGTCGGAGATCGAGATCGTGCCGGCATAGCGCATGTGGCCGGCCGGCGGGCTGATCTTGCCCTCGGGCACATAGGCCAGCACCGGTGCGACCAGCGCATTGCCGAGCGCCGCCGCGATGCGCCCGGCCAGCACCTTGGCGCGCAGGTTGTGCTTGCCGAGCGCCATGTGCGGGCCGCTCTGCTCGGTCGCGCCGACCGGGATGATCACGGTCGTTTTGCCGGCGTGGATCGCATCGCGCACCTCGGTCCAGGTCAGGTCTTCGAGATAGACGCTGGCTGGCGCCGCCTGGGCCGGCCCGCCGCACGCGGCCAGGCCTGCGGCCAGAGCCACGGCCGGCAGAATGCGCAGGAGAAACTTGGGAAAACGGGTCATTGTTGGCAGCGGCAAAGCGCGCCATCTTAGAACGCTCGCTGTGCGGATCGTGGCGCCACGGCATCGCCGCCGCCTCGGGTAAGCTGCCTTGAAAGGCACAAGACACGGGGTAGAACCATGTGCATCGTTGGGCGGCTGCTGCTGTGGCTGTCGATTGGCTTGATGTTGTCCCCGGCCGCCTGGGCGGCCGGCAAGCCCGATTGTTCGCGCCCGCTGAGCCTGGCGCTGCACGACCACGGCCTGCTCTATTCGGTCCAGACCGGCGAGGGCATCGACAAGGACATCGCCGACGAGCTGATCCGCCGCAGCGGTTGCAAGCTGAGCCTGCCGGTGGTGCCGCGGGCGCGCATCTGGCAGCTGATCGAGTCCGGCGGGCTCGATTTCAGCCTGTCGGGCATCAGCAATCCGGCGCGCGAAGGCTTCGCCAGCTTCGCCTGGTACGTCTCGAACAAGTACTACCTGCTGGTGCGCAAGGACGCGGGCGTGCAGCGCCTGGCCGATTTCGAAAACAACCCGGCGCTGAAGCTGGGTGCGATCCGCAGCTTCCGCTATGGTCCGTCGGCGAACCGCATGGTCGACGCGCTGGAGGCGCAGAGCCGCATCCGCTACGGCACCCAGCTCGATTCGCTGTACGCGATCCTGCTCGACAACCAGGTGCAGGCGATGATCATCGAACCCTTCGACTATCCGACCCTGGAAGGCGCGGCGCTGCGCGCTCAGACGCAAATCCTCGAGTTCGAGGATCCGGCGATCCCGCACGGCCTGATCATGTCGAAGCGCTCATTGCCGGCCGAGCAGCGCCAGGCCTGGGCCGGGCTGATCGACCAGATGCGCAGCGACGGCACGATCCAGCGCATCTTCGAGAAGTACTTTGCGCCCGCATTGGCCCGCACGATGACCCAATTCTGACGCCCGGGCCGCTTCGATGCGACCGCTGTCCTCGCTCCTGCCGCTCGGCGTGCTGGCCGTTTCGCTGGTCGTCACCGCCGGGCTGTGGCGCCACGAGCGCCAGAGCGACGAGCGCAACCTGCGCGCGACCTTCGACTACAGCCTGCGCCATACCGCCAGCCGCATCGAGCAGCGCATGGCCAGCTACGAGCAGATGCTGCGCGGCACGCAAGGCTTGTTCATGGCCTCGTCCCGGGTGGAGCGCGAGGAGTTCGACCACTATGTCGACGCCTTGCTGGCCGGCGCCGACTTCGCCGGCCTGCAGGCCATCGCCTACGTGCCTTTGCCGGACGGCGGCCGTGACGCCCCGGCGGCGATCGGCCTGGTGGCGCCGGCCTCCGCCGCCAACCTGGCGGCGCTCGGCGGCGATCCTGCGGCCGATCTGGCGTCGCACATGGCGATGCTGCAGGCGGCCGACTCGGGCAGCCTCGGCATCACGTCGCGCCGCGTCATGACGGGCGACGCCACCCACGAGCCGGAGTACGGCTTCGCGATGTTCCTGCCGCTGTATGCCGGAGGGCAGGCGGTCGACAGCATCGCGGCGCGGCGCGCGAACCTGACCGGCTGGGTGCTCGCCTGGGTGCGCATGAGCGACCTGATGTCGAGCCTGTACGGCGAGAACACGCCCGGCATCGAGGTTCGCATCCACGACGGCGTGAAGGTCAGCGAAGACAGCCTGATGTACCCGCCCGCGCCGAAAGTGCCGGCGATGCCGTCCGAGCCGCCGCTCTTCGAGGCGCAGGAGTTCATCGGCTTCGCCGGCCACACCTGGACGCTCGACGTGCTGACGCGCCCCGAGTTCGCGCAGCACCACCGCTACGACGCGGCGCGCATCATCGCGATCTCCGGCGTCGGCCTCAGCCTGCTGCTGGCCTTGCTGACGCATCAGCTGGCGACCGGCCGCAGGCGCGCGCACGAGGCGGCGCGCGCGATGACCCGCGAACTGCGCGACAGCGAGGCGCGCTACCGGCGCATCGTCGAGACCGCCGACGAAGGCATCTGGATGACGGATGCGCAGTCGCGCACCTCGTTCGTCAATCCGAAGCTGCTCGAGATGCTGGGCTACGGCGCCGAGGAGATGCTCGGCCGCCCGCTGGCGGATTTCGTGGCCGAAGGCGAGGCGGGTTTCGAACTGGCCGGCGACGTGCGCGGGCTGCGGCTGCGCCGCAAGGACGGCTCCGAAGCCTGGGTCACCTTGTCGACGCGCGCCATCGTCGATGGCTCCGGCAACTCCGGCGGCCAGCTCGCGATGGTCACCGACGTGACGCGCCAGCGCCTGGCCGAGGCGAGCCGCACCGAGCTCGAAGCGCAGCTGCGCGAGTCGCAGAAGATGGAAGCCATCGGCACGCTGGCGGGCGGCATCGCGCACGATTTCAACAACATCCTCGCGGCCATCCTCGGCAACGCCTCGCTCGCCGAGGAGCACCTCGGCCCGCGGCATCCGGCGCGCGAAAGCCTGCTGCACATCAACCAGGCCGCGGTGCGGGCGCGCAGCCTGGTGCAGCAGATCCTCGCGTTCAGCCGGCGCCAGCCGCACCAGCTGACGGCACAGCCGCTGCGGCCGTTGATCGAGGAGTCGGTGCGCCTGCTGCGCTCGATCCTGCCGGCGATGGTGGCGCTCGAGGTGCGGCTCGAAGACCGGCCGCTGCGTGTCGCGGCCGATGGCACGCAGCTGCAGCAGGTGGTGATGAACCTGTGCACCAACGCCTGGCACGCGCTCGGCGGGCGCGCCGGCCGCATCGAGCTCGGACTGGACAGCGTCGACCTCGATGCCGAGGCCGCGCAACGCCTCGGGGGCATCTCGGCCGGCCGTTTCGCGCACCTCTGGGTCGGCGACGACGGCAGCGGCATGGACGAGGCGACGCGGCGCCACGTCTTCGAGCCGTTCTTCACGACCAAGCCGGTGGGTCAGGGCACCGGGCTGGGCCTGTCGGTGGTGCACGGCATCGTCGCGACCCACCGCGGTGCGATCGCGGTGCGCAGCAGCCCGGGCCAGGGCACGCACTTCGATCTCTACTTCCCGCTGCAGGCCGAGGCCGCGAACGCCGCGGCAGCCATCGAGCCGGCGGCCGCCGCGCAGCGCGAGACGAATGGCCAGCACGTGCTCTACGTCGACGACGATCCGATCATGCTGCTGACGGTGCAGGGCCTGCTGCAGCGCCGGGGTTATCGGGTCAGCTGCATCGAGGACCCGCGCGAGGCGCTGGCCGCCTTGAACGACCAGCCTCAAGCCTTCGACCTCGTGGTCACCGACTTCAACATGCCGGTGCTCTCGGGCATCGACGTGGCGCGCGACATCGCCCGCCTGCGCCCGGACCTGCCGGTGGTGATGACCTCGGGCTATTTCACCGACGAAGTGCGCGCGGCGGCGCTGCAGGCCGGGGTGCGCAGCCTGCTGCAGAAGGAATACACGCTGGAGCAGCTCGGCGGGCTGGTGCAACGCATCCTGGCGGAGGGCGCCCCGGTGTAGAGCCTAACCCGCCTGTGCGTGGCCGACCGGCGTGGTCGCCCGGTACGGCAGCTCGAGCCGGTACGCGAGCGCGATGAAGAGGCCTTGCGCCAGGCCCATCGTGCTGGTCAGCGAGCGGAAGCCGAAGGTCGAGTTGTCCTGCACCACCAGCACCACCTGCGCGCTCTTCGCCAGCGGGCTCATGCGGCTGTCGGTGATCGCGATGATGCGCGCGCCGCGCTGCTCGGCCTGTTCGGTCATCGCCAGGGTTTCCGGCGCATAGGGCGCGAACGAGATCGCGATCATCACGTCGCCGCTGCGCACCGAGCGCACGCTGCCCTCGTGCATGCTGCCCAGCGCGCTGAGCAGGCCGATGCGCTTGTCGGTGTGCTGCAGCGCGTAGTCGAGATAGACCGCGACCGGGAACGAGCGCCGCGAGCCGGCGATCCAGATCGCCTCGGCATCGGCAAGCAGATCGACCGCCTTCTTGAAGGTCGGCCCGTGCAGGGTGTTCTGCAGCTCCTGCATCCCGGCGATGCTGCCGCTCAGGAACTCCTGCGCGATCTCCACGCTCGACAGGCTGCCCGCGCCCGACTCGATCACCTCGCGGATGCGCGCCTTGTAGTTGCGCCCCGGCGCGATCTGCTTGACCAGGCCGTCGCGGAAGATGCGCTGCATCTCGCTGAAGCCCGAGAAGCCGAAGTGCTTCGCGAAGCGCACCACCGCCGAAGGCTGCACCGCGCACTGGTCCGCCACCTCCTGGATGCCTTCGAGCCCGAGGTGATCCTTGTGCTGCTCGACGTGGCGCGCAATGACCTTCAGCTGCTTGCTGAGATCCTCGTACTCCTGCGAGATGCGCTTGAGCAACTGCTCGACGGTGGGCTTGCTGGCGGAGACGGTCATGGTGCTTGTCATTCTACGAAGCCATGCGGGTCACAGAACATCGTTTTCCCTGAGACAAAAATTAGAAAATAATTTGCATTCAAGGGGGCTGATTCCTAGAATCCTTCGATCTTCTGCAGCTTTGCCAATCCGGAGAACGACCCATGCAAGATGCTCGCCCGATGCTGATCGTCGGTGCCGGCCACGTCGGTGGCCGAGCCGCGCAGGCCTTGCGCGAATTCGGCTGGGCCGGGCCGGTCGTGATGGTCGGCGACGAACCGCACCTGCCTTACGAACGGCCGCCGCTGTCGAAGGCCGTATTGACCGGCGAACAGCAGGCAGACGAGTGCCGCCTGCGGCCCGCGGCCGATTACGACACCGACTCGATCACGCACATTCGCGCACGCGTGCAGGCGATCGACGCGGCGGCGCACGAGGTGGTGCTGGAAGGCGGCCGGCGCCTCGCTTACGAAGCGCTGCTGCTCGCGACCGGCGGCCACGCGCGCCAGCTGACGATCCCGGGCAGCGACCTGCCCGGCGTGCTGAGCCTGCGCACGCTCGGCGACGCGGCGGCGCTCGCACCGCGGCTGCGCGACGGTGCGCGCATCGTCATCGTCGGCGGTGGCTTCATCGGCCTCGAAGTTGCGGCCTCGGCGCGCCAGCGCGGTTGCCGGGTGAGCCTGCTCGAAGGCGCGCCGCGGCTGATGGGCCGGGCGGTGCCGGCCGCGGTCGCCGAGCAGATGCTGGCGCTGCATCGAAGCCGCGGCGTCGACGTGCGCCTGGGCTGCGGGCCGCTCGCGATCGAGCAGCGAGGCGCGGCCTTGTCGCTGAGCCTGCAGGATGGCAGCAGCATCGAGGCCGATACCGTGGTCGTCGGCATCGGCATCGCGCCGGCCACCGCTCTCGCGCAGGCCGCCGGGCTGGCGGTGAACCGCGGCGTGGTCGTCGATGCCTGCCTGCAGACCAACGTGCCGGGCATTTACGCCGCCGGCGACGTGGCCGAGTTCCCCGGCGCGCTGTCGGGCCTGCCGATGCGCCAGGAGACCTGGCACAACGCCGAGACGCAGGCGCGCACCGCGGCGCGCAACATGCTCGGCGGGCACGAGCCGTATGCCGCGCTGCCCTGGTTCTGGTCCGATCAGTACGATCACCAATTGCAGGTCGCCGGCGAGCCGGCGCTCGGCGTGCGCAGCGTCGAGCGGCGCCTCGGCGACGGCGCGCAGATCCATTTCGATCTGGATGCCGAAGGCCGCGTCGTCGGCGCCAGCGGCTGCGGGCCGAGCAGCGTCGTGGTGCGCGAGCTGAAGCTGGCGCGCATGCTGGTGGAGCGCGGCGCAAAGCCCGATCCGCTCTCGCTCGCCGATGCGTCGGTCAAGCTCAAGTCGCTGCTCAACGCATGAACGCTGGCACGCTACCGATCGGCATCAACATCGACGGTGTACTGGAGCACGACGGCCTGCCCGACCCGAGCCCGGCCGAGCGTTTCGCCTGGATCGCGGAGAGCGGCGCCTTCGATTTCATCGAGAAGAACCTCGTCGTCGGCGAGGCCTTCGAGCCCTACCTCGAGCTGGTCGAGCGCCACGTCGTGCCGATCGGCGTGCTCGGCGGCATCTTCACCGCGGGGCGTGACGAGCCCCGCGCCCGCGATGCCATCCGCCTCGCCGGCGCACTGCGCACCCGGCTCTTCAATTGCCAGCTGTTCGCGCGCCACGCCGACGGCCACTCGATCGACGACGGCGAGGTGGCCGAGTTCTACCTGCGGCTGCTCGAGGCCGGCGCCGCGTCGGGCATGCGGCCCAGCCTCGAGGTCCACGTCGACATGTGGAACGAAGACTTCGGCCGGGTCGAGCAGGTGGCCGAGCGCCTCGCGCGCACGAACACGCCGCTGCGCATCACGCTGGACCTCGCGCACCTGCTCTACAAGATCGGCAATGCGGAGGAGCTCGCGCTGAGCGGCCTGACGCTGGCCGAGGCCGAGACGAGGCTGCGACCCGAATCGCCGCAGGCCTTCTTCCGCCAATGGCTGGCCGAAGGCTGGGTGGTGCATGCCCATGCCCGCGCGGCAGTGCCGAATGGCCCGCCGAATGCCTGGCTGCGGCGCGGCAATGACCAGCCGGGGCGCGCCATCCAGTACCCCATGGTCGAACCGCCGGAAGGCAGCTTCCACAGCCCGTGGCAGCCGGAGCGCCTCGCCCCCTGGCGCCAAGCGATGCAACAGGTGCTGGCCCACATCGCCGAGCATCCGGAAGGCGAGCTGCAGCAAGTCGCCTGCGAATTCATTCCTTTCGCCGATTGCGGCGGCGGCGCGCGCTATTCGATCCGCGGCAACAACCTTGCGTGCGCCGGCTGGCTGCGCGAGCAGTGGCAGGCGCTGCACGCGCCCGCTTGAACGCCGGGATCAAGCCGACGCGGCCGGCGGCGGCATGCCGCGATGCCCGCAGCGGCCGCGCATGCCTTCGCGCAGCTTCTCGCGTTCCTCGGGCGTCATCTGCTCCCAGCGCTCGGCCATGCGCTGGCGCCAGTGCCCGCGGTAGCCACCGCGTCCGCGCAGCCCGCCGACCAGCAGGCGCGCCAGCACGAAGAGTCCGAGCGCCTGCCAGAAGCCGATCACTGCGCCGCCGAACACGGCCGGTACCAGCCAGTTCCACAGGCTCATCACGATGAAGCCGAGCGCGGCCACCGCCACCACCGCGACCAGCGCGAACTTGAAACCTCGGCGCATCCAATGCCTTCTCATGACCATCTTCCTCAGGTGTTGAAAAAATCGTCGTGGATCGCCTGCAGCCGGCGCCGCAGGTACAGAACCGCATAGCGCTTGCGCGCCAGCAAGGTGTTGATGCCGACGCCGGTGTCGTCGGCGATGTCCTTGAAGCTACGCCCCTCGAGCTCGTGAGCGATGAAGACGCTGCGCTGCGCCTCGGGCAATTCATCGAGGGCGGCATCCAGCTCTTCGAGCAGCAGGCGGCGTGCGTAGACGGCTTCCGGGCTGCCGCCGGGTGAGGGCAGCAGATCGTCCAGCGAGGGCCCATCCTCGTCGATCTCGCCGATCGATTCGGTGGTCTTCTTGCGGAAGCGATCGGTGATGCGGTTGCGCGCGACGCGAAACAGCCATGCGCCGACCTGCTCGATCGGCTTCAGCAGGCGCGCCGCTTCGACCAGCTCGTAGAACACGTCCTGCAGGATGTCCTCGACGTCGCCCGGGTCCGGCACCCGGCTGCGGATGAAGCCGCGCAGCCGGCCGCGCTCCCGCGCGAACGTGTCAGAGAGCGACCGATCCTGTTCCGACATCCACGCATTCGAGCCGAGATTCGCATCCATCAGTCGTGTTGACGGATGAGCTCGCGAAATATTGTGGGCGCCGGGCATTCAGTGCGGCGCTGCCGGCGCCGCGGCGGTTCAGACCGACAGGTAGATCACCCCGCCCTCGACCTTGGCCGGGTAGGTCGCGAGGTTGACGCAGGCCGGCGCGCCGAGCGCCTTGCCGTTGCGGATGTCGAAGCGGCCGTTGTGCTTCGGGCACTCGATCACGTGCTCCATCACCAGTCCGTCGGCGAGATGCACCTTCTCGTGGGTGCAGAGGCCGTCGGTCGCGTAGACGCTGTCATCCATGCGGTAGACCGCGAAGGTGCGGCCGGCGTGATCGAAGCGCATCACGTCTTCGTCTTCGATCTCGTCGAGCTGGCACACGGCTATCCATTGGCTCATCGGGTGTCTCCTTCGTTGTCGTGGGGTGGGGTTCAGGCCGTCTTCGCGGGCAGCACACGCACCACGTGGTGATGCGGATCCTTCACCTGGCGCAGCATCGTCGGGATGATTTCGCGGTAGGCGGCGATGGTGCTCGGGTACACCGGCGCGCAATCCGCCTTCATCGCTTCGTGCAGCTGCGGCAGCGCGTGGAACGGCACCATCGGGTACATGTGGTGTTCGACGTGATAGTTCATGTTCCAGTAAAGGAAGCGGAACAGCGGATTCATCTTCACGGTGCGGCAGTTCAGGCGATGGTCGAGCACGTTCTCGGGCAGGCCGGCGTGCTGCGTCAGGCCGAAGAAGTTATAGAGCCAGGCGCCGTAGAACGACGGCAGGCCGATGTAGAGCAGCGGCAGCCAGGAGCGCAGCACGATGCAGGAGCCGATCACCAGCGCATAGATCGCGACCCAGACACGCGCTTCGCGGGTCACCTTGGGCCATTCGGATGCCGGCACGAAGCTCTTTTCTTCGTCGCTGAAACGGCCTGCCGCGTTCTGCAGCACGCGCCACAGCTCGCGCGGGCCGGACTTGAGCGCGAGGAAGTTCATCAAGGTGCCGGCGATGTCCACCGGCACCGGCGCGGCGATTTCCGGGTCGCGGCCGGTGACCAGCGTATCGGTGTGGTGGCGGGTATGGCTCCAGCGCCAGACGGTCGGGCGGCGCAGCACCTGGAACGACGCGAGCTGGTAGAGCACGTCGCTCATCCAGCGGGTCTTGAACGCGGTGCCGTGGCCGGCTTCATGCCAGCGTGAATCGGCCGGGCCGCAGTACAGCGTGCCGTAGAGCAGGAAAGCCGGGATCGCCCACCCGGTGCCGAGCGAAAACCAGGCGAGCACGCCGGCCGCGAGCAGCGCGCCGTACCAGAGCGCGGTGTCGCGGATCGCCTGTGCGTCGTCGCGCTTCATCAGCGCCTTCAGCGCGGCGCGCGGCACCGGGCACTTGTACCACTCGGCCCCGGCCAGGCCAGCCGCCGCGGCGCGTTCGCCCGCGCCGCCGATCAGCTTGTAGTCATCGCGCTGCGGGCGAGGTCTCAACGGCGGGCTGAAGGAAGTGTCCATGGGCTTGTCGTCTCCTGAAGGTGTCGTCGGGATGCTAGTGGCTCATCCGCCGAAGCGACACTAGAATCCGTCATTTCCTATCATTTGGCATCAGTCATGAGGAAGCGAAACATTGCATTTGTTGCATTGAGGCTCAGGGAAAGCCCGTGGAGGGGCGCGTGACCGGGCGCGCCACCTTGCAGGACGTCGCGCTCGCCGCCGCGGTCAGCGCAGCCACGGTCGACCGGGTGCTGAACGGCCGCCTGCCGGTGCGCGAGTCGACCGCGCTGCGCGTGATCGAGGCAGCCGAAAAGCTCGGCTATCACGGCGCGCGCCTGATGCGCGAGCGTCTGCGTGAACGCCTGCCGATGCGCGCGCTGGGCTTTTGCCTGCAAAAGCGCAGCCACCCGTTCTACCTGTCGTTCGGCCAGGCCTTGTCGGCCGCGGCTTCGCAGCAGCGCCCGCAGGCCTGTACCGCGGTGATCGACTACATCGACACCCTCGCGCCCGACCAGATCGCCGAGCGCCTGCTGTCGCTCGGCCGCGAGGTGGATGCCGTCGCGGTCGTCGCGGTCGACCATCCCTACGTCACCGAGGCGATCGAGCGCCTGCACGTCGACGGCAAGCCGACCTTCGTCTTGCTCTCCGACGTGAGTGCGCCGCTGCGCGCCGGCTACATCGGCCTCGATCACCGCAAGAACGGCCGCACCGCGGCATGGACGATGCACCGCCTCGCGACCCGCACCGGCCCGATCGGCGTCTTCGTCGGCAGCCACCGCTACCTTGGCCAGGAGACGGCCGAGATGAGCTTTCGCTCCTATCTGCGCGAACATGCGCCCGGCCTGCGCGTGCTCGATGCGCGTGTGAACCTGGAGGACACGCAGGTCGCCTACGAAGCTGCGCTCGAACTGCTGGCGCGGGAGCGCGAGCTGGCCGGGCTCTACATCGTCGGAGGCGGCGCGGCCGGGGTGATCCGCGCGCTGCGCGAAGAGCAGGGCGGCCGCATCACGACCGTCTGCACTGAACTGACGGCCGAGCACCGCCAGGCCCTGATCGACGGCTGGGTCGATCTGGTGATCGCGACGCCGCTGCAGGTCATTGCGGCGCGTGCGGTCGAGGTGATGAACCGGGCGATCGATGCCGGCAGCGCTGCGCCGGTCGCGGTGCAGCACACGGTGCCGTTCGAGCTGTACATCGCCGAGAACATCTGACTTTCTGTCAAGCCTGCGTTGCCAGCAGGGCGGAGGCCTGGCGGCTGGTCACGCAGTCGCAGTCGCGCGAAACTTCAGACAGCGTTGTTGTCCTTCACCCCGATGCAGTGCCTATCCGCTGCGAGCGTTCCGACGATGGGGAGGTCCAGAGGCGTCGGCGTTATTGCGCGAACGGCGAATGACGCCCGCTGAGTCTCGCGGGCCAGGGGTGCTCTTTACAACCCAAGGGCAGGCCGCGTCCGCGGCCTGCCGCTGTAGGCTGCGCCCAGGCCGGCCTCTCAGCCGGCGAGGCGGCCCGGCTTGAAGTCCAGGAAGTGGAATTCGGCGCGGTAGCCCGCCCCTTGCGGGCTGCAGGCATAGAGGCCGCAGGCCACGCTTTGCACCGCGCTGCGCTCCATCAGGTGGGCGATGCGCAGCTGCTGCCAGTCGCTGCCGTCGAACGATGATTCGACGATGCAATCCTCGCTTTCCGCGCGCAACCGGAACCAGACGCTGCGACCGTCGGCCGGGATCGATTGGGTCGACCAGTCCGAGTACTGCGCGTTCGTCACCACTGCGCCGAGCCGGCTCGGGCCGCCCGGCTCGAACTCCACCGAGGTCTTCAGCCAGCACGACGGCGAAATGCGCAGCATCAGGCCCGCCTGGTCGTACTGGTGCACCGGGGACGAGCTGACCTGCGTCGTCAGCACGAAGTCGCCACTTGCCTGCAGGTGCAGGAAATGGCCGTTGTCGACCTCGAAGCCGTAGTGCGTGCGCTGCCAGAAGTCGGTCTTCGCGCCGGGGTGCAGCACGAGGCGGCTCGTGTCGGCATCGATCTGCCAGCGGGCGGGCTCGCAATGCCAGCGCAGCGCGGGATCGAGGGCTGGTTGGTCGAAGCGGAGGTGCAGCGGCTGGGTGTTCATCGCGTCGGATTATGCAGAGGCGGCGTCGCACTCAAGTGCGCCGCAAAAGTGCCGATGTCTTGCCCATGTCCTCCGTTTCTTCGATCGCCCGCTCCGGCATGGCCGCGGCCGTGTCGCGTGTCGACGCGGCGGCCAACAACATCGCGAACCAGCAAACGCCGGCCTATCGGCGACAGCAGGTGCGGCAATCCGAGGCCCCGGGCGGCGGCGTCGACACAATGACGATGCCGGCTGCGGCCGACAGCGGCGACCCGTTGGCCACGGACCTGATCGATCAGAAAGCCGCGAGCTACGAATTCAAGGCCAATCTGCGCGTGCTTCAGACCGAGCAGGACATGCTCGGCACCCTGCTCGACACGCACGCATGAAAAAAAGGTGCAGACCCTGCGGCCTGCACCCCTCGCCCTGCTTCAACTCAGGTCGCCATGACGCGCAATCAGGCGGCGATCAGCGCCAGCGCCTGCACGGCGCTCTTCGGCACCTCGGCGTAGTGGTCGAACTGCATCGAGTACTGCGCGCGCCCGGATGACAGCGCACGCAGGCTGCCGATGTAGCCGAACATCTGCTGCAGCGGCACCTGGGCCTGCACCACCGCCGAATTGCCGCGATTCGTCTGGCCCTGGATCGTGCCGCGGCGGCGATTGATGTCGCCGATCACGTCGCCCAGGTGATCCACCGGCGTGATCACCTCGATCGCCATCACCGGCTCCAGCAGCATCGGCTTGGCCTTCGGCATCGCTTCCCGGAAAGCCGCCGCCGCCGCCAGCTCGAAAGCCACCGTCGACGAATCGCGCTCGTGGAAGCTGCCGTCGAGCAGGCTGGCCTTGAAGTCGACCGTCGCATGCCCGGCGAGCACGCCCGTCTGCGCCGCGCGCCGGATGCCCGCTTCCACCGCGGGAATGAACTCGCGCGGAATCGCACCGCCGACGATGCGGCTCTCGAACTGCACGCCTTCGCCGCGCGCCAGCGGCTCGAAGCGCAGCTCCACCTCGGCGAACTGCCCGGGGCCACCGCTCTGCTTCTTGTGCAAATGAGTCACTTCCACCGCCTTTCCAATCGTTTCGCGATACGCCACCTGCGGCCTGCCGACCGTCACGTTGACGTGATGCTTGGTGCGCAGCTTCTCCACCGAGACCTCGAGCTGCAGCTCGCCCATGCCGGACAGGATCGTCTGGCCGGACTCCATGTCCTGCCGGATGCGCAGGCTCGGGTCCTCCTTCACCAGCGACTGCAGCGACCGGCTCAGGTGCTGCTGGTCGGCCTGCGTCTTCGGCTCGATGGCCACGTCCATCACCGGCTCGGGCACGACGATCTGCTCGAGCACCAGCGGATGCGCCGGATCGCTCAAGGTATGGCCGGTCAGCGTCTCCTTCAGGCCGACGACGCCGGCGATGTCGCCCGCGATCAGCTCGCTGCGTTCCTCGCGCTTGTCCGCATGCACCTCGTAGATCCGCGAGATGCGCTCGCGCTGGCCGGTGCTTGCATTCAGCACGGCCTCGCCCGCGCGCAGACGCCCGCGGTAGACGCGCACGAAGACCATCGCGCCGTGCAGGTCGCTGACCACCTTGAACGCCAGCGCCGCGAACGGCGCATTCGGATCGGCCGCCGGCTGGCCGGCTTCGGCCGAAGCTTCGCCCGGCGCAGGCAGGTAGGCGACGACCGCATCCAGCAAGGGTTCGACCCCCTTGTTCTTGAACGCGGCGCCGGCCAGCACCGGCACGAAGGCGCCGGCGAGCGTGCCTTTGCGGATGCCCGCCTGCAGCTGCGCGAAGCTCGGCTCGCTGCCGTTCAGGAAGGCCTCGAGCGTCGCCTCGTCATGGTCGGCGACGAGTTCGAGCATGCGTGCATGCATCGCCCGCGCGCGCTCCGCCAGCTCGGCCGGCACCTCGGTCTCGACATGCTTCGCACCGACCTCGTCCGATTCCCAGACCAGCGCACGCAGCCGCAGCAGGTCGACCACGCCGCGGAATCCACCCTCGGCGCCGATCGGCAGCTGCAGCACCAGCGCACGCACGCCCAGGCGTTCTTCGATGGCCGCGACGACGCGGTCGAAGTCGGCGCCGGTGCGGTCGAGCTTGTTGACGAAGGCGATGCGCGGCACGCGGTACTCGTCCGCGAGGCGCCAGTTGGTTTCGGTCTGCGGCTCCACGCCGGCCACGCCGTCGAACACGACGACCGCGCCGTCGAGCACGCGCAGCGAGCGCTTGACCTCGATGTTGAAGTCGATGTGCCCGGGCGTGTCGATCAGGTTGATCTGCGTGCCGTTCCAGAACACGGTGGTCGCCGCGCTGTTGATCGTGATGCCGCGGCGCTTCTCCTGCTCGTCGAAGTCCATCGTGGTGTTGCCGTCGTGCACTTCGCCGACGCGATAGTTCGCGCCGGTCGCATAGAGGATGCGCTCGGTGGTCGTGGTCTTGCCTGCATCCACGTGGGCGATCACGCCGATGTTGCGGATGTTGCGGGGCGTCGTCGCAGAGACGGGAGTCTTGTTGGTCGAGTTCATGGGATCTTTCATCTACCGGTGCCTGTGTGGCCAGCCCGGGCGATGAAGATCCGCCCGCGGGCTAGCCGCCTGCCTGCCGAGGTGGCCGCATCGCAGCGGCCGGATCGACGCCAAGGGACGAGCGCAAGCTCCCCGTGCCTTGGCGGCCGGGAATCGTGGCGATCAGCTTGTCGTAGGTGCGCATGGCGTCGTTGGGAATCAGTGAGTCAGAAAATCGAAAGCCCCGGAGGCATGAACCAGCCGGGGCTTTGTCGTGGCCGGGAGCTTCGTGTCAACAGCGCCCGCTCGCGCTGGGGCGGGCGGCTTGCTGCAAGGGTTCGGCTGCGGTTTTCATGATGGTATGGAGTGTGAACCTCGGCAAAAGTTCGGGCAAGCGTACGCTGGCTATCGCTGCGATTGCTTGTCTAGTCAAGCCAGCGCGCATTTCAGCTCCGCGGCGCACAAGGCCACCGCGGTGTTGGCTTCGTGCAGCACCCGGCCCATCAGGATGAAGCCGTGGATCTGCCGCTCGAAGCAGACGTAGCTGGTCGGCGTGCCGGCATCGCTGAGGCGCTGCGCATAGTCCAGCCCCTCGTCGCGCAGCGGGTCGTAGCCCGCGGTCAGCACCAGCGCCGGCGGCAGGCCGGCGAGATTCGGATGCAGCAGCGGCGAGGCGCGCCAGTCCAGGTCGTGGCGGGCATCGTCGATGTAATGATCGTGGAAGTAGGCGATGGTGTCGCGGGTCAGCAGGTAGCCCTCGCCGTTGGTGCTGTGCGAGGCATGGCCGCGGCGCATGTCGGTGGCCGGGTAGATCAGCAGCTGGAAGCGGATCGGCAACTCGCCGGACTCGCGCGCGGCGAGCGCGACCACCGCGGCGAGATTGCCGCCGGCGCTGTCGCCGCCGACCGCCAGCCGGCTGCCGTCGAGCTTCAACCGGCCCGCGTTGCGCTGCACCCAGGTGGTCGCGGCGATGCAGTCGTCGACCGCGGCCGGAAAGCGTGTTTCCGGCCCCATGCGGTAGTCCACCGCCACGACTGCGCAGCCGGCCTGATTGGCGAGCTGGCGGCACAGCGTGTCATGCGTATCCAGGTCGCCGATGACCCAGCCGCCGCCGTGGTAATAGACGAGCACCGGCAGCGCCACGGCCGCATTGGCGCCGAGCGGGCGCACCAGGCGCAGCGGAATCGGGCCGTGCGGCCCTTCGGCCTGCAGTCCCTCGACCGCCGCCACCTCCACCGGCTCGGGCTGCGTGAAACTGCGCCGGTCGCGATAGACGCGCCGCGCTTCCTCGGGTGTCAGCGTGTGCGTGGCGGGGATGCCGGCCTGCTGGATCAGGTTCAGCAGGGCACGGGCTTGCGGGTGCAGCATTCGCTCTCTCCTGGTTGACTGCGACGACGGGGCTTGCCAGCATAGCGGCGGCCACGTCGGCCCGCGGCGCTGTAGGCGATCGCTGACAGTCCTTTCATCGGAAGCCAGCACGTCCGCGCGCCTGTTGCCGATGACCCGGCGGCAGCATGCACCGCATGCTGCGAGGCACGATGAAGCGCTCAGGCCTTTCCGTTGGTGCCGTATCGCCGCGCCCACGCTGGTGGAACGGTCGGCCGGCGTTCGTCGGCTTCTCGATCCTGAGTCTGCTCGTGCTGGCCTTGTTGGCCTGCGAGCTGGTCGGCTGGCGCTTTCTTAAGGACCCGCTGCAACGCAAGCTCGCCGAGACGCTGGGGGTCGAGGTGCGCATCGATGGCCCGTTCGACCTGCACCTGCTGCGGCCACCGCAGCTCTCGGTCGGCAGTTTCAAGGTCGGCGCGCCGGCCGCGAGCGGCGCGCCGTTCCTGGTCGATGCGCGCGATGCGCTGCTGCAGTGGCGCTGGAGCGATCTTTGGGCCTATCGCCATGGCGAGCCGCTGCGCGTCAAGCGGCTCGAAGCGCGTTCGCTCGAAGCCTATGCCAAGCGCATCGATGCCGAGACGGCGAGCTGGAAGTTCGCGCCCAGCACCGACAAGAAGGCCAGCGCCGCGCTGCCGCAGTTCGACGTGCTGCGCCTGAACCAGGGGCAGGTGCATGTCGACGACAAGCTGCTGCGGCTCGTGCTCGAGGTGCAGATCCGGCTCAACGAACGCGCCCGTGCCGACGGTCTGCCGGTCACACCGTGGCGCCTGGCGCGGTCGAGCGGTCCGTATGACGACCTGAGCTTCGGCTTTGCCGCACCGGTGGTGCGCGACGACGGCCCTGTCTCGCTGCGCAACGCGATGCTGACCGTGGCCGCCTCCGACGCCGCCGGTTTCAGCCTGGATGCACAAGGCAGCTACCGCGACCTGCCGGTGACCGCCTTGCTGCGCGCGCCGAGCCTGATGCCGCTGCTTTCGCGCGAAACGGGACAGCCGCCGGTGATGGTGATGGCGCGCGCCAGTGTCGGCCACACGCACATGAGCTACGACGGCGCCTCGGTCGATCTCGCCGGCCGCGGCCTGGCGGGCGACTTCACGCTCAGCGGGCCCTCGCTGGCCGCGGTGGGCGAGCCGCTCGGCGTGACCTTGCCGACGACCGGCCCGTTTTCGCTGAGCGGTCACTTGCGGCGGCCCGATGCGGTCTGGCATGCGCGCATCGACGACGCGAAGATCGGGCGCAGCCAGCTCGCCGGCGACTTCGCTTATGACCCGCGACCCGCCGTGCCGATGCTGAGCGGCCAGCTGACCGGCAAGCGCCTTGCGCTCGGCGACCTGGGGCCGGCGGTGGGTGCCGAGCCGCGGGCGCCGGCGCCTGCGCTGCCGAAGGGCGAAACCGCCTCCGATCGCAAGAAGGCCGCCGCAGCCAAGCCGGCTGCGCGCAAGCCGGCGTCGCGCGCCGACACGCAAGCGGCAGCCACGCCAACCATGGCCGCCGGCGGTGCGCGCCGCGTGATCCCGGATCGCCATTTCGACCTGCCATCCCTGCGCGCGATGAACGCCGACGTGAACGTCGCGCTCGACGAACTGGACCTGAACACCGAAGCGCTGGAAGCCCTGCGCCCGCTGCGCACGCGCGTGCTGCTGCAAGCCGGCGTGCTGCACCTCGACGATCTCGAAGCGCACACCGCAGGCGGCATCGTGACCGGCTCGACCTCGCTCGATGCCAACGTCGACCCGGCGCGCTGGCAGGCCGACCTGGCCTGGAAGGATGTCGATCTCGCCGGCTGGCTGGCCGGCGCGCGCAAGAGCGATTCGACGGTCAGCGCGACAAGCCAGCCCGCCAAGCTGCGGCAAGAGCGCCGGCAGGCGCGCGCAGGCAAGGGCAAGGTCACGTCCTACCTGACCGGCGAGCTGCGCGGCTCGCTGAAGCTCACCGGCGCCGGCAACTCCACCGCGCAAATCCTCGGCAGCGCCGATGGCCAGCTGCAGGCGATGGTGCGCGACGGCACGATCTCGCACCTTGCGGTCGAAGTCATGGGGCTCGATGTCGCGCAGGCGCTGGGCATGCTGGTGAAGGGCGACGACAGCCTGCCGCTCAGCTGCGCGGTGGTCGCGATCGACGCCCGGCAAGGCGTGCTGAAGCCGCGTGTCGCAGTGTTCGACACGCGTGACAGCACCTTGAGCTTCGACGGCAGCATCAACCTCGGCAGCGAGGCGCTCGATCTGCGCGGCACGGTGCGGCCAAAGGACTTCACCGTCGTCTCGCTGCGCACGCCGCTGTTGATCCGCGGCACGTTTGGCGCGCCGGCGATCTCGCTCGAACCGGTGCCGCTGGCCGGGCGGGTCGCTGCCGGCGCCGCATTGGCGTTGGTCAACCCGTTCGCCGCGATCCTGCCCTTCCTCGACCCGGGTGACGGCGAGAAGGCCAGTGGCTGCCGCAAGCTGGCGACCCAGGCCTCGGCCAGCGCCGACGCAAAAAAATGAGCGGGGCCTACTCGAGCCAGCGCTGCGCGGAGCGCTCCACCACCGCCGACAGCGGCAGGCCCGGCTCGTGCTGCGCGCGCAGCCAGCTCGCGTCGTTGCCCTCGGTCAGCGATTCGCGGATCAGGTTGGTCGCATCGAGTCCGCGCAGATCGAGCGCGTGTTCATCGACCCGCGCCAAGGTGCGGATGATGTCGTCGCGAATCTTGTGGCGCTGCTTGGTCTTCGGGTCGACGATCTCGCCGTCGAGGCCGAAGCGGCAGGCCTGGAAGCGGTTGAAGGTGTAGACCAGGTAGTCGTCTTCGGCCGGCTCGAAAGGCCGCTCTTCGCGCAGATAGCGGCAGATCGCTTGCAGGTAGCAGGCGAGCGCGGCCGCCTTCTCGACCGTCAGCGGCGTATCGCAGACACGCAGCTCGATCGTGCCGAATTCGGGCTTCGGGCGGATGTCCCAATAGAAGTCCTTCATCGACTGCACCACGCCGGTGGCGGTCATCTTGTCGAAGAAGACGCCGAACTCGTCCCAGCTGTGCGTGAACGGCGCGCGGCCCGACAGCGGGAACGCAAACACCGAATTCAGGCGTGCCGAATTGAAGCCGGTGTCCTGCCCCTGCACGAAAGGCGAAGCCGCCGACAGCGCGATGAAATGCGGCACGTAGCGCGAGAGGGCGTGCAGCAGCCAGAGCGCCTTGTCGCCATCCTCACAGCCGACGTGCACATGCTGGCCGAAGATGGTGAACTGCTTGGCCAGGTAGCCGTACAGCTCGTTGATGTACTCGAAACGTTCGGTCGGATAGATGCGCTGGTCGCTCCAGTGCTGGAAGGCATGCGTGCCGCCGCCGGCGATCGCGATGTTGAGCATGCGCGCGCCGGCCGCGACCTGCTCGCGCATGTCGCGCAGCTCGGCCAGCAATGGCGCGTACTCGCGCTGGATCGAGGTGCCGATCTCGATCATGCTGCGCGTGATCTCGGGCTTGATGTCCCAGGCGCCGGTGTGCTTGGCGGTGACGCGCAGCAGGTCCTCGGCCTGCGGCGCGAGGTCGTAGTCATGCGTGCCCAGGACTTGCAGTTCGAGCTCGACGCCGAGCGTCAGCGGCTGCGAGACGGTGAAGGAGGCGAGGGACATCGGCGGTCGGTATCGGTTCTTGGTAGGCGCCGCTCAGGCGTGATGCGAGGCCGAGCTGACGATGGAAGAGGCCGTGCCCTGGGTCGTCGCGGCCGCGGGCGCGGGCGTCGTCGGGCCGGCCGGCGCGGCGGCCGGCGCTGCCGCGGGGGCCGGCGGCGCCGGGCTCGGCGAGGCGCCGTGCGGCGCGGCGGCGGTCTGCGATTCCTGCGCGACTTCACGCAGCGCCCAGCGCGTCATCAGCGGCCCGGCGATCTGCATGATCGTCATCGCGAGCAGCAGCGCCTGCAGCAAGGGCGCTTCCACGCCGGGCAAAAGCGATGACCAGTTGAAGGTGTCGGCGGCCACCAGCACCGCCAGGCCGCTCATCGGCTGCAGCGCCAAGGTCAGCGCCAGCCCCTGGCGCCAGCCCAGGCCGCTGACGCGGGCCGTCAGCATCACCGCCAGCCCTTTGCCGGCGAGGCGCGCGCCGATGATCACCAGCACCAGCGGCCAGACGCTCATCGTGCCGCTGACGGTCGACAGCAGGCCGAGGCTGATGAAGAGCAGCACCGTCAGCACCGCGCCGGCCGAGCCGAGGTTCGGCTCGACGTTGAGACGGTGCCCCATGGCCGCGCGCGCGGTCACGCCGGCGACCAGCAGCGCGAGCAGCGGCGAGAGTTTCCATTGCGCGGCGAGCAGGCTGGCGAGGATCACCATCGCAATCTGCAGCACCGGCATCGTCGTGGCGTTCTGGCCACGCCGCGTCAAGCGGTGCAGCAAAAATCCGGCAGCGACACCGAGCAGGAAGGAGCCGCAGAACACATACAGCGCGGCCAGGCCGGCACTGAACCATTCGTCGCCCGGCGTCGGCCAGCCGAGCGCGCCGACGACGCCCCATGCCTTCAATGCCAGCGTCGCGAGCATGCTGTTCAGCGCGGTCGCCAGCAGCATGCGCTCGGCCACCTGGCCGCGCGGGCGCAGCTCGTGCACCATCGCCATCACGATCACCGGCGAGGTCGACATCGCCACCGCGCCGGCGACGAAGGCCGAGCGGCCGGAGACGCCGCACCAGGTCAGTGCCAAGGTCACCGAGACACCGGCCAGCACGCCTTCGAGCACGCAGCTGACGGCGAGCCAGCGGTTGTCCAGCAGCCAGCGCGGGCGGATGCGGCTGCCCATCTCGAAGACGAGTGCGCCGATCGCGAGGTCGAGCAGCGGTTTCCAGCGATCCAGGTCGCCGGGCTCGATCAGGCGCAAGGCAAACGGGCTGGCGAGCGCGCCGACGAGCATCAGCCCGGCGACTCTCGGCAGCTTGGTGGCGCGGTACAGCGCATCGGCGACGACCACTGCAATCAGCATCACCAATGCCAGCACGAGCAGCGGATCGGCATTGCGGGCACCGGCAAGAATCCATGTCGGCATGGGGCGCGGTCTCCTTGTACTTGAGGCTGTCCGGGCGGGCGGACAGGCGCCCTGCGCCGGGGTTGGAGTCTCGCCGGCAACAGGCGGTTCAGTTGCGTCAAAAAGTAATCTCGCTGCGTGGCCATCGGCCGGCGAGCATGACGGGGAGCGGACTATAAGCGCCGCGCCGCCGCCTGTCCCGAAAGGAGGACGAATGCCCCAGGAGCGCGCGCGGCCGGCGAGCGGGATAATCCCCGCCCCGCCTTGAAAGCCTTCGGCACGACCCCAAGCTCTCTGCGCTCTTCTTTCCGCACGCACTACCCGAAAACACCATGGACAAGAAAACCCTGTCGTTCCAAGCCGAGGTCCAGCAGATCCTGCACCTCGTGACCCACTCGCTGTATTCGAACAAGGAGATCTTCCTGCGCGAGCTGATCTCGAACGCCTCGGATGCCTGTGACAAGCTGCGTTACGAAGCGCTCGATGCGCCGCACTTGTTCGAGGACAAGCCCGAACTCGAAGTCCGGGTCAGCTTCGACAAGGCCGCACGCACGATCACGATCCGCGACAACGGCATCGGCATGCCGGCCGACGAGGCGGTGGCGCATCTCGGCACGATCGCCAAGAGCGGCACCAAGGAGTTCATGAGCCGGCTCGAAGGCGACAAGAAGAAGGATGCGCAGCTGATCGGCCAGTTCGGCGTCGGTTTCTATTCGGGCTTCATCGTCGCCGACAAGATCACCGTCGAATCGCGCCGCGCCGGCTTTCCGGCCGAAGAGGGCGTGCGCTGGAGCTCCACCGGCAGCGGCGACTTCGAGGTCGAGACCATTACCCGCGCCGAGCGCGGCACCGACGTGATCCTGCACCTGCGCGAAGACGAGGGCGAGTTCCTCGAGCAGTGGAAGCTGAAGTCCATCATCGGCAAGTATTCCGACCACATCTCGCTGCCGATCCTGATGCAAAAGCAGGAGTGGGACAAGGACAAGAGCGAATACGTGCTGAAGGACGAATGGGAGACGGTGAACAAGGCCGCCGCGCTGTGGACGCGTTCGAAGAGCGACATCACCGACGCGCAGTACCAGGAGTTCTACAAGCAGATCAGCCATGACAGCGATGCGCCGCTGGCCTACACGCACAACCGGGTCGAGGGCCGCAGCGAATACACGCAGCTGCTCTACGTGCCGGCCAAGGCGCCGTTCGACCTGTGGAACCGCGACAAGCGCGGCGGCGTGAAGCTCTACGTCAAGCGTGTCTTCATCATGGACGACGCCGAGGCGCTGATGCCGGTGTACCTGCGCTTCGTCAAGGGCGTGATCGATTCGGCCGACCTGCCGCTGAACGTCAGCCGCGAGCTGCTGCAGGAAAGCCGTGACGTGAAGGCGATCCGTGAAGGCTCGACCAAGCGCGTTCTGTCGATGCTGGAAGACGTGGCCGAGAACCAGAAGGACAAGTACGCGTCGTTCTGGAAGGAGTTCGGCTCGGTGCTGAAGGAAGGCATCGGCGAGGACCACTCGAACAAGGAGCGTCTGGCCAAGCTGCTGCGCTTCGCGTCGACCACCGCCGATGACGGCGTCTCGCTCGCCGACTACGTCTCGCGCATGAAGGAAGGCCAGGAGCCGATCTACTACATCACGGCCGACAGCCTGCTGGCGGCGAAGAACAGCCCGCAGCTCGAGATCTTCCGCAAGAAGGGCATCGAGGTGCTGCTGCTCAGCGACCGGGTCGACGAGTGGATGCTGAGCCACTTGTACGAGTTCGACGGCAAGCAGCTGCAGAGCGTGGCGCGCGGCGCGGTCGACCTCGGCAAGCTGCAGGACGAAGGAGAAAAGAAGCAGGCCGAGGAAGCGGCGACCGCGTTCAAGCCGGTGCTCGACCGGCTGAAGGAAGCGCTGAAGGACAAGGCCAAGGACGTGCGCGTGACGACTCGCCTGGTCGATTCGCCGGCCTGCCTGGTGACCGAGGAAGGCGACATGAGCGGCCACCTCGCGCGGCTCTTGAAGCAGGCCGGCCAGAGCGCGCCGGCAACGCAGCCCATCCTCGAAGTCAATGCCGAACACGCGCTGGTGAAGCGCCTCGCGGACACGCCCGAAGGCGACAGCAAGTTCGGCGACCTGGCGCAGATCCTGTTCGACCAGGCGATGCTTGCGGAGGGCGGTCAGCTGGAAGACCCCGCCGCTTACGTGAAGCGGGTCAACGCCTTGCTGACCGCGTGATTCTCAGGCCGGCACGAGGATCGCTTCGAGCGACATCGTGTCCGGCGTGAACGAGGCGTCCGGTTCTACCGCGTAGTAGGAACGGACTTCCGCCGGCGCGCCCAGCAGCAGGCCGCGGATCACTTCCTTGCGATCCGCCGGCGTGCGCATGCGCGCGGTCCAGCTGTCGAACTCCATGCGCAGCTTCCAATGCCGCTCGGCCCGTACGTCGAAGCCGGCGCCGAGCAGCATGCGGCGCCATTCAGAAGGCTTGAAGTCCCTGACGTGGGACACGTCGCGCAGCAGTTCCACCGTCTGCAGATGGGTATCGAGCAGCGGCGATTCGGGTGCGCACATGTCGATCACCAGCAGGCGCCCGCCCGGCACCAGCACGCGCCGCACTTCGGCGAGCGCGCGTGGCACGTCCGACCAGTGGTGCGCGCTGAAGCGGGTGCAGGCCGCATCGAAGCTCGCGTCGGCGAAGGGCAGCGACTCGGCCACGCCCTGCCGGGTCGACAGGTTCTTCAGCCCGCGCTCTTCGGCAGCATGCGCGACCACGGCCAGCATCTGCGGCGACAGGTCGTACGCGGTCACCGATTGCACCTGCGGCGCGATCGCGAAGCTCAGGTGGCCGGCGCCGCAGCCCAGGTCCAGCACGCGGGCGGTCGGGCTGCCTTCAAACAACTCGCGTGCGCGCTGCAAGTCTTCGCCTTGCGCATGCACCGGGCTGCTCAAGTAGGCGGCGGCGGTCGGGCCGAACTGCTGGTTGACCTGGGCATCGTGGGACACCATGTCTTGCTCCTGCGGGTGATGGGTGCAGGCATCATCGAGCCTCACCGATCCTGGTACAAGTCAAGGCACCATACTGGTATTGGGACTGACAGGCACAGCGCCCGGAATCCATGCAGCAAGACGCCATTGCCCAGTTCATCCGCGCTCACCGCGAGCGCGTGACACCCGCCCAGGCCGGCCTGCCGCCGGGCCTGCGGCGCCGCGCGAAGGGTCTGAGGCGCGAGGAGCTGGCCGCGCTGTGCGGCATCAGCCCGACCTGGCTCACCTGGATCGAGCAGGGCCGCGCGCCCAGCGTCTCGGCCGCGGTGCTGGTGCGGCTGGCCGAGGCGCTGCGGCTGACACGCGCCGAGCGCGACTACCTGTTCAGCCTCGCCGGCTTGCGCGATCCTTCGGCCGCTGCGGTCGCCGCCGGCCACGCCGAGCAGGCCGCGATGCAGCAGGCGGTGCGCGCGATCCATGCACCGGCCTACGTGCTCGATCGCGGCTGGGACGCGATGGCCTGGAACCGCCGCGCCGCGCTGCTCTTCGTCGGCTGGCTCGACCGGCAGGCGCTCGATCGCAACCTGCTGCGCTACATGTTCGTCAATGCGCAGGCGCGAGCGCTGGTCGATGATTGGCCGACGCGTGCCGCACGGCTGGTGGCAGAGTTCCGTGCCGATGTCGGCAGCGCGATCGAGCAGACCGGGTTGCGTCAGATGATCGACGGCCTGCGCGCGGCGAGCCGCGAGTTCGATGTCTTGTGGCGCGAGCAGGGCGTGCTCGAACGCGAAGGCGGCGAGCGTGTCTTCAATCACCCGGCACAGGGCCGTCTGGTGTTGCAGCAGATCACCTTGCGGGTCGCGAATTCACCGGACCTGAAGCTGGTGATGCTGGTGTGACGGGTTGGTCACAGAGCGGCTTCGTGCATCGCATCGAGCTGCTCGCGCAGTTGCTGCGCCTGCTGCTGCCAGTAGGCCGAGCCTTCGAACCACGGGAACGCGATCGGGAATGCCGGATCGCTCCAGCGCCGCGCGATCCACGCGCTGTGATGAACCATGCGGATCGTTCGCAGCGGCTCGATCAGCCGGCGCTCGCGATCATCGAAGGGCATGAAGTCCTCGTAGCCGGAGAGCAGCTGGTTCAGCTGCACGCGCATCGCATCATCGTTGCCGGACAGCAGCATCCACAAGTCCTGCACCGCCGGCCCGGTGCAGGCGTCGTCGAGATCGACGAAATGCGGGCCGGCATCGGTCCACAGCAGATTGCCGGGGTGGCAATCGCCGTGCAGCCGCAGCAGCGCGACATCGCCGACGCGCTCGACGATCCGCTGCGCAGCGTCCAGCGCCGCATCGCAGGCGCTGCGCCAGGCGGACTCGGCGTCCGGCGGGATGATGCCGTTGCCGATCAGCCAGTCGCGCGCCGCCACGCCCATGCTGGCCACGCTCAGCGTGTGGCGATGCTGGAACGGCCGCAGCGCGCCGACCGCATGCATGCGGCCGATGAAGCGGCCGATCCATTGCAGCGTGCGCGGATCGTCCAGTTCGGGGGCGCGGCCGGCACGGCGCGGCGTCACCGCGAAACGGTACGAGCCGGCGGCGGGCGTGGTGCGGGCCAGTGTCGGCGGGGTGCCGGAAAGAGCGGCCAGCAGCCCCAGGCGATCATCGGCAGTCAGCACCTGCGGCGCAACCACCGGGATTTCGCCCTCGGCCAATTCGATGCTGAAGCCGTGTTCTTCGAGGATCTGCTCGTCGCTCCAGCGGCCCGGGCGATAGAACTTCGCCACCACCGCGCTGCGGTCTTCGAGGAATACCTGGAAGACGCGGTTCTCGTAGGAATTCAGCTGCAGGATGCGCCCGTCGCCGCGCAGGCCGACGCTGTCGAGCGCGTCCAGCACCAGGGTCGGTGTCAGGTCGGCGTAGACCGGCGTGTCGGATGCGGAAGCGGGGGGATGCGTCATGCCGGCATTGTGTGCGCGGCGGTGGCCCAGCGTCGCGGCTATTGCGTCGACGACTGCGGCGGCGGTTTCGGCGGCGTGTCGACGCCGCCGCTGGCGATGTCGCCCGGCGCTTCGCTCGCCACCTTGCGCGGCTCGAGCCCGCGCAACGCGGCGAACTCGCTGGTCGGGTCGGCGTCGTTGCGGCTGTCGATGCCGAAGAACGAATCCAGCTCGGCGTGGGTGTCGTCCCGGCTTGCCGCGCGCACCGGCCGCTCGGCCGGCGGCACGCGAAAGCGTTTCGAACTGCTGTCTTCGAGCGACGGCACGAAGGCCTGCAATTCGGCGATCGACGGCATCGCGTCGTAGCTGCAGCGCAGGTAGCGAATCTTGCAGGCTTCGAGCACCGCTTGTTTGATCTGCAAGCTGCGCCGCGATTCGCCGCGCTGGTGCAGCAGGTCGAGCACCGCCAGCACGCGGCCGCTGCCGGTGCAGAAACAGAAGCTGACGTGCAGCGGGCCGAGCAACTCGTACCAGAAGCGCACCGAGCGCGGATCGTCCGGCTGGCAGAAGCGCGCCAGCGAGAGCTTGCTCAGGATGACGTGCTGCGGCAGCGCTTCGCGCAGGCGCCGGTAGGCGCGCCGTTCATCCGGCCGAAACAGCGGCCTCGCCGACAGCGGCCAATGTTTGGGCAGCGACCCAGTGCGTGAGCGGCGGCGCTGCAACCATCCCGAAACAACCACACCGATGAACAAGAGAACGGCGATCAAGGTGATCGCCCACGGGACTGTTGGCGAGTGCAGCGTCATGCGGCATACATTAGGAATTCGGAGAATCGTTCAACGCGAAAACTAATGTAGCGGATGCTATGCAGCGTTTGCATGCGATCCGGGCCGCTTGCCGCCGGCGCCCCCCTATGTCGTGTCCACTTTGGTGCGAAGCGTGGACGGACGGCGCTCAGCTCCCGACACGGCGGTTGTGGGCCTTGATCTGGTAGTCGACTTCGGCCGCCTGTGCGCTCATCATTTCCTCGACTTTCGAGGCGAAGGTGTCGGGCGGCAGGCTCAGCCGGGCTTCCGATTCGCTGCCTTGGCGTATCACTGTTGCGCCTGCCTGGCGCGCCAGGTGCAGCATCGCGGCGTTTTCGCTCAGCGCGTGGATCAGCAGCGTCTCGACGCCGCGGTTGCGCGCCAACAGGATCGCCCGCTCGAAGAGCCGCGCGCCGAATCCCCGTCCGCGTGCCGTGGTCAGCACCGACACGCCGAACTCCGCCATCGCCGGGCCGGCGGCTTGCGGCGTGCCCGGCGCGGCGAAGGCCAGATGCGCCCAGCCGATCAGCTGCAGTCGGCGGTTGAAGATGCCGAACACCTCGTCGCGATCGAAGGCGAGCTGGTCGACGTAGCGCGCCAGCTGTTCGTCGGACGCGAGATAGCCAAAGCGCAGGTAGCGGTCCTGCGGGTCGAGCTGCAGCAGATGTGCAAGGATGCGCGGCCGGTGGCGGGGCGTCAGCGCACGGATCGGCACCCATTCCCGGCGCTCGGCGCCCCTCCGCACCGACAGCGGCGCAGCGGGGCGGGGCGGATCTTCAGCGTGGGGCAGGACAGACATGAACGGCAATTCGGCGAAAGCAGCGGAAACGATGAGCTCCTAGTAGAAACCCTAATGTAGCGGAGTTCGCCTGGTCATGCCGGAGCGGCCGGGAAGTTGTTCTCGGCCGCCGATGTATACTCGTCGGCTTTCCCGAACGGAGCTCCGGGAAGATCACTGCGGGATGTTGAGAGGCCGCCAACCGAACGGCACCGAAACCAAGCGGATGAGCGCCGGCCTTCGCAGGCCGGACGCATCGAGCCCGGCAAACCCGCCTGCAGCCTGCGCCGCAGGCGATTCGAAAGAAACTCATGAAGACCTTCAGCGCCAAGCCGGCCGAAGTGACGCATGAATGGTTTGTGGTTGACGCCACCGATAAGGTGCTCGGACGAGTAGCCAGCGAAGTTGCTCTCCGTTTGCGCGGCAAACACAAGGCCATTTATACGCCTCACGTCGATACCGGCGATTTCATCATCGTGGTCAACGCCGACAAGATCCGTGTCACCGGCAACAAGGCCAACGACAAGGTGTACTACCGCCACTCGGGCTTCCCGGGCGGCATCTACGGCACCAAGTTCAAGGACATGCAAGCCAAGCACCCCGGCCGCGCGCTGGAGAAGGCGGTCAAGGGCATGCTCCCGAAGGGCCCGCTGGGCTACGCGATGGTGAAGAAGCTGAAGGTCTATGCCGGTGGTTCTCACCCGCATGCCGCTCAGCAGCCCAAAGAGCTGACTTTCTAAGGAGCGGCGATGATTGGAAATTGGAACTACGGAACCGGCCGCCGCAAATCGTCGGTCGCCCGCGTCTTCATGAAGAAGGGCACCGGCCTGATCCTGGTCAACGGCAAGCCGGTCGAGCAGTATTTCGGCCGCCAGACCTCGATCATGATCGTCAAGCAGCCGCTGATGCTGACCAACAACGCCGAAGCCTTCGACATCAAGGTCAACGTGCGTGGCGGCGGCGAGTCCGGCCAGGCCGGCGCGGTGCGCCACGGCGTGACCCGCGCGCTGATCGACTACGACGCGGCGCTGAAGCCCGACCTGAGCCGTGCCGGCTTCGTGACGCGCGATGCGCGCGAAGTCGAACGGAAGAAGGTCGGTCTGCACGGCGCCCGCCGCCGCAAGCAGTTCAGCAAGCGCTAGAAATGGACCCCCCGATCGGCGGAATACGCCGATCGACCCCCGAGGGGGTGAGCGGGGGCGAGATCTGTCCAGTGGACAGATCTCGCCAGCGAACGGCCGGCTTGGGAGCGGCCCGGCGCTCGGCCCGCTCAGCCGTTTCCACCATCCCGAAGGCCGCCTCGCGCGGCCTTCGGCGTTCTTG
>Ga0105240_10001692_pt1 | contig 37346 bp, 36 predicted proteins | sample KBSC54metaG_FD_80426 | JGI IMG/M metagenome (GOLD analysis project Ga0105240, IMG submission 80426) | Corn rhizosphere microbial communities from Kellogg Biological Station, Michigan, USA - KBS C5-4 metaG | ecosystem: Host-associated > Plants > Roots > Rhizosphere > Soil | place: Michigan, USA... | reverse complement strand
TGGGCATCGATGGTCTGGACGGTGCGGGTGTAACTGAGCATGAAACTTCCTTCTGCAAAATACAGGAAACCAGTGCAAGGGGCAGTGTATTGCATTTCCCGTTGCGTGCGCCGTATTGGTGATACGGATGCATCAATGCCTTGCCCGGTCGACAAGACGGGGCTACGGCAATCCGCCGACCCTGCTGCACTGCAGAGGGCCGGGGATGAACGACGGAAATTACCTGGGGATCATTTCAGGGAAGCAATCACAAGGCTGCGATTGTTCCCTGGCAGAAATGAAACGCGGGAATAAACGAACAGACGATCAGTAGCTGGTCAGAGCAACCGGCACGCCGTCCTTGAAGCGGAAGATCGTCACTGGCGATTGCTTCAGGTCGTGCTTGTCGTCGAACTCGTATTGACCTGCCACGCCTTTGTATTTGATTTTAGCCAGCGCAGGGCCGTAGACCTTTGGTTCGACGGAGTTGGCCGCCTTCATTGCCTGGGCGATGACCATCATGCCGTCATAGAACGAGACTGCATAGACTTCTGCAGGACGACCGAACTTCTTTTGATAGTCGTCGGCGAATATCTTGCCGTCCTTGGCCTTCTCGAGGATCGTGCCGCCTTGCGTACAGTAGACGCTTTCACCGATGGCGTCGCCGCCCAGACGACCCATTTCAGGCGAGCAGATACCGTCGCCGCCCATCAGCAATGCGTCGATGCCCAGTTGCTTCATCTGGCGCTTGATCGGACCGCCTTGTGGCGCGTAACCGCCGATGAACACGGCTTGCGGTTTCTTGCCCTTGATCGAGGTCAGGATGGCGGTGAAGTCAGTTGCCTTGTCGTTGGTGAAATCCTTGCTGACGACCTTGATGCCATTGGCCTGGGCGATCTTGATGAACTCTTCCGCCAGGCCCTGGCCGTAGGCGGTGCGGTCATCGATCACGGAGACGGTCTTGATCTTCAGTTCCTTGGCTGCATACAACGCCATCTTGCCGCCCAATTGGCTGTCGCTTGCTGCAACGCGGTAGAGGGTGGCGAAACCTTGCTGGGTGATCTTCGGATTGGAAGCCACGGTCGCGGTCACGATGCCGGCGTCGTTGTAGACGCGCGAAGCTGGAATGGTGACGCCCGAGTTGTAAGGACCGACGATGGCCTTGACGCCTTGGTCAACCAGCTTTTGCGCTACGCCCACGCCCGATTTCGGATCGGCCTGGTCATCTTCCGCCACGATTTCGAACTTGATCTTTTTGCCGCCGATGACGAGACCTTGCGTGTTCAGACGCTCGACCGCCATTTGCAAACCGCCCTGGTTATCCTTGCCGGCCGAAGCTTGCGGCCCGGTCAGCGGACTGCTGAAACCGATCTTCACTGTTTGCACTTCCTGAGCAGATGCGAATGCCGGGATGATGGCAAGTGAAGCGGCGATGATATGCATGCGGTTATACATGTTGTTTCCTCTCTTGGTTGAAGGTCAGGCTTGCGTTAAAACACTGAATTCAAGCCGCGGCGGCAAAAAGGCAAGACGGTCGCAAGCGCAACTGCAGATAGGCATGGCGGGTGAGTCTCTCTTCTGTGCTTTGGTCGGCTCGTTGCGTCCGGTGGTCCGGCGCAACTACTTTTTATGGTGCTCGATTCTATTTACTCTTTGATGATATTAGTCCCGATATTTGTCGTTATAATCAGAATTTAATTCAGCTATTCTTCATTAAACAGAAGAAAATTCAGATTCTATGGCTACGCTTGATAAAATCAGCAAAAAGATACTCTCCGAACTGCAAAACGACGGTCGCATCAGCAACGTTGACCTGGCCGCGCGTGTCAACCTGTCGCCGGCAGCGTGCCTGGAGCGGGTGCGCAAGCTGCAAGACGCCGGCTACATCCTCGGTTACGCCGCCCAGCTCAATCCGGAATTGCTGGACGTGTCGCTGCTGGTGTTCATCGAGGTGGTGCTGGACCGCACCACCGCCGACGTTTTCGAAGCCTTCAAGAAAAGCGTGCAGAGCATCCCTGAAATCATGGAATGCCACATGGTCGCCGGCGGCTTCGATTACCTGGTCAAATCGCGCGTGAAGGACATGAACGCCTACCGCGAATTCCTCGGCAAGTCGCTGTTGCAGCTCAAGGGCGTGCGCGAAACGCATACCTATGCAGTGATGGAAGAGGTCAAGAATACGATCCGGCTGCCGATCAAGTAACTCCCGGTTTCAGAAGCTCGACAGCGGCGCCAGCTTGCCATCCTTGAAACGCAGGATGGTCACGGTCGATTCCGTCATGTCGTGCCGTGGCGTAAACTCGTAGGTGGCGGTCACGCCTTTGTAGCGCATGCGCGCCAGCACCGGCGCAAAGACGCGCGGGTCGAGCGAACCGGCCGACTTCATCGCCTGCCACAGCAACAGCACGCCGTCATAGAAGGTCGGCGCATAGACGTCCGGCATGGCGCCGTATTTGCCCTGGTAGGCGGAAGCGAAGACGGCGCCGTCCGACACCCTGGTCAGCCACACTCCCCCTTGCACACAGTAGGTACGATCTCCCAGCGCGCTGCCGGCCTGCACCAGCATGGCCGACGAACACAAGGCGTCGCCGCCAAGCAAGGTGAGCGGCATGCCGCGCTGCTGCATCTGCCGCAGCAGCGCGCCCGCTTGCGGCACGTAGCCGCCGAAGAAAATGGCGTCGGCCTTGGCTGCGATGATGGCGCTTAGTGCAGCCCCGAACTCCTCCATCTTGTCGCTCACCACCTCCCTGTACACCAACTGGATACCGTTCATTTTGGCCACCCGCTCGAACTCGTCGATCAGTCCGCGCGCGTAGAGCGAGCCGTCATCGATGACCGCGATTTTTTTCAGTTTGAGATGGCGCGCCGCATACAAGGCCATCTTGCCGCCCATGTCGGCGTCGCTGGCGGCAATGCGAAATACTTGCGTCAGCGCGATCTGGGTGACTTTGGGATTGGAGGCGACGGTAAGCGATACCACGCCGGCGTCGTTATAGATCCTGGCGGCGCTCAGCGCCACGCCGGAATTGAAGGGCCCCATCACGGCGCTAACCCCGGCGGCCACCAGTTCACGCGCCACCGCGGCGCCTTCCTGCGGGCTGGCCTTGTCGTCGCGCACCAGCAGTTCGAAACGGATGGCTTTGCCGTCCAGCTGCAGGTTTTGCTGGTTGAGGCGCTCGATGGCCATCTGCACGCCGTTCAACGCATCCTTGCCGGCGGCGGCCTGCGGCCCGGACAGCGGACTGCTGAAACCGAGCTTGACCACTTGCCGCTCTTGCGCAACAGCGCAGGCGCACAGCAACGACAGGATTACTGCAATGATGCGAACGGCTGGCATGCGCTCCTCGTGGGCCGGACAAACTGTTCCCGCAGTTACAGCCGGGGACTCTGCCCAGAATAGCCGAATACGCTGCCGCTCATGGGTAAAAAACCGGCAAAAGAGCATACCTTTTGCCGGTTTTGAGTGATTCAGGCGCCGCGCGCCGCGAAAAAACCGTCAGAACTGCGTGCGCACTCCCAGGATCAGGTTGCGACCCGGCTGCGGAACAGTGTCCTTGAGCACAGCCGTGGAATAGCGAATATCCTGGTTAAGCAGGTTCTTCACCAGCACAAACCAGGTCACGCGCATCGCCTGCAGCTTTTGCGTGTACGACAGGTTGGCGTCGAGCTGGGTATAAGACGGCGTCTGGCTGGATTCGAACGCCGCCAGGCGATCCTGCTTGAGCGCGCGCAACACGCGTGCTCCGCTGGCCCACGGGCCCTGGCGCCAGCCGAGATCGACACCGTAGCGTGTGGCGGGCTGCAACGGCAGGTTGCCCTGATCATCCAGCTTGCCGCGCGACGTGTCGGCAAAACCGCGCACCGAAAAACCTTCGTTGTTCAGGTTGTAGCTGACTTCCACTTCGGCGCCATGGATCGTGGCATTGCCCTGCGACCAAAAGCGCTGCAAGAATTCGCCGGCCGGATCCGCATTGCCGGTTTCGTCGACCTGCCCGTTGGTGCGGCCGTAGACATAATTCTTCACCTTGTTCTGGAACAGGTTGCCCTTCCAGCGCACCAGGCCTTCGGTCTTTTGCAGGCTCAATTCGATATTGTGCGAGGTTTCCTTTTGCAGGCTGCTGTTGCCGATGTCGAAGGTCGAGGTCGATTCATGCGGGCCGTTGGAATACAGCTCTTCCACGGTCGGTGCACGCTGCGCCACCGAATAGGTCGCGCCCAGGCCGTAGCCGGGCACGAAGCTCCACAGCGCGCCGGTGGACCACGAGAACAGGTTGAAGTCGCGGTCCTGCAGGCCTTCCGGACGACGCTTTACCGACTCCAGGCGCAGGCCGGCGCTGGCCAGCACCGAGCCGAACTTGCGCTCCTCGACCAAGAAACCGGCGAAGGTGCCGGACTTGGTCTTCGGCGTGAGCTGCGGCGAACCGTCGACGGCCGACAAGGCCGAATAATTGTTTTGCTCGGTCTGAATGCCGAAATTGCCGCGCCAGCCGGCCAGCGGCTTGTGCGCCAGCTCCCAGCGCGTCTGCAGCGAGCGGTTGGAGAACACCGTGTCGGCGGTGCCGTCTGCCTTCTTTTCGGTATGGGTGTAATCGGTGTAGCCGAGCTTGAACTTGAAGGACTCGATGCCGGCAAACGGCTCCCTGACCAGGCTGTCGATGTCGTAGCGGGTCTGGTGCAGGTCGATGAAGGATTTCTCTGCGGTCGGGATGCCGTAGTGATCGTCCAGCGACGACACCGACGCGCCGATGTGGCCCCAGTCGGCGATGTAGGAACCGCCAACGCCGACGCTGCTTTCATGCGTGAAGGAATTCGGCAGGCGGCCGGACGCGGTGCCGGCATCGCCTTGCTTGGCGTTGCCGGGAATCTTGTAGTTATCGGTGTCGCGGTAATTGCCGTCAACGTGCAGGCCGATCTGGCCAGCCGAGCCGTCGACCGAGAAGGAGGTGTTTTTCTGGCCGTCGGCGGTGCCGTAGCGCGCCTCGACCTGGCCGGTCGGTTTGCCCACCAGCTCGGTCGGGATGCGGTCGTTGACCACGTTGACCAGGCCGCCGATGGCGCCCGAGCCGTACAACAATGCCGCCGGGCCGCGCAGGATTTCGATCTGGCGCGCGGTGGCGGCTTCGGTGGCGACTGCGTGATCATTGGAGACCGTCGACACGTCGGCGGTCGACATGCCGTTTTGCAGCATCAATACGCGTGGGCCTTCCATGCCGCGGATGATGGGACGCGACGCACCGGCGCCGAAAGCGGAGGCCGAGACCCCGAGCTCTTGCGACAGCGTGTCGCCGAGCGAATTGCCGAGCTTGTTGCGCAGCTCGTCGCCGGCCAGCACCTTGGCGGGGGTGAGGATTTGCGCGTTTTCTTCGGTGGCGAAAGGGCTGGCGGTGACAACGACTTCCTGCAGTTGTTGTTGCTGTTGCTGTGATTGTTGCGGCGCGGCTGGTACGGTCTGTGCGGCGACGGCGGTGGACATGACGGCGAGCGCGGACAGGACGGCGCTGGCCAGCAGGGTGGGCTGGGCTTGCATGGTGTTCCTTGACTGACAAATGAAAGAATGGCGTGCGTCCGGACACGGGCCGCGCGAGGCGGTCCGGCCGGGAATCGTTGCGTTCAGATGTCAGCGCGGCGGTGCGCGCGAGGAAAAATGGCAGACGGCCGGCGCATCCCAGGAGGCGAAGGCCTGCCATAGCGCCAGCACTTGCGTGCCGGGAATCAGCGGAGGAGAAAAGAAGCCGGCGTGGATGCCCGCCGCACCGGCGGCGGCGTCGTATTCAGCACAAGAATGATGCGGTTTGCCATGGGCGGCGTGATCCTTGGCGCCACCGGATGCGTCAGCGTCGTCTGCATAATTGAACAGCGCAGCATTGACAGAGGCGAGTGCGGAAGCCTGCGCATGCTCCGGCCAGCCTGCGTGGGCGATGCCGTGCAACAGCCCGAGCCATTGCGAGAACAACAGCAGCGCCGCCAATGCCAGCGCCAAACCCATGCGGCTGCCGTGCCTGCGCCAGACTACGATGCCGGCAAGAAAGGCTGAATGGGCAATACGCGGCGATGTGGCGGTAGCGACGGCCATGAGGGGTTCAAGATGGGCTCAGCGGTGGTTCGGCAGGATGTGCGAGCGGCATGCCGAAGAGCGCGAATTATAGCACTCAATTGCAACTATGTTGCATTACTGCGTAGATCATGTGCCGTGTGGATGCGTCGCTGCACGCGAAGGAACGCCGGAAATCGAAAATACGATGGAAGGATGCAGCGAAAGAATATGACTACAACGCGCCCGGAACGTGGGGGTACGTGGCGCATGCGCCATCGCGACCGGCGGGAGGAAAAGAAAAACGTGAAGAGCATAAGCGAATGGCGCCGACTCGCGGCGCCATTGCTTGTCATCGCAGCAGGAACTCAGTCGCCGTACAGCTTTTGCTTGAGTTCGCGGCGTTGTTGCGCTTCCAGTGACAGTGTCGCGGTAGGACGCGCCAACAGACGCGGAATGCCGATCGGTTCGCCGGTTTCTTCGCACCAGCCGTATTCGCCGGCGTCGATGGAGACGATGGATTGCTGCACCTTCTTGAGCAGCTTGCGCTCGCGGTCGCGGGTACGCAATTCCAGCGCGTGTTCTTCTTCGATCGTAGCGCGGTCGGCAGGATCTGGCACCAGCACGGTTTCGCGCAGATGCTCGGTGGTCTCGCCGGCGTTCTTGAGCAGATCTCGTTCCAGCTGTTGCAAACGGGCCTTGAAGAAAGCAAGCTGCGCTTCGTTCATGTAGTCCTTCTCGCCCATCTTGAGGATTTGTTCCTCGGTGAGCAAGGTTTGCGTATCAGGGGTAGTTTTGGGAGTTTTAGTTGCCACTTCGCTTACTTTCAATACTACGGGTTTTTCAATTTTATCCTTTAATCCGGCGCTTGCATCTTGCTTTGCATCCTGCTTCGCTGCCTTGCTGCCGCTGGCTTTGCTGCCGCCAGCCTGACCGGATTTGGTCGCTTTTGAATCCACTTCCCTTGCTGCCGGTGTTGACGCTGTTGCGGGCGCTTTTTGAGACGCCGCGCCGACTGCCTTGCCGACGCCCTTCTTCGTGCCGGACCCGGCGGTCGCCGATACCGTTTTTTTAACGGTCAGGGATTTTACTACAACAACATTGGCTGCCGAGGAAGTTGTTGCCTTCTCCGGCACAGCCTTGCCAGCCTTGGGCTGCGCGGCCGGTGCAGTCTTCACTGCAGCAGTTTTGCGGGCCGGCGTCGCCGCCCGGCTGGCCGGCTTGGGCTTCAGCGTTGCCGTCGTCGCCTTTGGCGTTTTGACCGTTGCGGCGGTGGCGCCAGTCTTCTTGGCCGCACTTTTGGCCACGGCGACTTTGGAACTGTCCTTCTTTGCGGTGACGCCCATGAATCCTTCCCCCGAAACTGCCGGTTATCTGGTCAATCGACGATCGTGCCTGGCTCACGCCATGACACGCAGATGGGGAAGCGTGTCATCCGGCACGCAAATCCAATACAGTGTATACCAGAACTTGACGCATAAATAGCACTTCGCACACTGCCCGTGCCTGTCTGCGGACGCCTGGGGCTTGCCCGGCGCCGTCAGGCAGGATGTGCGCCGCCGCATACCGGACAGGCCGGGTTGCGCGCCAGCCGGATGGTGGTCCATTCCATGTTGCGGGCGTCCAGTATCTGCAGCCGGCCGGCCAGCGATTCGCCGATCCCTGCCGTCAGCTTGAGCGCTTCGGCTGCCTGCATGGTGCCGATGATGCCCACCAGCGGCGAAAACACGCCCATGGTCGAGCATTGCACCTCGTCGAATTTCTGATCGGGGGGAAACAGGCAGGCGTAGCACGGCGCCGTCCCCGAACGCGGATCGAATACGCTGACCTGGCCGTCGAAACGGATCGCCGCCCCCGACACCAGCGGCACCTTGTGCGCCACGCAGGCGCGGTTGACGGCGTGGCGGGTATCGAAATTGTCGCTGCAATCGAGCACCACCGTGGCGTTGCGTACCAGTTCGCTCAGGCGCGCGTCACTGATGCGCTCAGCCAACGCAACGACGTCGATGTCCGGATTGATCTCTTCCAGCGCCTGCTGCCCCGACTGCACCTTGAGCTGTCCCACGCGGCCGGTGGTGTGCATGATCTGGCGCTGCAGGTTGGTCAGGTCAACGGTGTCGTCGTCCACCAGCGTGATCCTGCCCATGCCGGCCGAGGCCAGATACATGGCTGCCGGCGAGCCCAGTCCGCCGGCCCCGATGATCAGCGCATGGCCGGCGAGCAGTTTTTCCTGTCCGGCAATGTCGATCTCGTCGAGGAGGATGTGGCGCGAATAGCGCAGCAGTTGCTGGTCGTTCATGGGGTGGCGGAGCGATGAATACGTTGTCGGGCGATGAAATGAAAGAGGGCTGCATCTCTGCAGCCCTCCTAATGTAACGCAATTTCCTACATCACTTCTTTTCGATCTTTTCTGCCGGCGCCTTTTCAATCTTTTCCGGCGGCGCCTTGTTGTCCTTGCGGATGTCCTTGACCGGCTTGTCGTCCTTGCTGGACTCGTCGCGGATTTCAGGCTTGACCTTGGACACCTGGACCGGCTGGCCCTTCAGGTGGTTGAGCGCCTGCGCCAGCTGGAAGTCTTCCTTGCTGCCGAACTCGAGCGGCTTGCGCTTCTTTTCCAGCGCGATCAGGCGTTCTTCTTCCTTCTCGTCGACTGTGGAGGCCTTCACTTCCTTGGCGTCCTTGTCCTTGTCGTTGGTCAGGTGCTTGGTCAAATCGGCTTCGCGCAGGCGCAGGCCGTTGAGGCCGTCGCCGTCGGCGTATTCATCGACCATGATGTCCGGCACGATGCCGCGCGCCTGGATCGAGCGGCCGTTCGGCGTATAGTAGCGCGCCGTGGTCAGCTTGACCGCAGTCAGCTTGTCCGGCGGCAGCGAAATCACCGACTGCACCGAGCCCTTGCCGAACGACTGCGTGCCCATGATGGTGGCGCGCTTGTAATCCTGCAGCGCACCGGCGACGATTTCGGAAGCCGAAGCGGAACCGGAGTTGATCAGCACCACCAGCGGCACCTTCTTGATCGCATCAGGCAATTTGGACAACGGGTCGTTGAGCGGGTTGGCGGCGTAGAACTCGCGCTTGGCCAGGAAGCTCGACTTGGAGCTCGGCAACTGGCCGTTGGTGGTCACCACGACGGCATCCTTCGGCAGGAAGGTGGCCGACACGCCGATCGCGCCCGGCAGCACGCCGCCCGGATCGTTGCGCAGGTCGAGCACCAGGCCCTTGAGGTTCGGCTCCTGGGCGTAAATCGCCAGGATCTTCTTGGCCATGTCATCGACCGTCGGTTCCTGGAATTGCGTCACGCGCAACCAGGCGTAGCCGGGCTCGACCACTTTCGACTTGACGCTTTGCACGCGGATTTCCTGGCGGGTGATGCTCAGGATGATCGGCTTGTCCTCGTCCTTGCGGGCGATGGTGAGCGTGATCTTGGTGTTCGGTTCGCCGCGCATCTTCTTGACGGCTTCATCGAGCGTCAGGCCCTTGACCGGCGTCGCATCGAGACGGGTAATCAGGTCGCCCGCCTTGATGCCGGCGCGATAAGCTGGCGAATCCTCGATCGGCGAGATCACCTTGACGTAGCCGTCTTCCATGCCGACTTCGATGCCGAGGCCGACGAACTTGCCCATGGTGCCTTCGCGCAGCTCCTTGTAGGCCTTCTTGTCGAGGTAGGCGGAATGCGGGTCGAGCGAGGCAACCATGCCGGAAATCGCTTCGGTGAGCAGTTTCTTGTCTTCTACCGGCTCAACGTAATCGGACTTGATCAGACCGAACACATCGGTCAGTTGCCGCAACTCTTCCAACGGCAGCGGCGCCGTCGCATTTTTTTGCGCGATGGCGTCGAATTGCATCGAAGCCGCCACACCTGCAATCATGCCCAAACTGATAAGTCCAACGTTCTTGAGTTTGCTGCCCATTTTTCACCTAGTAGTTACCCAGCCCAGTGGGTCGAAAGCGCGGCCCTGATGCCGCATTTCAAAGTATAAACCCGATTGCTCATTGCCGCCGCTATTCCCTGCGCTGGCAATGACATCCCCGGTTTTGACGAGATCCCCCGCCCGCTTCAGAACGGACTGATTATTGCCATAAATCGTCATGTACTGGTTGCCGTGGTCGACGATCAGCAGGTTGCCGAAACCGCGCAGCCAGTCCGCATACACTACCCGTCCAGCCGCCACCGCCTTGACTTCCGAGCCTTCCGGCGCGCGGATGAACAGGCCCTTCCAGCTCGGTCCGTCGCCGCGCTTGCCACCGAACTTGGCAATCAGGTCACCGCGCACCGGCAGGCGCAACTGGCCACGCAGGCTGGCGAAAGGCTTGCCAAAATTTTCTTCCGGCGACGGCGTGGCTTCGTTACGGCCCAGCGATTGCGGCGCTTCGTCGTCGTCAATGGGGTCCGACGGCGCCGGCTTGGCCTTGGTTCCCGGCGCTGCCTTGGCTTGCTGGGAAGCAGCCGCCGCGCGCCGGTCGTGTTCGGCCTTGGCTTTGGCCAATTGTTCCTGGCGCCGCTTTTCGCGCGCGGCCGCTTCGGCCTTCTTCTGGTCTTCGATCAACTGCGCCAGTTTGTCGACCAGGCCCGACAGGCGCTGTTCGTCGCGCTGCAGGTTGCCGACTTCCTTGCGCTGCGAGTTCAGCTTGGTGGACAGTTGCGCCAGCAGTGTGCCGCGCTTGGCCTTTTCCTTCTCCAGCAGTTTCTTTTGCTCGTTCTCTTCCTGGGCGATTTCTTCCAGTTCGAACTTGGCGTTCTGGGTCGCGGCCTTGTTGTCCTTGATGGCCTGCAGGTTCGTGCGCAGCGTTTCGATCAGTTTCGCCTGCGCCTGCGACACGTAGCCCATGTATTGCAGCTCGCGGTTGATGCGATTGGGGTTGTCGCCCGACAGCAGCAGCTTGATGCGATCTTCGTTGCCGGCCACGTACTGGTCGCGCAGCAGTTTTGACAACTGCGCCTGCTGGCCATTGACCACGCCGGACAGGTCAGCCTGCTGCTTCACCAGCACGTTGAGCTTGGCCTCGGTGCCGGCCTGCTCCTGGCTCAGCTCGCGCAGCGAACGGTTGGCCCTGGAAATCGCCTGCTCCGACTCGGCCAGGGCATCGGCGGCGTTGCCCTTGGCGGTCTCGGTCTTGTCGATGTCGCGCTTGAGGTTAGCCAGTTTTTGCTGCAGGTCGGCGCGCTCTTTCTCGGCCGCCTGCTTCTGCTTGGCGCGTTCGGTGAGCTGGGCGGCGGCCGGCGGCGGCAGCATGCACAACGCCGCGGCCAAAGCCGCAGCGCCGAGAGCCGCCGGTCTGCCGGCGCGCCAGCGCCACAATGCGCTTTGCAGCACCTTCGTCATGCAAGAAAGCTTAGTTATTTCGATTTCCCTTGGTTTGCCACGGCCTTGAGCGCCGCGTCGATGGCCGACTGGTCGCCCAGATAGTAACTCTTGATCGGCTTGAGGTCGGCATCCAGTTCATACACCAGCGGCTGGCCGTTGGGAATGTTGAGGCCGACGATGTCATTGTCGCTGATGCCGTCGAGGTATTTGATCAGCGCGCGCAGGCTGTTGCCGTGGGCCGAGATGATGATCTTCTTGCCGGCGCGGATGGCTGGCGCGATGGTGTCGTTCCAGGCCGGCAGCACGCGCGCCACGGTGTCCTTGAGGCATTCGGTCAACGGGATTTCTTCACGCTTGAGGCCGGCGTAGCGCGGGTCGCTGTAGGATGCGCGCGGATCGTCCTGCTCCAGCGGCGGCGGCGGCGTGTCATAGCTGCGGCGCCATACCAAGACCTGCTCATCGCCGTACTGGGCGGCGGTTTCCGCCTTGTTCAGGCCTTGCAGCGCGCCGTAGTGGCGTTCGTTAAGACGCCAGTCGTGCTGCACCGGCAGATACATCAGGTCCATTTCGTCGAGCGTGGTCCACAAGGTGCGGATGGCGCGCTTCAACACCGAGGTGTAAGCCAGGTCGAAGGTGAAACCGGCCTCTTTGAGCAACTTGCCGGCCTGCTTGGCTTCGGCCACGCCCTTTTCGGTCAGATCGACGTCAACCCAGCCGGTGAAACGGTTGGCGAGGTTCCAGGTCGACTCGCCGTGGCGCATGAAAACGATTTTGTACATAGTGTGGATTCGTGAGAAATAGGAAGAAACGGGAAGAGATCAGAAAATAGCAAAGGAAGAATCAAATAGCGTGTCAGCTTCTATTTTATAATGCCGGGATTCAGTAAACCCATTGAGATCCCGTGAAATTCATCGTAGACAATATTTTCCTGATCGGCCTGGTCATCATTTCCGGTGGCGCGCTGCTCATTCCCTTCCTGCAACAGCGCGGCAGCAAGCTGACACTGCTGCAAGCCACCCAACTGATCAACACCGGCAAGACCCTGGTCCTGGACGTGCGCGACGTGGAGCAATTCAACGCCGCGCACCTGCGCGACGCCCGCAATATCCCGCTCAAGGACCTGCAGCAGCGCATCGCCGAACTCGACAAGTTCAAGGGCAAGAACGTCATCGTGGTATGCCAGTCCGGCACGCAAACCGCGAAGGCCGAAGCCATCCTCAAGAAGGCAGGCTTCGCCGAAGTGCACGGCCTGACCGGCGGCATCGCGGCGTGGCAGGCGCAAGGCCTGCCGACCGCCAGCCAGAAGGCGGCAAAATGACAGCGCGCGTCCTCATGTACAGCACCGGCGTATGCCCTTACTGCATGATGGCCGAGCGCCTGCTCAAGAGCAAGGGCGTCGAGGAGATCGAAAAGATCCGCATCGACCTCGATCCTCAGCAAAAGGACATCATGATGGAGAAGACCGGCCGCCGCACGGTGCCGCAAATCTACATCGGCGACACCCACGTCGGCGGTTTCGACGACCTCAGCGCGCTGGACCGCGCCGGCGGCCTCGATCCGTTGCTGCAGGGCTGATCCATCCGTATTTTTCACATCCGTATTAATCCAACCTGAAACGAGAGCATTCCATGGCGGAAGAGAACCAACAAGCTGAACAGCAACCCGTATTCCAGATCCAGCGCGTCTACCTGAAGGACCTGTCGCTGGAGCAACCGAACTCCCCGGCGATCTTCCTGGAACAGGATGCGCCTGCAATCGAAGTGGCGGTCGACGTCGGCGCCGAAGCGCTGGCTGACGGTATCTTCGAATCCACCGTCACCATCACCGTGACCGCCAAGGTCAAGGACAAGGTCGCGTTCCTGGTCGAAGGCAAACAAGCCGGCATCTTCGAAGTACGCAATATTCCTGCCGAGCAACTGGATCCGCTGCTGGGCATCGGCTGCCCGAACATCATCTATCCTTACCTGCGCGCCAACATCGCCGATGTGATCACCCGCGCCGGTTTCCCGCCGATCCACCTGGCCGAAATCAATTTCGAAGTGTTCTACCAGCAACGCCTGCAGGCGCTGGCCGAACAACAGACCGACGGCACGCTGGTCACCGGCACGACCACGGTCAACTGATCTCGCTCCATCCGCCGCACGCTGCTCCGCCCCGCGCGGAGCGCGCTGCGGTCGGCGCCTTACCAACGTCTCACCCTCGTCGTATCCTGCTATCCGATGCCGCGCACGGCGACCATTCGCGCCCTGCACGGCCTCACCCCTTCAGCGGAGCAAGTCCATGAAATTTTCCCCTCTCGTCCTTTCCGCCCTGATCCTTGGTTCGGCTGCAGCAGCGCCCACTTATGCGCTCGACTTCAAGTCGGTCGGCGCGGCGCCGGCCGTGCTGTATGACGCACCCTCCGAAAAAGGCCGGCGCGTCTTCGTGGCGCCGCGCGGCATGCCGGTCGAAGTGGTGCTGACCTACGGCGAGTGGAGCAAGGTGCGCGATGCGGCCGGCACGCTGTCGTGGGTCATGTCCAAATCGCTGGCGGCCAAGCGCAACGTCGTGGTCAACGTCGCCAACGCCAAGATCCATGCGGCGGCCGACGACAATAGCGCGACCGTGTTCAGCGCCGACAAGAACGTGCTGCTGGAATTGACGGATGCGACGCCGGTGTCCGGCGGCTGGGTCAAGGTCAAGCATCGCGACGGCCAGAGCGGCTTCGTCAAGGCCTCCGAGGTCTGGGGCGACTAGCCGGACCAGCGGGCGCATACTCTCCCCCATTCCGGCCTCTACAAGCGAATCTTCATGAATATTTCCATACTCGGCGCCGGCGCCTGGGGCACTGCACTGGCCATCGTGCTGGCGCAGCGACATCAGGTCGTACTGTGGGGCCGCAACGGCCAGGCCATGCAGGAAGCTTCGCTGCAACGCGAAAACATGGCCTATCTGCGCGGCTTCCACCTGCCGGAGTCGCTCATCGTGACCGCCGACTTCACGCGTGCGGTCGACCACGTCACTTCCAGCCAGGACAGCCTGCTGATCGTCGCCTCGTCGGTATCCGGCCTGCGGGCCTTGGCCGAGACCTTGCGCGCGCATCCGGTCCCCAACATCGTCTGGCTGTGCAAGGGACTGGAAGAACAAACCCGCCTGCTGCCGCATCAGATCGTGCGTGAAGTGCTGGGCGACAAGGTTGCGGCCGGCGCGTTGTCGGGCCCCTCATTCGCCCAGGAAGTGGCGCGCGGGCTGCCCTGCGCCCTCACCATCGCCAGCCACGACAAGGCCTTGTGCGAGCGCGTGGTCAGCGCGGTGCACGGCGGCAACCTGCGCGTGTATTCCAGCGACGACCTGATCGGCGTGGAGATCGGCGGCGCCGTGAAGAACATCCTGGCCATCGCCACCGGTGCAGCCGACGGCCTGCAATTGGGATTGAATGCGCGCGCGGCATTGATCACACGCGGGCTGGCGGAAATCAGCCGGCTCGGCATTGCGCTGGGTGGCCGTGCCGAAACCTTCATGGGCCTGTCCGGCGTGGGTGATTTGATTCTGACCTGCACCGGCGACCTGTCGCGCAACCGCCGCGTCGGCCTCGGCCTGGCGCAGGGCAAGAAACTCGACGCCATCGTGACAGAACTCGGCCATGTCGCCGAAGGCGTGCGCTGCGCGCAGGCGGTGCGCTCGCTGGCGCAGGAGCTGGACATCGACATGCCGATCACCAATGCGGTGGCCGGGGCCTTGTTCGACGGGGTTTCGGTACAGGAAATGGTTGCGCAGCTGCTGTCGCGCGACCCGCGCGAAGAGAACTGAACGACGAAAAAATTGACGCCGGGCAAAAACCGCCGGCCGATGAAAAACGGGACTGGCGCCTAGCGCTCAGTCCCGCTGTGGCGACGCTGAAAACTCAGCGTGCGACGATGTCGCTCTCCATTTTGGGGCGCTTGAAACGCTTGGGCGACTCGCCCTCGACGATGTCGTCGATTTGCTTCGGCAGCTTGTCATAGACCGAGCAATCGTCTTCGCGCTCTTTCGCGCGGAACGACTTTCCTGCCTTGCTGAAACGGCCTTCCTTGGCCGAGAGCACATATTGCTGGTGATGAGCGGCGCCGTTCTTGGCATTCTTGACTGCGATATTGCGTTCGATTGCTTGCATGACCCTGTCCTTACACGTCTGATGACGTTCCCGTTCGTGGCGTTCTGCGACGATCAACACCTTGCGGCGCCATCGCAGTTGCGCGTTTTTGGCGCGCTGTAAGTCAACTAACGCACCAAATTCGATTTGGAATACGCAAAATCCGAATTTTTGTCAGGGAATAGCAAGAAAAAACAAAACGCCGCCGTGTTTGCGGCGGCGCAGCAAAATGCAAAACCCAGTCTTTACAAGGCTTTACGAGGTTTTTCTCGACTGGTATTTGAAAAACATACGCAGTAGCAGCAGAATCGTAACAATTGTTGCAAAAAGTATCGGCTGGGCCAGCAGGTTCTTGCCCGCCTTCATCCACCAGAAGTGCAAAATGCCCAGCGGCAAGATCAGGTACATCAGCCGGTGCAGCCACAGCCAGCGTTTGGCGCCGAGCCGGCGCACCATGGCGTTGGTGCTGGTAGCGGCCAGCGGGATCAGTAGCACGAAGGCGATGAAGCCGACCGTGATGAACGGCCGCTTGATGACGTCGCGCCACATTTCCTCGATGTCGAAGAAATGGTCGAACCAGAAAAACGTCATGAAGTGCAGCACCACGTAAAAGAACGAAAACAGCCCCAGCATGCGGCGCAGCCGGATCAGCCAGTTCCACCCGGTCAGGCGCCGCAGCGGCGTCACCGCCAGCGTGATGCACAGGAAATACAGCGTCCAGTCGCCGGTGTTGCGTGTAATGAATTCGATCGGGTTGGCGCCGAGCCGCTCCAGGAAGCCGAAGGCGATCAGCCGTACGAACGGCAACAGCGCCAGCACGAACAGCACGCCTTTGAGGATGCCGACCTGGCGCGGCTTGAGGTTGCGCAGTGCATTCATGGGCGCCTCAAAAGAATTTCTTCAGGTCCATGCCCGCATACAGCGGCGCGACCTCGCTATAGCCGTTGAACATCAGCGTTTTGCGTTTGCGGGCCAGGAAGCCGTCTTCGCCGATGCGCCGCTCAGAGGCCTGCGACCAGCGCGGGTGGTCGACGTTGGGATTGACGTTGGAATAGAAACCGTACTCGTGCGGCGCCGAGACGTTCCAGGCGGTCTTGGGCTGTTCCTTGAGGAAGCGGATTTTGACGATGGACTTGGCCGATTTGAAGCCGTATTTCCATGGCACCACCACGCGCACCGGCGCGCCGTTCTGGTTCGGCAACACTTCGCCGTACATGCCCACGGTCAGCAGCGTCAGCGGATGATTGGCCTCGTCCAGGCGCAGGCCTTCGGTGTACGGCCATTGCAGCACGCGCTCGTAGACGCCGGGCATCTGCTTCTTGTCGTCGAGGGTGACGAATTCGATATATTTGGCGCTGCCGGTCGGCTCAGCCTTTTTGATCAGCTCGGACAGCGAATAGCCGATCCACGGAATCACCATCGACCAGCCCTCGACGCAGCGCAGGCGGTAGATGCGCTCTTCCAGCGGCGCCAGCTTGAGCAGCGCTTCGATATCCAGCGTCAGCGGCTTCTTCACCTCGCCTTCGATGGCGATGGTCCACGGCCGCGTCTTCAGGGTGCCGGCGTGTTGCGCCGGATCGCCCTTGTCGGTGCCGAATTCATAGAAGTTGTTGTAACTGCTGGCGTCCTTGAAGCTGGTCTGCTTGTCCATCACGACATAGGCGGAATTGGCCTTGGCGGCCAGTTTTTGCGCACCCGGCGTCTGCGCCAACACGGGTTGCGTCATTGTTTCCAGCAAGGCCCCGCCTGCAATCGAGCCGACCGCGACGTGGCGCATGAAATCGCGGCGCGACTCGAACAGCGCGCGCGGCGTGATCTCGGAAGACGGCGGGACGTCGATGTTGCGGAGTTGGCGCTTGATGAACATGGAATCTCCTGTGACGGTCATGGACGACATTGGTCGCGTCGATCCGCACCATCTTACAGAAGTTCGTCGATTTGATTGTGCCGGGAGTGGCCCGGACTCAGGAGAGGTTGGCGATAGGCGCCAGGCGGCCCGGCAATTCCGCCAGTTCGCGGATCACGTGGACGCCGTCGGGCAGCGTCAGCACATGGTCTTCCGACTGCAGCGCAAACACCGTCATGCCTGCCGCCACACCGGCCTTGACGCCGGGCAGGCTGTCTTCGACCACGGCGCAGCGCGAGGGCGCTACGCCCATGGCGGCAGCGGCATGCAGGAACAAACCCGGGTCGGGTTTCCATTTCTGCACGTCGTAGGCACTGTAAATGCGGCCTTCGAAATACGGCAGCAAGCCGGTCACGCGAAGGCACAGCGCGATCTTTTCCTGCGGCGCGTTGGACGCCAGGCAGAACGGCACCGCCAACGACTGCACCAGCTCGAGCGCACCGGCGATCGGCTGCAGGCGAGCGCGGAACATGATCGCCATGAGCTCGCGCAATTCACTCACGAAGCTGTCCGGCAAGGGACTGCCGGCCAGGCGCTCGATCTCGGCCACGCAGTCGGCCATGTTGACGCCCTTGAATTTCTCCAGCGCCTCGACTGCGGTAATGTTGACGCCGAAGCGCGCGCTGTGCTCGACCCAGGCGTCAGCGGCGACGATTTCGCTGTCGACCAAGGTACCGTCGCAGTCGAACAGGATCAGATCAATCGCGGGCAACGCTGTCGTCATCGTGCGTTTCGCCTACAGTTCGCCGTAGGAATGCAGGCCGGACAGGAACATGTTCACGCCGAGGAAAGCAAAGGTCGTGACTAGCAGGCCGACCAGCGCCCACCAGGCCGCGACCTGGCCGCGCAGGCCCTTCATCAGGCGCATGTGCAGCCACGCCGCATAGTTGAGCCAGACGATCAGCGCCCAGGTTTCCTTCGGATCCCACGACCAGTAGCCGCCCCAGGCTTCGGCGGCCCACAGCGCACCGAGGATGGTGGCGATGGTGAAGAAGGCGAAGCCGACCGCGATGGCCTTGTACATGACGTCGTCGAGCACTTCCAGCGACGGCAGGCGATCTTCAAGGTAGCCCTTGGACTTGAGCAGGTAGGCCACCGCCACCATCGCCGCCAGCGCGAAGGTGCCGTAGCCGATGAAGTTGGCCGGCACGTGGATCTTCATCCACCAGCTTTGCAGCGCCGGCACCAGCGGCTGGATCTCGGCGGCATCGCGCGAGACCGTGTACCACAGCAGGAAACCGACCGCCGCCGAAATCACCAGCAGCACGAAGGCGCCGAGCTGGCGGGTGGCGTAGCGGTCTTCGTAATACAGGTAGAACAGCGCCGTGATCATGCAGAACAAAATGAACACTTCATACAGGTTGGAAATCGGGATGTGGCCAATGTCCGGGCCGATCAGGTAAGACTCGTACCAGCGCACCAGCATGCCGGTGAAGCCCAGCACCACTGCCGCCCAACACAGCTTGGAGCCGAGCGCGGCGCCGGTGCCGGAACGCGCCACCAGACCGACCCAGTAGAACAGCGTGGACAACACGAACAGCGCACTCATCCACAGGATCGCCGACTGGCTCGAGAGCAGATATTTGAGGAGGAATTTCTTGTCGGCCATTTCCAACGCACCGCCGTACATGGCGATCGCCGACAGCGCCAGCACCGCCAGCAAGGCCATCAGCCAGCGCACCGATTTCCAGTGCCAGCCGAGCCAGGCGAAAGTCGGTGCGGCAAGCAGCAGCACGGCCTTTTCGTAGTAATCCATGTGGCCGCCGTAACGGCTCAGGGCAAACAGCGACGCCGCCACCAGCGCAGCCGCGTAAATCCAGTCAAGCACGCTAAGGCGCTTGAAAAAGCCGATATCCTGCGAATAGGCGTGGGTTTGGCTCAATTCCATTACGATCTCCAGTTCAATCCTGGGCCGCCGCGCATCGTCGCGGCATCAGGCCCCTCCGACATCCTACCCGTCTGGCGTGCGGGAGATATGTCGTTGCGGACATAAGCGATAAACGCCAATGCCTATATTATGTCCGACGCTAGCTTACGCCGTTTGCGACAGCTTCGCCTTCAGTAATTCGAATTCCTTGTCGAAGTCCATCGTCTTGCGCTGGGTGCTCATCGCCATGAGCGAATGCGATCCACCGTCGTCTTGCGGACGGATCCAGACCCACAGGCGGCGCTCGCGGATGTACAGCATCGAGAACACGCCCAGCACCAGGAACAGGCAACCCAGGTAGACGACTTTCTTGCCCGGTGAACGCGTGACCTGGAACACCGAGGCTTTGATCTCGTCGAAACCGCTCAGCTTGAGGTACACCGGCGCATGGTAGAAGCCGGCGTCGGCCATCGCGTTGATCGCCAGTTGCAGAAAGCGCGCATGCTTCTCGTCGGTGCCCATGGCTTTCAGGCCGGCCTTCTCGCGCGCGACCTGCCACAACTCCCACATGCTGCCGTTGAGGATCTTCATGAAGATGTCGGCAGCCTTTTCCTGTTCAGCGGCGGGAATCTTCTCGATGAAGCGCGACACGGCGATGTAGCCGGATTCCTTACCGTCGCCGGCGAAGATATCCAGGCCGCGCAAGGCCGACTGCTGCACCTGTTCGCGTAGTTGCTGGGCGTTGGCGCCGTCGCCTTTCATGGCCTGGCGCGCATAGCGTGCGGCGGCTTCCTTGCGCAACGCCGGGTTGGCCAGCGCGGCACGCAGGCGCATCCACTCGTCGACGCTGTCTTCGTCATCGGCCGGGATGCGCAGGTAGCGGAATGGCTCGTCCGGCATGTCGCGCACGCCGGCCAGGAAGACATAGGCGCCATCGACCTGCACCGGCTGCATATAGTTGAGGAACTCGCGCGCCTGGCCGGTCTTGTCACGCAATTTGTATTGCACGCTCGGGCCGACGTTCTTGAGGTCCTTGCTGTTGGCGTTCTTGGCACCGGAGCCGAGGTGCTTGTCGAGGCCTTCGGCGAACGACTTGTTCACACTCTTGTTGACGCTGCGGACATCATTGCCGCTGTTGTTGCCGTTACTGCCATTGCCGTTGTTGTTCATGTTTTCCACGTTGAAAGGGCGGAAACCGCTCCACTCCACCGTGTACTCATTGTCCTTGGCCGCCGACAGGGGCGTGCTGCCGTTGACTTCACCGGCAATCTCGAAGCGCTTGTCGTCGGCGCCGGTCATCGCATGGCCGGTCAGGCGCAGCTTGCTGCCGCCGTCCTCGAAGCTCGACTGGTACACCGCGATGCCGTTGTAGATCAGCGGTTCATTGACCTTGATGGTTGCCGCGAAATCCTTGCCGGTGGCGTTGTCGCGCACGATCACGTCGCTCGCGAACAGCTTCGGCATGCCGGTCGAGTAGTAATCGATGACGAAGCGCTTCAACTGGATCGTGAACGGCAGGTCCTGGATCATCACGCCGTTTTGCTGCGGGATAATGGCGGTACTGCTGCTGGCGCCTTCGGGGATCAGCGTGTTGCCGCGGAAGGTCGGATTGCCCAGGCCCAGCCGGTGCTCGGCCGGGATCTGTGAAATCACGCCGTTGCCGGCGAACGGCGTCTTGTCGTAAAACCATTGCTGGAAGCGGATCGGCAGGTCGGAGTCGAGCAGCCCGCCGAGGCAGATGATGACGATGGCGGAATGAGCGAAGATGTAGCCCCACTTGTTGGCCGCGCCCTTCTTGGCGGCAATCAGCGTGGCGCCGTCTTTTTCGACCAGCTTGACCTTGTAGCCATTGGCGCCGATGCGCTGCGCCAGCTGCGGCACCAAGCCTGCCACCGGCGTGGCGGCGACCCATTCAGCCTTGTGGTGAAAATTGCGCAGCGATTGCTCGCGCACGTTTTCACGCCAGCTGCCGATGTCCTTGAGCATCTTGGGGCCGTTGCGTGCGATACACAGCGAGGTCGACAGCACCAGGAAACCCATGATCATCAGGAACCACCAGGCGGAGTACACGGCGTACAGGCCGAGCTTGCCGAACACATCGAACCAGAACGGCCCGAACTGATTGACGTAGTTCGGCATCGGCTGGTTCTGCTGCAGCACGGTGCCGATGATGGAGGCAATGGCGATCAGCGTCAGCAGGCTGATGGCGAAGCGCATGGAAGAAAACAGCTCGACGACTTCGGCGACCCAGCGTTGTCGGGTCTTTAATTGGATGCCTGCGGTACTGCCTGTCATAAGTGCTACCTTTTATCGATGCTCGATGCTGCTTGTTTTGCTGCTTGCGGTGCAGTGCTCAGCGGCTGCCTCGCCTGCCGGGACGGTCAGGCGGAAATGCAAAAGGGGCGGCTTCGCAGCCACCCCCTCCAATTTGTTGCTACCCAGTTTTTTACTTCAGGCCGGCGATGTAGTCTGCCACAGCCTTGATTTCCTTGTCCGACAAGCGGTCCGCGATGGTGGTCATCTGCGGGCTGTTGCTGCGCGTGCCGCCGCGGAATGCCGTCAGTTCGGTCACCGTGTAATCCTGATGCTGGCCGGCCAGACGCGGATACTGTGCAGGGATGCCGGCGCCGTTCGGGCTGTGGCAGCCGGCGCAGGCCGGGACGTTCTTGGAAGCGATGCCGCCGCGCCAGATCTGCTTGCCGAGCTCAAGGGTGTCCTTGCTCTTGGCTGCGCCCGGCTTCGGCGCCTGGGCGTTGAGGTAGGCGGCGATGTTCTTCACGTCTTCATCCGACAAGGCCTTGGCCAGCGGCGACATGATGGGATTGTTGCGGCCGGCGCTGCGGAAATCGGTCAATTGCTTGACGATGTAGGCGGTATGCTGGCCCGCCAGGCGCGGATTGGCGGTAATGGTCGAATTGCCCGCGGTGCCATGACAGGAAACGCAGGCGGTGATGTTGCGCGCCGCGTCGCCGTTGGTATAGAGCGCCTCGCCTTTGGCCGGATCAACCTTGGCGACGGGCTCGGGTTTTTTTTCTTCGGCTGCAAATGCTGCGGAAGATACCGCCAGCATTGCAATGAACAAGGATTTCAACAACGGCGAAAAGGCACGATTCATTCAAACACCCTGAGACTTGATTGTGATAATAAATTGCCAGGTTGGCGACGCGATTCCTCTTTCCCTCACTTTTCAGACTTGCTTGAAAATGCCCATCCGAAAAGTGTTTCCCTTAGTGCAACACAACAAGAGATAACCCCTTATTGTACAATAGCTTCTCGGCATTTTTGCCCACTTTCAATGCATTTTCCTCCTACTATGTCCCAACTTTGGCAAGCCCGCTTCTTCACCACGGTGAATCATCTCCGTGATTTGCCAAACACCCAGGTACCCGAGATCGCCTTCGCCGGCCGCTCCAATGCCGGCAAATCCACGGCCATCAACGTACTGTGCAATCAAAAAAAGTTGGCATTTGCATCAAAAACGCCAGGACGCACACAGCATATCAACTATTTCTCGATCGGCGGCGCGCATGTGGCGCAGCATCGCAAAGATGAGACAAAAGTGGAAGAAATCCGCGCCCTGCTGGTCGATTTGCCGGGTTACGGCTATGCCCAGGTGTCGGGCTCGGCCAAGCTGCACTGGCAGGAACTGCTGGGCGACTACGTGCGCCGCCGCGACCAGCTCGCTGCGCTGGTGATGATCGTGGACTCCCGCCGCCCTTTCACCGATCTGGATATCCAGATGGTGGAATGGTTTGCGCCCACCGGCAAGCCGCTGCATTGTATCCTCAGCAAAGCCGACAAACTCAACCGCAACGAAGCGACCAACGCGTTGCGCCAGGCGCACACGTTCCTGGCCAGCTATGTTGATGCAAAGGGCGAGCCGTTTCCGTTCACGGCGCAATTGTTTTCCGCGCTCAAACGCACCGGCCTCGAAGAGGCCAACGACAAGATTCTGGAACTGGCAGGGTTGTCGGCCGACGAAGATACCGAATGGGATGCATCGAATGCTCCCGACGACATCGGCAACGAAGAGAATTAACACCGCAAATAAAAATGCCCTGGAAGGGGGAAACCGTTCCAGGGCAAACGCCTATCGTTTGCACGATGAGCCCCGCTCAGGGAGGGAAGGGGAAGCGGGAGGCAACATACATTGCCTATGCGTCAGAACCCCTCCCGGGAGAAAAGTTTCAGAGGGCGAATCGATTTTTTAATTATCGTCTTTTGACTATTTTTTAATTGAAATTGTTTAAATTTATCTGCAGTTAAAAGGTCGGCAACATCATGGCGAGAAGGCTGGCCGATACCGCCAGCGGCCTGTCCGTGACGGCCCTTTCCTGCGATTTAGCGAGCACTCACTATGTCATCGATTTCCACGTCCGCCCAGTTCCCCGCCATCCGCATGCGCCGCATGCGCAAGGACGCGTTTTCGCGCGCCATGATGCAGGAAAACATCATCACGCCGGCCGACCTGATCTATCCGGTGTTCATTCAGGAAGGCCAGAACCTGCGCACGCCGGTCGGCTCGTTGCCGGGCGTCGAGCGCCTGTCGATCGACCAGTTGCTGCATGTGGCTGAAGACACGGTCGCGCTCGGCATTCCGGTGTTGGCCTTGTTCCCGGTTATCGACGTCGCGCTGAAAACACCCGACGGCATTGAAGCCATCAACCCGGACGGCCTGGTGCCGCGCGCGGTGGCGGCGCTCAAGCAACGCTTCCCCGAACTCGGCATCCTCACCGACGTCGCGCTCGACCCGTACACCAGCCACGGCCAGGATGGCGTGATGGATGACAACGGCTATGTGCTCAACGATGAAACCACCGCGCTGCTGGTGCGCCAGGCCTTGGCGCAGGCACGTGCCGGCGTCGATATCGTGGCACCATCGGACATGATGGACGGCCGTATCGGCGCGGTGCGCGACGCGCTGGAAGCGGAGAAATTCATCTACACCCGCATCATGGCCTACTCGGCCAAATACGCCTCGGCTTTCTACGGCCCATTCCGCGATGCGGTCGGCTCGGCCGCCAATCTCGGCAAAGGCAGCAAGAGCACCTACCAGATGGATCCGGCCAACGGCGATGAAGCCTTGCGCGAAGTGGCGCTGGACCTGCAGGAAGGCGCCGACATGGTCATGGTCAAACCCGGCATGCCTTACCTGGACATCGTGCGTCGCGTGAAGGACGAATTCAAGGTGCCGACCTTCGCTTATCAAGTCAGCGGCGAATACGCGATGATCAAGGCCGCCGCCCAAAACGGCTGGCTCGATCACGACAAGGCCATGATGGAAGCGATGATGGCCTTCAAGCGCGCCGGCGCGGACGGCGTGCTGACGTATTTCGCCCGCGACATCGCGCGCTACCTGAAAAAATAACACTGCAGAAGCAATCCCGCCGGCGTCGCTTTCAGCGCGACGCCGCATCCCCCCCTCCGCTGAGTGGCTGTGCCGATACGGGACGGCCGCCGCAGGACATGCCCGCCGACCTCAACGACACATAAAAAAAGCGCACCCCGACGTGAGTCGAGATGCGCTGAAATGCATCGGCTTTCGCCGACTTCTGCTCAGAAAATTTACTGCTTCAATTCTGTCGTTACTGTCTTTGCTGTCCTGATGATCACTTCCAAAGCGAGCACTTCGACTCGGCCTTGGTCATGTACGCCTGGTCGCCTGGAATCGTCTGCACCAGCTTGTAGTAGTCCCATGGACGCTTGGATTCGGACGGCTTTTTCACTTCCATCAGATACATGTCATGCACCATGCGGCCATCCGGACGAACCACGCCGTTGGAGGTGAAGAAGTCGTTGATCTTGTTCTTGCGCAGGTAATCCATGACCTTGTCGGCGTCAGTGCTGCCCACGGCCTTGACCGCCTTCAGGTACTGGCCCACAGCCGATGCATCGCCGGCCTGGAACATGGTCGGCATCTTCTTCATCTTGCCGAAGTAGCGATTACCCCAGGCGCGCGACTGGTCGTTCATGTCCCAGTACCAGCCGTCGGTCAGGTACATGCCCTGCGTGACTTGCAGGCCCAGCGAGTGCGTGTCGGTGATGAAGATCAGCAGGCCGGCCAACTTCATCGTCTTGTTCACGCCGAATTCATTGGCTGCCTTGATGGCGTTGATGACGTCACCGCCGGCAACCGCCAGGCCCAGGATTTGCGCCTTGGAGGATTGCGCCTGCAGCAGGAAGGACGAGAAGTCCGACGTAGCCAATGGTGCGCGGACCTGGCCAACAACGGTGCCGCCGCCGGCCTTGACCACATCGCTGGTGTCTTTTTCAAGCGAGGTGCCGAACGCATAATCAGCCGTCACGAAGTACCACGACTTGCCGCCTTGCTTGGTAATGGCGGCGCCGGTGCCGCGCGCCAGCGCCGTGGTGTCGTAGGCGTACTGGACGGTGTAGGCATTGCATTCTTCATTGGTCTGGCGCGTGGTGCCGGCGCCGACAGAGATGAAGACCTTTTTCTTTTCGCCGGCTACTTTTCCCATGGCCAGGCTGGCTGCGGAGTTCACGCCGCCGACCAGCATGTCGACGCCGTCGCGGTCAAACCACTCGCGCGCCTTGTTGGCGGCGATGTCGGCCTTGTTCTGGTGGTCGGCGAAGACGAATTCGACCTTCTTGCCGTTGATGGTGCCACCTGCATCGGCAATCGCCATCTTGATGGCTTCGATGCCGCCCTGGCCGTCCATGTCGGCGTACGTGCCGGACAAGTCGGTGATGAAACCGATCTTGATGGTGTCGCCGGCTGCGTTCGCGTTACCGGAAAATGCTGCGCACATCGCGGCGGACATTGCCGCCATTTTCAGAAATTTTTTCAAACCCGTCTCCTCTGTTGTTATGTCCTGCCGCGGCGCGCAACCTGGAATTGCGCGCCGCCTCCCTGTTCAATTCAAATTATTGTGCAGTACGCGGATCGTTCACCACCGTCTTGGTCGGTTCGCCGTCGACCAGACGCAGCAGGCCGAGCGGATTGGCGTTTTGCAGCGCAGCCGGCAGCAACTCGTCCGGATAGTTCTGGTAGCAGATCGGGCGCAGGAAGCGATCAATCGCCAGCGTACCCACCGACGTACCGCGCGAATCGGACGTCGCCGGATACGGGCCGCCGTGCACCATCGCGTCGCTCACTTCGACGCCGGTCGGGAAGCCGTTGACCAGCAGACGGCCGGCCTTTTGTTCCAGCAGCGCGATCAGGTCCTGATGGGCGCGCAGATCTTCCGGTTGCGCCTGCAAGGTCGCGGTCAGTTGACCGTGCATGTTGCGGGCAAAGTCGATCAGTTGTTCGCGGCTTTCCAGCTCGACGATCACGGTCGCGGGGCCGAAGACTTCTTCTTCCAGCGGCGCTTCCTTGGTGAACAGCACCGACGCTTCCGCCTTGAACAGGTGCGGCACAGCCTGGGTTGCGCTGCTGCCGCCGGCGGCAAGAACGACCACACCGGGGACTTTGCTCAGGCGTTCCACACCGCCGCCGTAGGTCTTCAGACCGGCGCTGTTAAGCATGGTCTGAGGCGTTTGCGCCAGCGTCGCTTCGCGCAGTTGCTCGATGAACTTGGTCAGTTCCGGCGAGCGCACGCCGAGCACGAGGCCAGGGCTGGTGCACAGCTGGCCGACGCCGACCACGACCGAGCCGATCAGGTCGCGGGCGATTGCGTCACCGCGTGTCGCCAGTGCTTGCGGCAACACGATGATCGGGTTGATGCTCGACATTTCGGCGAACACCGGGATCGGTTGCGGACGCGCCGCCGCCATGTCGCACAGTGCACGGCCGCCACGCAGCGAACCGGTGAAACCGACCGCCTGGATGCCGGCGCTCTTGACCAGTTGCGCACCGACGCGATCGCCGTAAATCATGTTGAAGGTGCCGGCCGGCACGCCGCTGCGCTTGACTGCGCGCTCGATGGCGTTGGCCACCAGTTCGGAGGTGATCAGATGGCCGCTGTGCGCCTTGAACACGACCGGGCAACCGGCCGCCAATGCAGCGGCGGTATCGCCGCCGGCCACCGAGAACGCCAATGGGAAATTGCTGGCGCCGAACACGGCCACCGGACCGACGCCGATGCGGTATTGACGCAGGTCGGGACGCGGCAGCGGCTGGCGTTGCGGCAGCGCCGTATCGATACGGGCGCCGTAGAAATCGCCGCGGCGCAAGACCTTGGCGAACAAACGCATCTGGTTGCTGGTGCGGCTGCGTTCGCCTTGCAGGCGAGCTGCAGGCAAAGCGGTTTCACGCGAGACTTCGGCGATGAAGTCGTCGCCGAGGGCGTCGATTTCTTCGGCGATGGCGTCGAGGAATGTGGCGCGCGCTTCAGCCGACAAGGCGCGATAAGCCGGATAAGCCGCGCTGGCGGCGTCGACCGCGGCGCTGACTTCAGCTTCCGTTGCGGTCAGGAATGGGACGGCATGTGCCTCGCCGGTCGCCGCTGCGATGCTGAGCAACTTGACGTCGCCTTCGCCGCTGCGTCCGCCGCCGATATAGTTATGTCCGAGCAGAGTCATTTTTATAGTTCTCCTGATTTACATCGATTGGGTGAGCATACGAGCGTAGTCGTCTTCCGACGCCACGCGCGGATTGGTTTTGTGGCTGTGGTCAGCCAGCGCGCCCTTGATGATCTTCGGATACATGTCTTCGGTCACGCCGAGTTCGGCCAGGCCGGTCGGCAGGCCGAGGCGCTTGCTCATGTCCTTGATCGCGGGGCCGATGTCGGCTTCGTTCGCCAGTCCCATGGCGTGCGCGATGCGCGCCAGTTTCTTTTCCTTGATGACCGATTCCGAATCCTTGTTGAACTCGATGATGGCAGGCAGGAAGATGGCGTTCAGCGTGCCGTGGTGCAGGCGCGGATTGATGCCGCCCAACGAGTGGCTCAGGCTGTGCACGCAACCGAGGCCTTTCTGGAAGGCCATGGCGCCTTGCATCGATGCGCTCATCATGTTCAGGCGCGCTTCGCGGTCGTGCGGCTCCTTGGTGGCGCGTTCGATATGCGCCCAGGCGCGCCACAGGCCGTCCAGCGCAATGCCGTCGGCCGGTGGGTTGAAGGAAGGCGCCATGAAGGTTTCCAGGCAGTGGGCGATGGCGTCCATGCCGGTGGCGGCGGTCATCATGGCCGGCAGGTCCAGTGTCAGTTCGGGGTCGCAGATTGCCAGGCGCGGCACCAGGTATGGCGACAACACGCCGACCTTGCGGCCGTCGTCGAGGATCAGGATGGCGCCGCGGCCGACTTCACTGCCGGTGCCGGCGGTGGTCGGGATGGCGATCACGGGCGCGGTCTTGGCGGTGATGTTGGCGAGGCCGCCTTCGATCAGCGCAAACGATTTCAGTGTGCCTTCGTGCGTGCCGCAGACGGCCACGCCCTTGGCGAGGTCGATCGAGGACCCGCCGCCGACGGCGATGATGCCGTCACAGGCGCCGTCGCGGAACAGTTTGACCGCAGCGCGCACGGCGGTTTCATTCGGGTTCGGCGGGGTCTGGTCGAACACCGCGACCTGGGCGCCGTCTTTCAGCTGGGCGACCACCTTGTCGAGGATGCCGGCATTGCGAATGCCCATGTCGGTGACGATCAGCGGCTTGCGGATGCCGATACGGTCGCATTCCTGCTGCAGCAGCGCGAGTGCGCCGTAGTCGAACTGGACTTGGGTAATGTAGTTAATCAATGCCATCGTACATAGCCTTAAAGTTATAGATATACTTGCAGCGTGTTGCCAAGCTGGCAGTTTCAAAAACACGGCGCATCAGGCGATTTCCCTGAGCGATTCAAGCTTTAGAGGCAAAACTGTATGCCAATCGGCAGGCTTTGCCTAATGAGAGCTGCTGATACAGCTATAACTAACACTCATATCCATAATGCAAGAAATCCCCTCGCTGAGCTCCATCACTTCCCGCCTGCATCTGAAGCAGCTGCGCCTGCTGATCGCCCTCGCCGACCACGGCTCGCTGCTCAAGGCGGCGGAACAGGTCGCGCTGACGCAGCCGGGCGCCAGCAAGGCCTTGCAGGAGATCGAAACCACCCTGGGTGCACAGCTGTTCGTGCGCACCAACCGCGGCCTGGAAGCCACCGACCTCGGCCATTGCGTGATCCGCTATGCGCGCCTGATCCAGACCGACCTGGCGCACCTGCGCGAAGACATGATCGGCATCCTGCAGGGCCACGGCGGCCGGCTGGCGCTGGGGGTGATCATGGGCGCGGTGCCGCTGCTGACCGATGCGCTGACACGGCTGCTGGAAAAGCGCCCGGCGCTGTCGGTGGAAATCGTCGAGGACACCAGCGCGCGGCTGTTGCGCCTGCTCGACCAGGGCCGGCTGGACATGGCAATCTGCCGCACCAGCATCAGCCAGCAGCCGCATCTGTACGACAGCATCGACATCCATAACGAGAAGCTGGCGGTGGTCGCCAACATCCACCACCCGCTGGCGGGGCGCGAGACACTGCAGCTGACCGACCTGGCGGATTCGCGCTGGGTGGTGTACTCGGCCAACATGCCGATGCGGCTGCTGCTGGAGCGCGAATTCCACGAGGCCAACCTGCGCTTCCCGCTGCACTTGCTGGAAACCACCTCGGCCTTCACCACCTTGTCGCTATTGCAAAGGAACCCATCCTTCGTGGCGCTGATGTCGGTCGACGTGGCGCAGTTTTGCACGCGCTTCGGCATGACCACGATCCTGCCGCTGCCGCTGCATTCGCGCAGCGAACCGTACCAGCTGGTGACGCGCCACGGCAGCATGCGCTCGTCGGTGGCGCAACTGTTCATCGACGAATTCGCCGAAACGCCGAAGGAAGAAGCATAAAAAAAGCGCTCCGTTGCGGGAGCGCTTTTTGATGATGCTTATGCCTTAACGTCGGCTTACTTGTTCGGCTGCGGTGTGATGCGCAGGTAAGGACGCGGCGAGGTGTAGCCCTTGGGATATTTTTGCTTGATCACTTCTTCGTCCTTGACCGACAACGGAATGATGACGTCGTCGCCGTCTTTCCAGTTGCCCGGTGTGGCCACGGTGTAGCCGTCGGTCAGTTGCAGCGCATCCAGCACGCGCAGCACTTCGTCGAAGTTGCGGCCGGTGCTCATCGGGTAAGTGATGATCAGGCGCACCTTCTTCTTCGGATCGATGATGAACAGCGAACGCACGGTCGCGGTTTCGGACTGGTTCGGATGGATCATGTCGTACAGGCCGGCGACTTTCTTGTCGACGTCGGCGACGATAGGGAAACCGACCACGGTCTTCTGCGTGTCTTCGATGTCCTTGATCCATTGGGTATGCGCTTCGGCGCCGTCGACCGACAGGGCGATGGCCTTGACGTTGCGCTTGTCGAATTCAGGCTTCAGCTTGGCGGTCAGGCCCAGCTCGGTGGTGCAGACCGGCGTGAAGTCGGCCGGATGCGAGAACAGAACCACCCAGGAGTCGCCTGCCCATTCGTGGAACTTGATTTTGCCGATGGAGGAATCTTGCTCGAAATCCGGCGCGGTGTCGCCCAAACGTAGTGTCATGTCAGTCTCCTTGGTAACAAAATTCAGGACGTCCACTATAACGTCAGTGACGTCGCGACCCAACAATTATTAACGAGTAACCAAATAACGCCGCGCTATGAAAACGCCGCTGGCGAACGCCAGTTTCATGGCGTCAACACTTGCAGGCTTTGCAAGAACTGGTCGGCGTTCTGGTAGCCAATCACGCGCTTGCCGGCCAGCTCGCGACCCTGGCCGTCGAACAGGATGATGCCGGGAGGGCCGAACAGCTGGAAGCGCTTGAGCATCGCCTTGTCGTCGGCGTTGTTGGCGGTGACATCGATCTGCAGCAGGACCATGCGGGCGAATTTCTCGCGCACGCGCGGATCGGTGAAGGTAAATTTCTCCATCTCCTTGCATGACACGCACCAGTCGGCGTAGAAATCGAGCAGGGCCGGCTTGCCGCCGGTCTGCGCCAGCGCGGCGTCGAGTTCGGCGACCGAGCGCACGCGTACGAAATCGGTATGCGCCGCCACTTTGCCGCCGCCCAGGTGCGCCAACGGCGCCAACGGATCGCGACCGCCGGTGGCGACATTGAGCAATTGCAGCAATCCCAGCGCAGCGAATGCCAGGCCGCAGGCGCGCGCCAGCCAGTGTCCCCGCTTGCTCCACAACAGGTAGGCGCCGTAGGCAATGCCCAGCGCCGCCCAGCCGGCCACGAAGGCCCAGGCCGGGATCACCGGCGACACCATCCACAAGGCGGTGGCCAGCATCAGTACGCCGAAGAAACGCTTGACCGATTCCATCCAGCCGCCGGCGCGCGGCAGCAAGGCGCCGGCGGACGCGCCGATGATCAGGAGCGGCACGCCCATGCCGAGCGCCATCGCGAACAGAGCGCTACCGCCCAACACGACGTCGCGCGTCTGGCTGATGTAGAGCAGCGCGCCGGCCAGGGGCGCAGCGACGCAGGGGCCGACGATCAGGGCAGAAATCGCGCCCATCAGGAATACACCTGCCAGCTTGCCGCCGCCCTGCCCGGAGGCCTCGGTCAGTGTTGATTGCCACGCCGCCGGCACTTGCAGTTGGTAGAAATTGAACATCGACAGCGACAGTCCTACCATCAGCAGCGCGAACGCCGACAACACCCAGGGATTCTGCAGCGCCGCCGACAGGCCTTCGCCGATCAACCCGGCAACGATGCCCAGCGCGGTGTAGACCAGCGCCATGCCGAGCACGTAGGCAGCCGACAGCAACAGGCCGCGGCGGCGTTTGGCCTGCGCGCCTTCGCCGACAATGATCGACGACAGGATCGGCACCATCGGCAGCACGCAGGGCGTGAAGGATAGGCCGATGCCGAGCAGGAAGAACAGCGACAGTACGGTCAGCAGCTTGCCGCTCCTGAGTGCGGCGGCGATCCTGTCCATGTCCGAGCCGCTGGAAGCGATGACGTTGCCGGATGCATCCGCCGGTCCGACGACCTTGCCGACGGCGCTGGCCGACATGTCCACAGCGGTATCCATCGGCGGATAGCACAAGCCCTTGTCGGCGCAGCCCTGTGCGGTCGAGACCAGTTTGAATGCGCCAGGGGACGCGGACACCTCAACCGGGATGCGGATGCTGACGCTGTTGCGATAAGTCTCGACTTCCTTCTGGAAATTCTCGTCGTACTTGACCTTGCCATGCGGGAAATCGGGCTGGCCCAGCGTCGCGCCATCAGCCTTGAAATGGAAGCGGTCGCGGTACATGTAGTAGCCGTCGGCGATCGCGTAAGTGACCTGCAGCGTACCGGCGTCGACCATCATGGCGGAAAAACGGAAGGCGGCTTCCGGCGCAAGATACTCTTCCGCCGAGACGCTTGCCGGCGTCAGCGAGATCGCCAACATGACGGCCAGCAATAGTTTCATCAAGAAGCCGCCACGTACGGCGACCAGCAAACGCTTAAGCATTCAATTCTTTCCCGGTTTCTGCAACGATCCAGTTCAGGTAGGCGGGCAAGCCGGAGGCAATCGGCAATGCGATGATTTCCGGCACGTCGTAAGGATGCGCCGCGACGATCGCCGCTTCGAGTTCGGCATAGCGCGACTGCGTGCTCTTGATCATCAAGCTTATCTCGCTGGCATGCTCGACGGCGCCCTGCCACCGATATATCGACTGTACCGCAGGCATGATGTTCACGCAGGCCGCCAGACGGCGCTCCACCAGCGTGTGCGCCAGCGATTTTGCCAGCTCGGCGTCGGGCAGATTGGTCAGTACGATCAGCGCTTGTTCCATGGCATCTCTCCGGTTTTCTCCAACATTCAGAAGCGCCGTCGCGTGAAGATCACCGCGGCGTAGAATCCGCCGCAGCAGTAAAACGCCAGCACCGCCAGATCCAGCAACGGCATCTGCGGCCAGCCCCCCAGCACCAGCGGGCGCACCAGGTTCACGGCGGCTCTCAGCGGCAGGAATTGCGACACTGTTTGCAACCATGACGGCAGCTGCGCAACCGGATAATACACGCCCGACAGGAAGGTCATCGGCGTGAGGACGAGGGTGAAATAGTACGTGAAGAAATCGTAGCCCTTGGCAAGCGCGTTCATGATCAGACCCAACGCGCCGAACGTCATGCCAACCAGGAACAGCACCGGCAGCACCAGCACCACCTGCGGATGCAGGCCGATGCCGAGCGCGAACATCACGCACAGGATGGCGGCGCCGCTGAACAACGACTTGGTGGCGGCCCACAGCAGCTCGGCGAGAACGATATCGTCGAGCGCCAGCGGCGCGTTCATCAGTGCGTCCCAGGTGCGCTGCACGCTCATGCGTGAATACGCCGAGTACAGCGCCTCGAACGACGCGGCAATCATCACCGACATGCAGATCGAGCCCGAAGCGAGATAGTGGATGTAGGGAATGCCGTCGATTTCCTTAAGGATGCTGCCGAGGCCGTAGCCGAAGGCGATCAGCGTGATCAGCGGCTCGGCGATGTTGCCGATGATGCTGGCGGCCATGAGCTTTTTCCAGACCAGGAAATTGCGGCGCCAGATCGGATAGAAGCGCAGCGAAAACACCGGCGGTGCGTAGATTGTCGTCATATCGTTTCCTGGCGCCTAATCGCGCATTTCGCGGCCGGTGAGTTTGAGGAAGAGGTCTTCGAGATTGGCCGGGCGGTGCATGTAGCGCACCCCCTGCACGTGCTGCAGGGTGGCCAGCAACGCCTGCGCATCGTTGGTATAGCAGAACACGGTCTCGCCGCTGTATTCGACGCGCGAGGCATGGCTGCGGCCGTGCTGCTCGGCCCAGGATTTGGCGTTCTCGCCGTAGATCTCGAGCACCTCGGCTTCAATGTGTTGCGCGATCAGGTCCTGCGGCGAACCTTCCGCGATCATCTTGCCGTGATCGATTACCGCCAGGCGGTCGCACAGCCGTTCCGCCTCGTCCATGAAGTGGGTGGTGAGCAGGATGGTCTTGCCGCGCGCCAGCAGGTTCTTGAGGCGCTCCCAGATCATGTGGCGCGCCTGCGGGTCAAGGCCGGTGGTCGGCTCGTCCATGAAGATCAGGTCGGGATCGTTGACCAGCGCGCGCGCCAGCGTCAGGCGCCGCTTCATGCCGCCGGACAGCTCGGCGATGCGGGCATCCTTCTTTGCCGTCAGGTTGGCGAACTCGAGCAACTCAGGAATGCGCTGCGCCATCGTCGCATCGGGGATGCCGAAGTAGCGCGCGAACACCAGCAGGTTTTCCTGCACGGTGAAGTCGGGATCGAGGTTATCGGCCTGCGGCACCACGCCGACGCGCATGCGTGCGGCGCGCGCCTGCTCCGGGATGGCCTTGCCGCCGATCCGGATCTCACCGCTGTCAGGCGTGGCCAGGCCCAGGCACAAGCGCAGCGTGGTGGTCTTGCCGGCGCCGTTGGGACCAAGCAGACCGTAGCATTCGCCGGGACGCAGGGCGAAGCTCAGGTCGTCGATAATGGCGACGCGCTGTTCGCCGGCGCCGAATGCCTTGTGCAGCTTGCTGACCGACAATATGGATTGCTCCGTCATATCACTCCCGGCGCCGCGCGGACGCTCCGTTGTTGTTGGCATGTTTGCATGCTGGTTTGTTGCACCGGCCATGTCGTCGATGTGGCGGCAACAGCTGATCGATCATGCGAGTTGCAACCGGTAACTGGCAGCAAGCGGTTCGACCGTGATTACGTGTGCTTGTTGCAATCGGAGCGGTCGAGTCGGGCAAATCAAACTGCGCGGTATGGCAATGTCCCCGAAATGCAAAAAGCCAGGCATGGCCTGGCTTTTTTCTTCCATCGTGCTTGACGCGATGTCAGCATGCAGCAGCGTGATTACTCGACGCTTGGCGCTTCTTCCGAGACGTCCGGACGATCAACCAGTTCAACGAAAGCCATAGGAGCGTTGTCGCCGACGCGGAAACCCATTTTCAGGATGCGCAGGTAGCCGCCGTTACGTGCTGCGTAACGTGGACCCAGTTCGGAGAACAGCTTGCCGACGATTTCGCGGTCGCGCAGGCGGGAGAATGCCAGGCGCTTGTTGGCCAGTGTATCGGTCTTGCCCAGAGTCAGGATAGGCTCGACGACGCGGCGCAGTTCCTTGGCTTTTGGCAGAGTTGTCTTGATGGCTTCGTGGCGCAGCAGGGATACTGTCATGTTGCGCAGCATTGCCAGGCGATGCGAGGAAGTACGATTCAGTTTACGGAGACCGTGACGGTGACGCATGATATTTCCTTTCAGATTACAGTTTTAATCCAGTTCTTCTATCGGCAGTGTCTGGCTGCCGCGGACCGGTATCGATTGGGTTATTGCCTATTGCCAGGACTTGGTGCTGCTCTACGGTGCTGCTTTTTACTGCCTTGCTTCGCATGGTGAGCGATTTTTCAACCGCCCACCATCATTGCAAAATTACTTTTCCAGGCCGGCTGGCGGCCAGTTTTCCAGCTTCATGCCCAGAGTCAGACCGCGGGATGCCAGAACTTCCTTGATTTCGTTCAGGGACTTGCGGCCCAGATTCGGCGTCTTCAGCAGTTCATTCTCGCTACGTTGGATCAGATCGCCAATGTAGTAGATGTTTTCGGCCTTCAGGCAGTTTGCCGAACGGACAGTCAGTTCCAGATCGTCGACCGGACGCAGCAGGATAGGATCGACTTGCGGTGCGCGCGATGGGGCTTCGGCAGTCGCTTCGGTGCCTTCCAGGGCGGCGAACACGTTCAGTTGATCAACCAGGACGCGGGCCGATTGACGGATCGCTTCTTCCGGTGTGATCACACCGTTGGTTTCGATGTTGATGACCAGCTTGTCCAGGTCGGTGCGTTGTTCCACACGCGCCGATTCGACAGCGTAGGAAACACGGCGCACTGGCGAGAACGACGCGTCCAGGATGATGCGGCCGATGGTCTTGTTGGCGTCTTCGGACAGACGGCGAACGTTGCCCGGCACATAGCCACGGCCCTTTTCGACCTTGATTTGCATGTCCAGCTTGCCGCCTGCGGTCAGGTTGGCGATCACGTGATCCGGATTGATCAGCTCGACATCGTGCGGCAGATCGATATCCGAAGCCAGAACAACGCCTTCGCCTTCTTTCTTCAGGGTCAGTGTGACTTCGTCGCGGTTATGCAACTTGAACACGACGCCCTTCAGGTTCAACAGGATGTCAACGACGTCTTCCTGCACGCCGTCGAGGGAGGAATACTCATGTACGACGCCGGCGATGGTGACTTCGGTCGGGGCGTAACCGATCATCGACGACAGCAGAACGCGGCGCAGCGCGTTGCCCAGGGTGTGGCCATAGCCACGCTCGAACGGCTCCATCACGACCTTCGCGTGACCGGCGCCCAATGCTTCAACTTCGATGATACGTGGCTTCAACAAACTATTTTGCATGAAATGTCCTCTTCAATACCCTCGGTTCGTTACACCGATAAGGCTGATGGCATGTCGGAAAAATGCCCACCAAGAAGGTGGGCACAGGGAAAACGCAGGATACGGATTAACGCGAATACAGTTCGACGATCAGCGATTCGTTGACGTCGTTGGCGATTTCGTTACGGTCCGGGGAAGTCTTGAAAGTGCCTTCCAGCTTCTTGGCATCGACGGAAACCCACGATGGGAAACCGGATTGCTCAGCCAGCGACAGGGCTTCGGCGATACGCACTTGCTTCTTGGCTTTTTCACGGACGGCGACGACGTCGCCAGCCTTGACCTGGTACGAAGCGATGTTCACGACGATACCGTTGACGGTCAGCGCCTTGTGCGAAACCAGCTGACGCGCTTCAGCACGGGTCGAACCGAAACCCATACGATAAACGACGTTGTCCAGACGGGCTTCCAGCAGCTTCAGCAGGGTTTCGCCGGTGTTGCCCTTGCGGCGATCGGCTTCTGCGAAGTAGCGGCGGAATTGGCGCTCGAGCACGCCGTAGATACGCTTGACCTTTTGCTTTTCGCGCAATTGGTTGCCGTAATCCGAAGTGCGAGCACCGGAAGTGCGGCCGTGTTGGCCTGGCTTGGAGTCCAGTTTGCACTTGGAATCCAGCGAGCGGCGTGCGCTCTTCAGGAACAGGTCGGTGCCTTCACGGCGGGAAAGTTTTGCTTTTGGTCCGATATAACGTGCCACGGTATTTCCTTTAATTGAATGACGTCCCAAAGCCGTCGCCGGCCTGAACGCTAGTTTGATCTGCGTGCTATCAAACAGTGGGCTTAAGAACAAAACCCGCCAAGGTCATTGGCGGGTGATTTC
>Ga0105240_10001691_pt1 | contig 37353 bp, 29 predicted proteins | sample KBSC54metaG_FD_80426 | JGI IMG/M metagenome (GOLD analysis project Ga0105240, IMG submission 80426) | Corn rhizosphere microbial communities from Kellogg Biological Station, Michigan, USA - KBS C5-4 metaG | ecosystem: Host-associated > Plants > Roots > Rhizosphere > Soil | place: Michigan, USA... | reverse complement strand
TACGTGCGAACCGGCTTAGTGGAATACAGCCAGAAGACCTGCTACGGCAGCGAGAAGGGCAACACCTTCAACCAGGGCCGCAGCCAGGATCATGTTAGCACGAATGTCGTTTGAAGCTTCCGGCTGACGGGCAATGGCTTCAACAGCGCCTTTACCGATCTGACCGATACCGATACCGGCACCGATGGCGGCAAGACCTGCGCCAATCGCACCATAACCAGGCTGGACTTCCAACAGAATAGTCATCAACGTCATGATACTTGGTTTTATAATGAAAAAAGCGTTCGGGTTACACCATTACAGCATCATCATGGTGGCCTTCCCCATGACTATGGTCGTCGTGGCTGCCTTCAAAGGCCTGCGCGATAAACACAGCGGTGAGGTTAGCAAAAATGAATGCCTGTATAAATGCAACTAGTATTTCAATGAGATAGATAAAGACAGCCAGGGCAATAAAGAAAGGCGAGGTCCCAACGCCCAGAGCCGTGTTCATGGCGCCAAAGATAAAGATCAGGCAGATAAAGCTGAGGATGATGATATGGCCCGACACCATATTGGCAAAAAGACGGATGATCAATGCAAAGGGCTTTGTAAAGATACCCATGATCTCAACCGGGATCATGATCGGCTTTACCCCCAATGGTACGGGCGGGTTGGCGATATGGCCCCAATAATGTTTGTTGGTGCTGAACAGGATGACGACGAAGGAGATGATCCCCAATACAGCAGTAAAGGCGATATTCCCCGTGACATTGGCCGTACCCGGCAGCAGACCAATGAGGTTATTGATCAGGATAAAAAAGAAAATGGTGAGCAGGAAGGGCATGTACTTTTCGTACTTGTTCCCGAGATTGGATTTGCCGACCTCATCCCGTACAAAAGTAATGACGGGCTCGACAGCATTCTGGAACCCAGAGGGAGCTGTCTTGACACCCTGGCCTTTCCGGTATTTACCGGCGATGCCACCCATGATCCATACCAGCAGGATGACCGAAATGATCACCTGGACGGCATTGCGGCCCAGGGAGAGGTCGTATACCTTGACACTCGCATCGGGCTTGCCGGTGGCGTCTGCAGCAAAGATCTTTCCGGGTTTGTATATCTTCTCATCCAGCTTGTTCTCCTCCACATATTCCTCATTCAGCAGCCGGTACCCCTCATGGACTTCTTCGCCATGCTTGAATTCGGAAGCCATGAATACAGACCAGCCTTTGGCGGGAGAATAAAGGATCACGGGCAGAGGAATACTGACGGGATGTTTGCCAAGGGTAAAAAAATGGAATTCGTGGGCGTCCGCAATATGCTCCGCTATGATCTTGGAAGGATTGATCTTAGGCGCTTCCGGCTTGTTTTCTTCGCTGCCGGGAGCATGCTCGCCCTGGGCAAACGAAACGGATGAAAAAAGCAAGCAAGTTACGCTGAAAACCGCGACCAATGTAGATTTGAAGCTATTTGATAACATACCCACCCCTAAATTTTGCGCAAAGATACAGGGTGGGGCGGAGAATATGAAAAGAACATTAAAAAAAGGTTAGCAGCCGTTTACCCCAACGGCAATAGATTGTCTATCAGGCAATCTTCTCCTGCTTGTCGAACTGCATCTGGTGCAGTTTGAAATAGTACCCCTGCCGCTCCAACAGCTGTTCATGCGTCCCTATCTCCTTGATCTCCCCCTTATCCATAACAATGATCTGGTGGGCTTTACGAATGGTGGACAGGCGGTGGGCGATGACGATGGAGCTGCGGCCGGCAATCAGTTTGTCGATGGCTTCCTGTATCAGCAGCTCCGATTCCGTGTCGACAGAGGAGGTAGCCTCATCCAGGATGAGGATGGAAGGATCATACAGCAGGGCCCGGATAAAGGACAGCAGCTGGCGCTGGCCCAGGGAAAGGGAGCTCCCCCTTTCCATCACGTTGTAATGGTACCCGCCCGGCAGCCGCATAATGAACTCATGCATACCGATGAGCCTGGCCGCCTCTATGACCTTTTCCTCGGGGATATCGTCGTTACGCAGCGTGATATTATCCTTTACGGAGCCGGAGAACAGAAAAACGTCCTGTAATACGACCCCAATGTTCTTTCTCAGCTGATCAAGCTTATAATCTTCTATCAATACGTCGTCGATCCGGATCTCCCCTTCCTGTATCTGGTAGAGCCGGTTCAGCAGGCTGATGATCGAGGTCTTACCGCTGCCCGTATGTCCCACGATCGCCACTGTTTGACCGGGCTGGATGGTAAAGGAGATATTCTTTAAAACATAACGATCCTCCACATAGGCAAAATTCACATTCCTGAATTCTACCTTCCCTTTTATCTTATCAGGGGCATAATCGCCTTCTTTTTTGATAAAATCTTCATTGTCAAGGACCCGGAATACCCTCTCGCTGGCCACCATACCCATCTGCAGCACGTTGAACTTGTCCGCTATTACCCGCAGAGGCCGGAACAGCAGGTTCAGGTAGAGAAAGAATGCGATGATCTTACCGCTGAGCTCCCGGGCCTGGGCTTCCGGCAGGTGCAGTACCTGGCGGGCTCCCCACCAAACCAACAGACCGGTGGATACAGCCAGGATAATTTCCACCAGGGGGAAGAAGATGGAATAAGCAAAGATGGCGTTGATATTCGCATTCCGGTGCTCCCGGTTGATCTTATTGAACTTGGCGGCTTCCCTCTGCTCGCCGGAAAAAGCCTGTACGATGGCCATGCCGGTGATATGTTCCTGTACGAACGCATTGAGTGCAGCCACGGCATTCCGCACACGGATGAACGACTTATTCACTGATTCTTTGAAAAGCCAGGTAGCCAGGATAAGGAATGGAAAGGGCGTCAGACAGATGAGGGTCAGCCGCCAGTCTACCATGAACATGAACAAAAGGACGGAAACGATGGAAAGCAGGTCCGCGATGATGGGGATAAGTCCATCCGAGAAGATGTCGTTGATAGCTTCGATGTCGTTGATGGTACGGGTGGTAAGGGTGCCGATGGGCGTTTTATCAAACTGTGAAAGATTGAGACCCAGTACTTTCTTATAGACGTTCACCCTAAGGTCCTTTACCACTGTCTGCCCCAGCCAGGCTGTAATAAAGGAGAAATAGAACCGGGATACCGTCTCTATCAGCAGAAGCACGATCTGCAGAACGGTGAGCCAGATGACCGTTTCCGCTATTTTTTCCTTGAGGGAAAGACCGGCGGCCACAGCTCCGCTACGGATATAATGGTTGATCGTCACCTGGATCAGAAAAGGACGAAGAGGGGATAATACGGCCAGCAGGATAGAAAGCGCAACAGAGATATACAGGCGTTTCTTGTAGGGCGCCGCATACTGGAATACCCTCCGCAGCAGGCTGAAATCGAATATTTTCCTTTTCTTTATCTCTTCTGTCGACATGATGGTGGTTGACCTTAGGCTCGGCTAGACAGCAAAACTACAAACAAGCGGGCAAATGGTTGTGACTATTCACTGTCCATCGCCTTCCGGTACGCTTTTATAAAGATGGCGCCCAGATTCTTATAGGGGGGAATATAATCGTCGAATTTTTCCTTGGCAGCCGGGTCATTCTGGAAACGGGCGCTTAACTCCCGCCACATGGGCAGCCACTCGATGTCCTTACCGGCCAGCAGGTTGGTATTGATAGCCTGCAATACCGGCTCATTTACTGTCTTGGTCCCCACCTGCTTGGAAGAAATAATATGGGCATCCTCATTGATCTTCAGGACCTCGCTGAGGTTGTTGTAGCCACCACACGAGCCCAGCACCACAATACGGGCCGTAGGGGCCATCTGGTAAATGGTGGATTTTACATGATAGCTATGTCCCCGGTGGATGACGATCGTAGGTTTTAAATGACGGGATTCCAGGTAAGCCGCCAGCGCTTTTTGCGCCTTATCGTCCGGATCGTCAGGCCCAAAAAGGGGCTTATTGGCGTAAATGATGACCGGCTTGCCCTTCACGGAGGAGATGGTCACCCATTGCGGGTTTTCGGTGATCTTCCATTCAGGCTTGGTACCCGGACGGGGGCGGAACATGGCCATAAAATTCGTAAACGAATTCTGACCATCCTTGTCTTCATCGCCATAAAAGAACACCTGCTGGATCACCCGGCCACTGTCATCCGCCAACGAGTTGTAGTCCACTGAATAGACGGGAGGTATTCCCAGCCGGGCGGAAAGATCGGTCTTATTCGCGCTGTCGGCAGACTCGAACAAAGTCTCCAGAAGACTGTAGATGATAATGCCTTTTTTATCCCCGGCAGTAATATTCTTTTCATAATTGGCTTTCACCTCCCCCAATATAAAACGGGCCAGGGCAGGGTTCTTTTCAAAGATGCTGCTGTAGGAGTCGGCCACATCGACCGCCTCCTCTTCATTGGCCTTTTCCAGGTGGATAATAAACGACTTCATGATGGTGCCTGCATTCTGCTTGTTCATCGTTCCCAGGAAATGGTCCAGTTTATTATAGGCGGCAGCAAGTTTTATGAATTTGCGGAAATAATCCCCATGAACCTGCATGATCAGGCTGTCCCCATAAGGATTGGCCATCCGCTGGAAGATCCTTTCATAAACACCCAGGTAGCTGGAAGTATAGATCTCATCCTCGCTGAGAACGATGAGATAATATAGTTCGGCCGGGGTCAGGGGGTCCAGGATCTTAAATCGGATGGCGGGGTTGTCCACCGTATGAAGCGCATTGATCTCCTGTACGAACACCTGTTTTCCCTTCTTCATAAGCATGTCAGTCAAGGCATTCATTTCCAATGGAGTATCTCTTTCCGGTGGTAAGATGCGCGCCGCATAGTCCAGCCGGGTCCTCACCAATAACTTATAATAGTTCAGCTCATCGCCTTTGACCTTGTCGATCTCGTCTGTGGTTATTTTACCCTTCAGCAAATTATCCAGGAAAGGCAGGTACAGCTGACCGCTCTTGCTGTTGGCCAGCATGGATACCGTATGAACCAACGTATCCTTACAGTTGCGGATATGATCTCCCAGCTCCCCGCTGGCCGCTGCATAATCATACAGCTGATGGATATCGTGATGTCCTGCAATGATGATGAGGCTATCCTGGAACGGCAAGCCCGGGTGTTTATCTAAGTAACTGAGGATCAAAGAAGGATGCATTTCGCAATAACGCCGGACCAGGTAGAGCCGGGAGGGTTTGACGCCGGCATTTTCCGTGGGATACAGAAAACATTCCACCAGTATCTTTCCTACTTCATAGCTGCCGTCTGTGATCACAGGCTCGATACTCTGCCCCTTTCTATCCAGCTCCATCGCTTTTTCAAAGGCCGAGATAAGGGCAGGCGCTGCGGAAGCCTGTATATCACGCGCCGAAAAAGCCTGGTGGAATCCCCTTAAAAGGAATTCCAAACCCCGCAGGTATTTCTTTTTACTATTTGTATTGAGGGTGGAATCAAATTCAATCCGCTGCTGAAGCTCATCCACCTGGCGGATCAGCGCATCCGTAACCTGCAGGTTCACCGTCTCATCCTTCGCCAGCCGGATAAGGCTATCCCGGCTGCCACCGCCCGCGGTTATCAGCTTTTGCTGCTCTTTGTCCACATTGTCATGCCAGAGCATCCTGTCCTGCGCCACTTTATAAGGGTAGGCATTGGTCTGCGCAGTCCCATCCAGCGAGGAGGCCAGTAAGAGTACAGATAGCGCTGCCGGGAAGGAAATGGATCGTAAAAGTATATTCATATTGGATCTGCTCTCCGAATGTAATGTATACAAATTTACGACCAAAGGAAAATGTATGTCTTTTAAGGCCCGGAATGACCCTGAAGGACTGCCCCCAGAGGACAGCAAAGGTGGTTGGGTATTGAGCGATGTTATTTATATATTAACAAATTGTGAACTGATAACCCGGCACCCTGCCATAGCTTTATTTCCAGTAGGTTTGCGTAAATTTTTGGTATACATGGAATCCAAAGGCAAGAAGATCCTGATAGCCGACGATGAGCCAGATATTTTGGAGATTATACAATACAACCTGAGCAAGGAAGGATATGATGTAGTCACGGCCAAGGATGGGGATGAGGCGGTAGGTAAAGCCAAGATGACCCGTCCCGATCTCATCATCCTGGACATCATGATGCCGAAGAAAAATGGGGTGGAGGTCTGTGAGATCCTGCGGTCTCAGCCGGCTTTTAAGGAAACCCTGATCCTGTTCCTCACCGCCCTCAGCGATGAGGGCTCCCACGTCCGGGGCCTGGAGACGGGCGCCGACGACTATGTCACCAAACCCATCAGTCCAAAAATACTCATTAGCCGGGTAAATGCGTTGTTCCGCCGGATCAACAAGGAGCCGGAAGAAAGGGTCCTGAAAATAGAGAACCTGAGCATCGATCCTGCCAAATTCGAAGTGACGGTAGACGGCAAGGACGTTACCCTGGCCAAAAAGGAATTCGAGCTGTTGTACCTCCTGGCTTCCAGACCGGGCAGGGTCTTTTTACGCAATGAGATCCTGAACCAGGTATGGGGTAATGAGGTCATCGTAGGGGATCGCACCATCGACGTACACATCCGTAAGATCCGCCAGAAATTAGGCCTGGATTGCATCACCACGGTAAAAGGAGTGGGCTACAAGTTCAATCTCTGACGAGAGATCCGTAATTTTACAGGATGCCTTCTACCAAGAATTTATCGCCCAAACAACTTTCCGCGCTCACAGCCGGGTTGTTGGCCTTACCCATTTCTGCAGGCATTTACTTTCTGACAGGTAACAGCATTGTGGGTGCTGCTTCCCTTTTTATTATCTTTTCCGGCAGCTACGGATTGATCCAGTTTACCCTGGAGAAATTCATATACAGAAAGATAAAACTGATCTACAAACTTATCCACCAGACCAAGGCAACAAAAAAAGAAGAGGTCTATTTCAAATATATCCTTCCCCAGAAAAGTATCGACGAAGTACGGGAAGACGTAGAGAAATGGGGAGAAAAACGCAATGAAGAGATCGAGCTGTTAAAAAAGAACGAGGCTTATCGCAAGGAATTCCTGCAAAACCTCGCACATGAATTCAAGACACCCATTTTCGCCATCCAGGGATATGTAGACACCTTGCTCAATGGAGCGATGGAAGACCCGCGCATTCGAAAAAAGTTTCTTGAGAATGCCGCCAAGAATGTGGATAGACTGGTGAACCTCATGAACGACCTGGATGAGATCTCCACCCTGGAAAGAGGGGAACAACTATTGTACAAGCAGAATTTTATCATACAGGACCTTATCAGGGAGATCTTCGAGACCCTTTCCATCAAAACCAATCGAAAGAACGTCAGGACCTCTATAAAAAAAGGATGTGAATCGCCTATTACGGTTTTCGCGGACAAGGAAAAGATCCGTATGGTGCTGATCAACCTGGTGGAAAACGCCACTAAGTACGGCAAAACCGGCGGCACCATTGTAGCCAGTATCTATAGGATAGATGAAAAGAATGTACTGATCGAGGTCAGCGATGATGGCATCGGCATCGAAGAAGAGCATCTGGCGAGGATCTTCGAACGTTTTTACCGCACAGATGCCGCCCGGAGCAGGGACAAAGGGGGTACGGGGCTGGGACTGGCCATCTGTAAACATATTATAGAGGCACACGGCCAGTCCATCCACGTCCGGAGCACTCCCGACGTGGGCACCACCATCGGCTTTACCCTGGAATCCAGGAGGGATTAGCCAGCAGAACGTTAAACTGCGTCACAATTGCAGGATTTTGGTAACTTTGCAGCTTAAAATCCAGAGGCAGTGACAACTACCACCCAAATCTTTGATTATAGCAAGTGGACGAGCCAACTCGACGAACTTAGTAAAACCTATCAACAGGCAAGCCCCTATCCACATATCGTACTGGAAAACTTTCTCAATCCCGGGGTATTGAACGATTGCATCGCAGAGTTCAATAAGCTCAATGAGACAGACGGGTGGATCAACTACAAACACTATAATGAAAATAAGCGGGGGCTGAACAAGCTGGACCTCCTGCCGACGACGATCAAGAGCACGATCAACGAATTGAACTCCCCGGAATTCCTCCAATTCCTCAGCCAGCTGACGGGCATTAAGGATCTTCAGAAAGATGATGGTCTGGAAGGTGGCGGTATCCACCAGTCCACTCGCGGCGGCTATCTCAATATTCACGCAGACTTCACGGTACATCCTCATCACCGCAACTGGCAGCGCCGGGTCAACGTGCTGGTATACCTGAATAAAGAATGGGAAGAAGCATGGGGCGGCAAGCTGGAGCTCTGGGACAGGGAAATGAAGGCCTGCGAGGAAAAGGTAACGCCTGTCTTCAACCGCTGTGTCATCTTCAATACAGATGCGGACTCCTATCATGGCCACCCCGAGCCGATGACCTGCCCGGAAGGCGTTTTCAGAAGATCTATCGCCCTGTATTATTATACCGTAGAAGCCAACCCTTTCCGGAGAGCCACCCATTATCAGGCAAGACCCGGTGAAGGCGGCAAAAAGATCCTCGTCAGGCTGGACAATGCCCTTGTCTCTTTGTATACGGCTCTTAAAGGAAAGCTGGGCGCCAATGATAAGGTGGTCAGCAATATGCTGAAATTCTTTTCAAAGAAGAAATAGCACCCGGACGACGAGACGACTAATGACCAGGGGCTTCCCTCTTCAAAAAGACGAACCCATTCTTACGGTATAATTCCTTTAGCTGGGGGAACTTATAGTTCTGTTCTCTATCCACCTTCGTAACGAAGTACACCGGTTTATCTATATTCCCCGATACCAGCCATTGCTCGTCATAAGAGTTGGGATTGGCAGGCTTTTCCTTCATGGTATAGAACAGCTCGCCATAGCTTTTAAAGCCCAGGCAATGTACATAGCAGTCTTCTCCCTGACGGGCAATAAAAAAATCGATATTTGCTCCCTGCGAGTAACGCTCCACCTTGGGAACGATAATGGCGGAAGCCAGGAATACGACGATGGCCATGCCACCGAATAATGTCCAGGCAGCCTTATCGAACTCGCCTTGTTTTAATCTTCTTATCCCGATGATCAGCGCGACCACCAGTATGACACCAACGATACCTTCCCAGCCGCCCCAATGCACATCCGCCTCCATATTGGCTCTTGCAAAAACATCGTCCACGTAGGGCGCCAGGTATCGAACCTTAAGTCCGATAACAGCTACTCCCAGTATCAGCACGGAAATAAGCCCTCCCAGGATGGCGGTAAAGACACCGACATATTTTTTATAAACAGCCTCTTTTCGCTGCCATTTATAGATGGAATAGGCTGCCAGGAAAGTGACGGGAAACCATGCCATCGAGGAATAATGGATGATCCGGGACTGGACGATGGTGAACAGGATGGTCACCACCCAGAATAAAAAGATCATCCATTTTTTAAAGTCTTTGTCGAACCGGCTGGTGTACTGGCTCTTGAAAAAAGCAGGAATAGCCAGGATAGAAGCGGGAAAACATCCTATCAGCAGTACGATATAGTGATAGCCAAAGAACCCGGCCTGATCGGCGTCATGGGTCGTAAAGAGACGATATTGGTATTTCAGGAACTCGTTGATGAACCAGGGTCCCCGTTTGATCGTTTCATAAGCATACCAGGTGGATAATACGGCAACCGATACCGCAAGGAAGAGCAGCGCATGCCCCCAGTTGAAGTAGAATTTGAATTTGTTATAGATGAGATATACGCCCAGCACCAGCAGGAATACCATAAGGGCTACCTGTCCTTTGGTGAGTACGGCCAGCCCCATGAATACACCGGACCAGCATACATAGAAATACAATGGCCTTGTCAGCCCTTCTTTATCAAAGCCATTTCGCTTCCAGTGATACAATATGAAATAATACAGCGAGAGAAAGGTAAACAGATTGAACCAGGGGTCGATGATCCCCGATTTGAAATACATATTGGGGAAAAGCGATCCGCCGTACGCCAATGCCCAGAGGATGCCAAAACGGGTGTCATAGATGCGTCGCCCGATGCAGAATACGACAATGAGGGTGACGATACCGCAGAGGGCATTGGGAAAGCGGGCGGCAAATTCGTTGACACCGAATATCTTCATGGCTGTGCTTTGCATCCAGAAGAACATGGGAGGCTTTTCCCAGAACGGTTTAAAGTCCACATATACGCGGGTGTAATCATCCAGCTTGATCATCTCCCGTGAGCATTCGGCAAAATTGATCTCATCCCAGTCGAATAAATGTACACGGCCCAGGAATGGAATAAAAAAAAGGGCACCAAGGAGAGCGATGAGTACGATAGTGGAGGTTTTGTTCCGACGCATTACCAGCTTTTGGCCGTAAAAGTAACTAATTAAGTGGTTTATACATCTCCCTTTTCATGAGCCCCCATTTGCAGAGACGATGGACGACGGACACCTGCAGCACACCGAGTCCATATACCACGCTGCGGCGGAAATTGATGCTGGAAGCCTCCTCAAAATAGCGGGTAGGGCAGGTGATCTCCGCGATCTCATACCCCAGGTAAATGATCTGGGAGAGCATCTGGTTGTCAAAGACAAAATCCTCGGAGTTGATGCCGTAGTTGATCCGCTGGAGTATTTCCTTCGAAAAAGCCCTGTAACCCGTATGATACTCGGCCAGCTTCTGGCGAAGCATTACATTCTCGAAGAAGGTCAGCATCCTGTTGAACACATATTTATACAGGGGCATGCCTCCATGCAGGGCGCCTTTGCCCAGGGTTCTGGAGCCCAGCACCACCTGGTATACATTGTTGGCGATAAGCCAGGCCATCGAGGGAATAAGCTTGGGTGTATACTGGTAATCCGGGTGCAGCATGATGACAATGTCAGCGCCCAGCTCCAGGGCTTTATTATAACAGCTTTTTTGATTGCCGCCATAGCCGCGGTTCTTGTCATGCTTAATGATATGGGAAATACCCAGCTCACGGGCTACGGCTACGGTCCGGTCACTACCGTTGTCATCCACCAGCACCACTTCATCCACGATGTCAAAGGGAATTTCAGCATAGGTCTTACGAAGGGTAAGCTCGGCATTATAGGCCGGCAATACAATAACTAGTTTTTTACCTTCAAGCATAAGACGACATCTGGTTTTTTTCAAAAATAGACGACAAACCTACGCATATCATATCAATACAGAAAATTTTAAGTGGAAAACCCTATGCGGCTGCACGAGACCGAAACCTTTCGGCGAATATCCAATGCACAAGAACTGCAGTCAGCACTCCCAGAAAAGAGCCCATCAGCACATCCGTCAGAAAATGCTGCCCCAGGTAGATCCTGGAATACCCGACGGCGACAGCGACAAGCAGATAAAGAAGATTCGCAATCTTATTCCTCTCAAAAAAAGCCAGCATAGCGGCAAGGGTAAATACGGTAGTAGAATGACCGGAAGGAAAGCTGCTGAAACCCCGGCGCGTTATTCCATCGATAAAATAAGCATATTTCTCGCCATGCTCGAATACTTCCCAGGGACGGGGCATACCAAAAAACGCCTTCAGCACCTGGGCCAGCAGAGCTGAAAGAAGAAAGGCAATGAGTACCTGCCAGGCCTGCGACCATCGACGCAATACCATCAGCAGAATGATCACCCCTACGGCAAAAAGTCCATCTCCCAAATACGTAAAATTGATAAAAAAAAGGTTCAGCGGCGACCCATGAAAAGGATTCAGGAACAGGAAGCTGCCGGTTTTACCCTTCACCAGCAGGAATATCAGCCCTACCAGGAAAAAGAAGCCATAACCAAGAAGAAAATTACGGTTGGCCGCCACGATCGACCTCAGCTTATTCATCCCGTAAAACTACTACAAACCTTCCACTAATTCCTCCGCAAGGCCAAAAGAGAGGGTCATACCGGCCCCTCCCACCCCATTGATCACATATACGTAAGGTTCCGGAGAAAAGAAGAGATCGGATTCCCCGTCCGTCAGTTTGGTATAGATGCCATTCCAGGTCTGGATGACCGACCAGTCTTTTACCCGGACGAATGTACGCAGATAGTCCAGGATCATCCGGTTGATAAACTCCTTATCGAAAGGGTCATGTGTAAGCCCATACTCATGGGAATCTCCGACGGTAAGCTCCCCCCTGCCATTCTGAGACATCATGACGTGGATGCCCCATTCCAGGTAAGGAGCCATCTCTTCCATATAGCGCTGTTTGAGCGGCGGCAGGGATGCGGCTGCTTTGAAGCTATTATAATGAATAAGAGAAAGTCCGCCGCAAAGCGCCGGCCCTATACGCCAGTCTGCCGGCTGCGCCGCCAGACGCATCATCTGTAATTTACACTTCGTCACCGGCTTTTTCGAAAAGATCTCGGGATACAGGGTCTCGAAGTCTGCTCCGTTGCAGATAAAGATCAGGTCTGCCGGGTATTCCTCTTCATTACCGACGTACACCGTCTGATCTGAAATATAAGACACGCATTTCCCCCAGCAGAACTCCACCTTATATTGGCTGGACAGCCAGCCGGGCAGGGCAGCTATGGCCTCACGGGGGTCTACGATCAGTTCATCCCTGCTGTAAAGTCCTCCCAGGAGACCATCGGGAACAACGGCCGCGGAAGCATGGGTAACAGCTGTCTTATCCAGCAGCTGCACAGGTCTCCCTTCCTTATGAAATATCTCAGCCAATTCCTCTAGGACCAGCCATTCGTCGGGATGGTAAGCTACGTGAAGACTGCCGGCAGGCTCGGACCAGAAATCCGCCCCCAGGGAGAGCTCTTTCCATATTTCCCGGCTGCGGACAGCCCTGTTGTACATTTTACCCGCCGCCTGACCGATGGGCCATATCATCCCAAAATTCCGGATGGAAGCGCCCACCGCCTTTTCACCCCGTTCGAAAACCTTTACAGAAAAACCCCGCAATGCCAGGGCCCTGGCAGTCGCCAGCCCAACGATACCTGCTCCGATGACAATAGCCGATCGAGATGATTGCATACGCTAATTCTTTTTGTATATTTTTCCAAAGAGGAAGGAACCCCATACCACCAGCACAATGCCACCGGCTGCAGCTGTATAGAACATGGCGGTAAAAAAGTCTACCCACGTATAACGTATCCTTATAAATTCCTTTACCAGCAGGACAACTACCGTACCCATGTAACCGAATGCATCCGAAATATAAATAAGGAATCCTACATTTCCCGGCACTTTATAAGCAGCCAGCAATCTTTCGAAATAAAAACAATTGTAAGGAATATACCCCAGATAAAGACCCGCCGAAGCCATGATGATCCAGATCACAGGAGAAAACAATCCCAGGTGATACCCCGCTGTCGCGCCTGCGGCCAGGACAAAACCTCCGATGATGATGACATTATTCATCTGGAACGCCCTGTAATTATTCTTTATTAAAAAAAAGCCCCCGATAGCGGCCAGCACAATGAGTGAGACAATAGTGCTGGTGCTGGCAAATACATCTGCCCGATGCATAACGCCCGTCTCTGTCCATAGCTCATTGGCAAAATCTTCGCAAAAGTCACGGAGGATGGTCAGTATAACATAGGCTATGATCACAGGGATCAGCGCAACACCAAATTTCCGGAGAAAATCCCTCCGCTGTTGTCTGTCCATGGGCAGACGTATAGTACGCTGGGCTACATCGGCTGCGGTGGGAGGAGGCGTCTGGTTCAAAAGAAAAGTCCCTAACAGAAGGGGAGCGACAAAAACGGCGCCCGCGACAAAAGGCATCCATTGCTCATTGATACCGGCGTATTGCATCAATCCTTTGCCCACTGTCTTGGCCAGACCGGATGCGAAGATAAAGCTGGTGGCGAGTACAGCTCCCATCAGCTCCGTAACCCGCCGGCCTTCGAGGAAACCGAATACCAGCCCCCACACCATACCGAGTGGAAGACCGTTGATAAACATAAAGATGAAGTTGTAAGGCATGGGCACCACGCCGAAGAGAAGCAATGAAACCCATGAAACAAAGATCAGCCGGATGATATATCCCGCCCTCCGGGAAGGCTGCATGGCAGCAATAAAGCGAATACCGTAAAATTTACTGCACATATAGCCCAGCACCTGCGAGATGACCAGTACCACCTTATAAGAGATCCCAAACAGACGAATGCCATCATAAGAGGCGGCGGTGAAAGGCTTGCGAAAGCCATACATGCAGGAATAGACCACGAAGGAGGAAAGGGACACATAAATAATAAATACCCAGGCCGGACTGGCCGACAGCCTGCCCTTAAGCGTTAGAGAACGCGCGGCAGGCATTGGATCAGGCGATATAAGCACCGTCTCAGGCATTATCGATAATTGGCATCAACTCTTCAAGGTTATCGATAATATGGTCCGGGTGATATTGCTGAAGCTGAGCGCGGGTATAGGCTCCGGTGGTGACGCTGACCACAAGACCACAACCGGCATTGCGTCCTTCCTGCACATCCACTTCCGTATCTCCCACTTTCAATACACTGTCCGCCGAAGCCACACCTAAGTCGGCCATAAGACGGTTGATCATATCCGGAGAAGGACGGCCCTGGGGCACTTCATCGCTGCAGATGACCCGGTTAATCCCTCCGGCCCCATTATCCCAGTGAAGCCGTTGCAGGATGGCATCTGTAATGGCACGGGTAAAACCCGTATTCAGCGCTATTTTAATACCTTTCTCCTGTAGCCATGAAAAGAGCTTTTCGGCATATGGCAGAGGTTTCAGGTCAGGGTCCTGCCGGTAGAATGAGATCATCCCACGGATAAAGCGATCGTGTATCTCCGTAATAAGCGATTCCCGCTCCTCGCCGGATGGGTTGTCCGGTGAGAACTTGTCCAGCAGCAGGCGAACGGCGTCGATCTTACGAAAACCCATTACTTTCTTTACTTCTTCTGCAGGCAGCTCAATGCCGGTGGTCCGGAAGGCCTCTATAAATGCATCAGCCACCTGGCCATTATCGGCGACGGTGGTACCCGCAATGTCAAAAATAACCAGTTGAATATTGTTCATAGCTTACATAGTGAGCAAGTGTCGGTACATCATTTCCCTGTAGCGCTCCAGGTCAGGCAACGGTTTGTTCTCCATTTTTGCCTGCTCATCCCAAAGCCGCATTTTGACGATCAGGTCGAAAAGAGGGTATTGTTCGAAAGCCGAAGCCTCTTCTTCTGTCATCGGCCCTCCCTGGTATTCCAGCGTCCTTTTGCTGGCGTCCGACAGCTGCGCATAGTAGGCAGGATCCCGGACTGTCAGGTATCTTTTAGCCTCTACGTGGGACTCCACCAGGCGGGCGATCTTTTTTGAAAATCCTTTTTCCCGGAGAAATTCCGCCCCGATGGCCTCATGGTCTTTGATCCCGAAACCATCCATTTCATTCTCTCCTGTAGCCGCCTCGCTGATATGACCGATGTCATGCAGAAAGGCCGCCAATATCACTTCTTCATCGTATCCCTGCTCTTCCGCCAGCTGGGCCGCCTGCACCATATGTTCCAGCTGCGAGACCTTTTCGCCGGCATATTCCTCGCCACCGTAACTTCTATACATTTCGAATATCTCGTCGGCTATCTGTCTCGCCTGTTTGCTGTCCATGTGGGTAATTGTTTTATTTTAATACGGTCAATACAGGCTCGGCGTTGCCGTGATCCGGCCGGAATTGGAAACCCAGCAGCGCCGCCATGGTCGGCGCCCATTGTTTCTGATACAGCTGCGTATGCGTGCTGACCTCTCCTGCCGGAGCCGTATCCGGACCTATCACAGCCATCCAGATACAACCGGACTCTTCTATCTCCTTACCGTGATGACGCCAATTGTCTTTTATCTTGTCCCCCCTGCCGTGATCACAGGTGATGATAAGGGTCGTCTTGTCCTTGTACGCAGGCATCGATTGCAGCGTATTCCAAAGGTCTGCGATCATGGCATCTTCCGCATGGGCCTGGTTGATATACTGATCATATAAGCCGGCATGAGCGAAGTCATCCGTCTCATCAAAAGCGATATAGAGTACCCTGGGCCGATAAGTCTTCAGATATTCTTTCCCGGCAAAATAAGTGATCACATCGGGCCGCACCTCCAGGGGCTGCGGGGCCAGGAACTGCATTTCATTCACCACCTGTAATCCTTTGTCGGAAAATTGGAGGCTGTCTACACCGGAATTGACATACAATCCGCTACGTCCGGTGTTCAGGATGTAAGGGAACACATCCCAGGTAGTGAAAGCGGCGACCTTACCGGAGAACCCTTTCTGCCTGTTGATAAACTCCAGCACATTGGTATTCTTATTAAGCACCTTGTCATTGGAATTGACGGCAGTGTCGGGATACCCGGTGAATATCTCATTATAGCCGGGATAGGAAAACTGGTAAGGATTGGCCACATTGACCAGGTTGCCAAGATCCCGGTTGCCATACAGCTGTCCTTTTGCTTCCACGGTGGACCACAGAAAAGGAAAGAGCTTTTTTCTTCTTTCACGGATGTCCGGGCTGTAGAATTTCTTGTCGAGTCCGGCTCTATCCCTCGTGTACTGTTTGTTATTCATCAGTGCAGAGTCGATACCGCCGAACACTTCCTGCCAGCGCATCCCATCCAGGGTGAAAATGACAAGATTTTCGGTATGGTGGGTTACGGCCTGTGCGGCGCCGGAAAGAGCGCCGCACAGGATCAACAGAAAAAGTGCCGATGATTTTACAAATCGCATATTGAATTATTTTATAAGCCACATCTGGGCATTGATGTCATCAGCCCCGCCATACTGGCTTTGAAGAGCCGAAGTATAATTTGTGGCATTGGCGACAGCTTCACTATTGGGGTATTGGAACCGCAGGGGTATTTTACCTCCGTTGCCTGTGCCGCCGCCTGTGCTAAAGGCCGGTATGCCTGTCCTGCGCCATTGATAATAGGCCTGGAGACCGGAATTACGGGCATAGGACAAGTACTTCTGGATGAGTATCTGCTGCAATCCATCTGCATTATCGCCTTTATACTTTATGGTATCCTGGGCGAAATAATCGGAGAAATTGAAGTGAACATTATAAGTAAGGTTTTTGCCGGTGGTGTCTACAAAATATACGGTGTTACCCCCGTCCTTGATCCCATAGAAATCGAACATGCCCTTGATACCATTGGCATACCAGGTGGCGGCATCGCCCGTTGCCCAGCCCCTGTTGATTCCTTCGGCGATGTTCAGGCAGGTCTCGCCGTAGCTGAGAATGAGGGTGGGTTCGGCAGTGTAGCCGGAATAAAAATGATGATAGTTGTACAGGGACAATTTTGCGGCGCCCGAGAGGGTTGACAGCACGCTGAGGTCAGCGCCCAGGTCGGCCCCTACAAAAGATTCATACGCGGTGTCCTTGAACCCAAGACCTTCGGCCGGCTCGCCCAGCACCATGGCCCGGATATCGTGCAGTTTTCCCAGGGTCGTTTCCAGGGTGGACCCCAGGTTCAAACGACCGGCATTGTTGCCATAATTGCCTGCATTGTCGGGGTAATAGTTGAAGCTGCTGTTGTAGACGTATTGCAGATTGTCATCATTGCTTGAAAGGATGGGGTACTTGACAGGGTCGTTCACGATGGCAGCAAACTGCTGGGTGATGTTAAGATCGGCATCGGTAGCTACTTTTTTGCTCATGTCGATCAATATCCGAAGCCTGAAGCTGTTGATCACTTTCTGCCATTTCTTCAGCGCGTCGTTCGTTGCCAGGGCGTTGTTAATCCTTTCCTTGTAATAAAAATCTCCTGAAAACTCGTAAAAGGAAGGGGCCAGGTCGGCGATGGGTATCTCCTGGCCGAGGATGATATTGGCTGAATCGAGCCATGCCAGGCATTGCTTGAAGATGTCCTTCTGCTTGTCATATTTGGGTGTGGGATTGGCAGCGCCCTGTAAAGCTTCGGTCATGGGCAGGTCGCCTACTTTTTCGCTCATGCTGATGAAGAAGAAAGCGCGCAGGAAGAGCCCAACGGCATGATAGGGGTTATTGTCGCTGTTGGCGGCTTTTTTAGCGGTGGCTTCCATAGCCAGGACATTGTTCAGGTCGCCGTAGTTCAGGGTAGCGCTGCCCGTCCAGTATTTGTTGTCGCCATAATAAGTATAGTTGGAGGCGATAAACTGGTCGGCCTTATCCTCGAACCCGCCGGGATAGACGATGACATCGCCCAATATTGCCCGGAGTGAAAGACCTGCGGGTACCGTTAAAGGAAGGTTCTTATTCTGTGAATATTCTTCGAATTTCTTCGAGCAGCCGGTGGCCAGCATGAGGGCCGGAAGAGCCAGCAGCAGGGGGAATTTTATGATGTTATATCTCATTGTGTATGTTTTAGAAAACTACATTAATGTTGATGCCATAGCTACGGGTCGTGGGCGTCTGGAGGTCGTATTCCCGGCTGATGTTGTTGAACTGGTCGCGACCGGGATACTGGTCCACGTCGATGTCCTTGAATCCTTTGTGGAAGAAGTAGAGCAGGTTCCTTCCTACCAGGGATATGTCCACGCGGGAGATAGCGGTCTTATGCAGGAGGCTGGCCGGCAATGAGTAGGTGATGATCACTTCGCGCAGCTTTACATAGGTCTTGCTGACCATGGTATGCTGAGGGTCATTGTAAAAGTTATTCACATAGTCCTGCACCCAGACGGCAGCGGAATCATTCGGCTTGAACTGGAGGGTCTTGGAGTTGGTGATGATACCTGATACGGGATCATAGGCGATATTACCTTGCCCGCCTACGACCTGGACGCCGTCGCCGCCCAGTATGGGTTTGTGATTGGCATCGCGGGCGCCGCCGGCGTGATTAGGGTTACTGGGATCGGATCCGAAGTAGCCGGCGTCTGCAAGGTGCTGCGATTCATACAACCTGGCTTCGCCGATCTTTCCGGTAGCGGTATTCAATCCGCGTCCGCCCTCCGTCAGCTTGCGTAGCACACGGTCCTGTATCCTGCCACCCACCATTCCGTCGAACTGGAAGGAAAAGCTGAAATTCTTATAGGAGAATTTGTTATTGATACCCCAGGACCAGTCAGGATCGGAATGACCGAGGTACTGCGCCTTGGGTAAAAAAATAGGCAAACCTGATTTCTCATCATGGATGACCTTCCCGTCCGGTGTCAGCGCTTCATAATTACCGAACAGTTTGTCTACCCTGTCGCCGATGTGATAAGGATAGCCGGTGCCGTTGCCCAGTTCCCTGGCGCCACCGGGAAAGGCGGTAAATACTTCTTTATACGTGCTCCAGTTGAGCAGGACATCCCAGCGGAAGCCATTTCTTGTCTGCAAGGGCGTCCCCGTTATGGATATCTCCTCTCCTGTCCTTTTCGTCGTCAGACCGTTGGTCTCGATATAGTTGATGCCGCTGGCCTCGGAAATGGCCTGGTTGGAGATCTTCGGACCGTCCTTATACTCGAAGTAGGTGGCACTCAACCCCAGCATATTGTGTATAAAGCGGGCGTCGAAACCGAACTCATAGTTGCTCCGGGAGCTGGGTTTGATCCCCGGATTGATGGTGTAATTCGGAGATTTCGCGCCAATGACATTATTATACACGGCGTAGGTGGTATAGGGGGGCGTAGCCACAGAATAGTTAGGTCCGTCATAAGGCGTATAGTAGGCGTTGCCATAACCCACGGGACTGCCAATACCCAGGCTTTGGAATGATGCGCCTGCATAAGGGGTAGTTCCTCCATCCTTTACATTGGCGAAGCTGCCCCTGACCTTCAGCAAGGTGATGGCGGCAGGCAGATCTATATAATCAGAGAGGGCCGAGCTCAGCGTGACAGAAGGATAGAAGTAGGCGTTATGTCCTATCGGCAGGGCTGAGGTCTTGTCCAGGCGGCCGGTGGTGCTGACGGTGAAATATTTCTTATAGGTGAGGTCGATCGAGTAATAAGCGCTCAGCAACAGCAGGTTGCTGCCGTATGAGTAGCTGCGCAGCGGCTTAAGGCTGTTGGCGAATGTATAAACATTGGGTACGATCAGCTGATCAGTGCTGGTATAGCTGGATTCGAACTTCATATTACGGGCAGACCCGCCGCCGAAGGCGCTCACGGAGATGCCGCTGTTGTTGATGTTCTCCTTGTTGAAACGGAGCAGGAGCTCGGTATTGTTCTCCCAGAGATCGCGACGATCTTCCCGGTAGTTGCCGTGGTTGTGCTCATCGCCGTATGGATGGGCAGAGAAAGGCTCTTTTTCCGTCCGAAGTACGTTGTAGGTTGTGATATTGCTGCGCAGCAGGAGGTCCAGGCTCTTATTGAACTTGTAGGTAAAAGCGGCCCAGCCGTATACATCATTCTTGTAATGGGAACGTAACCACTCATAGCTCATGAACCAGGGGTTGTGGTAGCGTTTGTATTCCACGAAATTGGACTGGATACCTTCCTTTCCGGGCTGCCAATAGTTCTTAATATTCGGGTCCAGGATATTCCAGTCGGCGCCTGTCCAGACATCGATGTTATAAATAATGCTATTGGGCCCGTAGACAACGTCCGGTATGTTGGGCGTGAACTGACGGTTATAATTGATATTGGCTTCCACTTTGAACTTGTCCGTGACATTGTAGCTGCCGAGCACGTTCAGGTTAAGTGTGTTCAGGCTGGTATTGGGTGTGATACCGCGCTGGTAACCGTTCGACACCGACATACGGATACTGCTGCGATCGGTGACAGCGGAGAAGTTAATATTATTGGTAGTAAGAATACCTGTCTGCAGGAAATTCTGCAGGTTGTCTTTACCGCGGGCAGTCCAGGGGGTGGGTTTAACGTTGCCGGTAAACGGTTTAAGGTTGGGACCGAAAGAAGTATTATACGTCTGAGTAGGATCATAAGGACCGTCATACTGAGGCAGCAGACGACCATCCAGGCGGGGACCCCAAACATCATAGTCCTTGTCATTGCGGCCTGAGCCGGTGCCGTTGCTCAGGTAGTCGCCAAAAGCATACTGTTGATTGTCTCCGCCGCCGTATTCATTTTGTACCTGGGGAATGGCGATAAACCCCCTATTGAATTGAGTGCTGGAGTTGACTTCCACCGTAAAACCCTTAGTATTCTTCTTTCCCCTTTTGGTAGTGATAAGTATAGCGCCATTGATACCCCGGCTGCCATACAACGCTGCAGCCGTGGGGCCTTTCAGCACGGTGTAGGTCTCAATGTCATCAGGGCTGATATTCCAGGTGTCGGAATTGATGGGAATACCATCGACAACATAAAAAGTAAGAGGCGAGCCGCGGAGCAGTACGGTGGGCGACGCCAGCATTTCCTGGTTGATCCCCACATTCAGGCCTGCCACTTTGCCGGCCAGTCCGTTGACGGGGTTGGCTTCCCGTGCTTTGAGCAGGTCTTCTCCTTTCACTTCCTGCACTGAGTAGCCCAGGCGCTTGGTTTCTTTTTTAATACCCAGCGCTGTTACCACCACTTCGCTGAGGTTTTTACTATCCACTTTCACCACAATGGAGACGGTGGCTTCGTCGCCCAGGGTTGTTTCTTTCTGCGTGATACCCACGCCGGTGATGAGCAGGACATCGCCGCTATTAGCCTTAATGCTGAAGCGGCCTTCCACATCTGAGGAAGTGCCGACATTCGATCCCTTGATCACTATGGATGCGCCGGCAACAGGATTCTGATCGGCCTCTGAAATGATGCGGCCGCTAATTACCCGTTGTGCATAGGTCAGAAGAGGAAGAAAGAACAAGAATAACCAAAGCCCTGTCAAAAGGGTAGATCTTCTTCTCATATTACAGTAGATTTATTGTTAGGAAAAAGCAGAATGTTTGTGCGGCGAAATTATCCGGACAATATGAAGAGAAGGTTAGGCCCGGTTTAAGTAAATGTTAAGAGTTTACAAATACTAAACCAATGTTAAGTATTTGTAAAGTCCTCCCAACGGCTTGGGCAGGAAAAAATAAATGATTATTATCTTAGAATAGATAAAAGATGAGGACCAGCGCGTCCGCAGCGCCTATGTTCTTTAGCCGGTGGCGGGCGCGACCGTCAAAGAAAAGCGTATCCCCTTCTTCGAGGATGAATACTTCTTTTTCCACCTGGTATTCTACCTTTCCTTTTAATATATATTTACATTCATAAGCGTCGGTGCTGATCATCTGTTTGCGGCCGGCATTCCTCTTTAATTCCAGCAGGACGACATCGGCGGCCTGGCTGGCAACGCTGCGGGTGAGTATCCGTTTGTAGGAGAACCCTTTCACCGGCTCTTTTTCAAACAGCTTTTCCTGTCCCTTACGTACGATGAAGACACTGCCTTTATTAATGGCATCATGCATGTCTTCGAAGAAGGTCTTCAGGTCTTCGTCCAGTGAATGTATAATATTGAACAACACGGGAAGAGAGGGGACAGTTCGGTTATTTTCTATCTGGGAGATCAATCCTTTGCTGACCCCAGCCTTATTGGCCAGCTGTTCCAGCGTAATGTTCTTCTGCGTTCTCTTGGTCTTGATCTTATCGCCCAGCAATAAAATAAGTTCTTCGTTCATACAGCTGCCTTTTTTCCGTGGCAGCCAAGATAGTCAAAATGATATTAAGCGAACATTAAAGTCCATACGCCTGTAGTATCCGGCGGAAAATATCCGTGTTCTCATATACGCCTCTGAAAAGCCCCGAGCGGGGACCATAAGCAAAGACAGGGACGGGAATGGCGGTATGATCATTAGTGGCAAACTGCCCTCCGATATATCCTTTTTGATAATCGCCATCTAAAAGAGTGAGTCCTCCCGTCTCGTGGTCGGCTGTAACGATGACAAGGGTCTCTCCGTCCCTGTCGGCAAAACGCAAAGCCTCTCCCACTGTCCTGTCGAAATCCATTACTTCCATCGCGACATAAGGAAGGTCATTCGCGTGACCTCCATAATCCACCTGCGCACCTTCCGTCATGATAAAGAAGCCCTGTTTGTTGGGAGACAGCAGGTCGATAGTCTTATTAAAAGCTTTTTGCAGCCAATCGCCCCTGCCATCCAGCATCGACAGACCGGCCCTTTTCTCGACGACTATCCATTTCTTACCCGCCGCCGACGTGCGAACGCTGTCCACAGCCGGCACAACGGTGTATTCCGGCTGCAGCTCCTGCAACATAGAGCCTGTCACGGCCGCCTTGTCCCCTTCATTCAGGATGGGTACATTGCCCAGGCTTTCATCGCCAGATCCCATCAGTGCGTCGATAGGTGCATGCTGAAGATCTCTAAGGATGGCCGTAGCATTTGACCGCTCAGCCTGGTGAGCGTAAAAATCCGCCGGTGTGGCATCGGCGATATCGCCGCAGGTGACCAGTCCCGTCCGGATCTTTTTCTTCTGTTGCAGGATCGCCGGCAGCAAGGGCAGGGCTTTCCCGGTGTGGTCGACACCGACCGAACGGTTGTTGGTTTTTTCGCCGGAAGAAAAGGCGGTAGAGCCGGGAGCGGAGTCCGTTACATAACTGTCGTAGCTGCTGGTCTTCGACAACCCGATGCTGCGCATGGCAAAGATATTCAACGCGGCCTTATTGGCCGTATACCCTGTATACAGCTGTGCCAGGCCCGTTCCGTCGCCGATGAGGAGGATGACATTCTTCACCGGCCTGTCGATGCCATCCGTTTTATAGGTGGGTTGATACAGCTGGTAAGCATCTCCGCCGGCGTAGGATGTCTTCGGCAGATGATGCAGGAACTCGGACAGTGCAGCGATATGATCTGTATTGATATAATCTACCTGCAAATGCATAAATTGATACCAGGCATTGATAAAGTCGGGAGCATCCCAGAAACGGACCGTTTTTTTCCATTGGTGGGCCTTTTTTACGGCTGCCTGCAGGAACGCCCATTCTTTTGCAGGAATGATCCCCTTCCCATTCCATTGAGAATAGCTTTTAAAGTCATCGCTTAGCATGACGACCTTATCCAGGACCGCCTGGTCATATTGATCCGACAAAACGCCGTCAAACCATATCCATGAAGGATAGCCCGGCCAAAGAAAAGGAGCCGGCCGGTTACCGGTGATGACAAACTTTATAGCCGGATTACCCGTCAGCTCGGGATATTTTCCCAATACCTCCACCAGCCGGGCAAGGGTATGGATGGAGTCTGTCTTTATATCTATCAGTACCTGCAAAGGGGCGTTGACATTGAGATAGGGCCTGCCTCCATTTTTCCTGACACAGGCCAGCAGATGGTCGAGATAATATGTCTCCAGGGTCCTGCGGAGCGTCAGCTCTTTCTCCGAATGGGCCACGATCAGGGAATCATGGCGCAGGAATATATCCGCCTCGATCGAGCCAAAACCTTCGTTATAAGCCAGCCAGAAAGGCACTTTTTGTTCATAATCGTTGTGAGAATGGGCATTACTGACAGTGTATGCGAGGGGTTGAGCCTGCAGGCTGTAAGTGATCAGCGCCAGCAGGACAATGACAGATCTTTTCATTCGGCAAGTATAGGCAAAACCGTTGGCTCGCTGTGAAAAAACCTTTTAGCCCGTCTGTTAATATTCCGTTCATATAAACCTCACAATTACTTAACAACCAGGTAAGAGAGAAGTAATACAAAGTATGGACCTTTGGAAAACCACAATAATGGAAAAGCGACCCGTAGATGTAGTTGTTTTATCTGACGTCCATCTGGGGACTTACGGCTGCCGGGCAAAAGAGCTGGTGAACTACCTCAAGAGCATCACGACTAACATCCTCATCCTGAACGGCGATATTATTGACGGCTGGCAATTCTCCAAGCGATATTTTCCTGTCGCGCACATGATGGTGCTGAAAGAGATCCTGCAATTCATCACCAACGGTACCAGGGTATTTTATATTACGGGGAATCATGATGAAATGATGCGCCGGTATACGGATATCCAGATCGGTAATTTCACCCTCACCGATAAGCTTGTGCTCGAGATCGACAATAAAATGACCTGGATATTCCACGGAGATGTTTTCGACAATACTACCAAAGGTGGTGCCAAAATCCTGGCCAAGCTGGGAAGCAGCGGATACGAAGGACTCATCCTCTTCAACCGCATGATCAATTTCATCTTAAAATTCTTTGGCCGCGAACGGGTGTCCATCTCCAAAAGAGTAATGGCCGGCGTGAATAAAGCCGTGAGCAAGATCAATGACTTCGAGCTGATCGCGGCAGAGCTGGCCATCGAGAAAAAGTACGATTATGTTATCTGCGGTCATATCCATCAACCTCAAAAGAAGATCGTCGAGACAAAGGACGGAAAGGTCACCTATCTGAACTCAGGGGACTGGGTGGAACACCTGACAGCCCTGGAATACCATCAGAACGAATGGACCATTTTCGAATATGATGAAAAGAAATTCCCGGTAACCCCCACCATCGAGATGAAGCCATCTTTGAATGTGATCACAGATGAGATCAATTTTTACATTAATTCTTTAGCCGCTATATGAAGATCTTTTACGCAGTACAGGCAACGGGCAACGGCCATATCAGCAGGGCAATGGAGATACTCCCTTACCTGGAGCGTTATGGGAAAGTAGACATCTTTCTCAGCGGTGCCAACAACAGCCTGGAACTGGACACTTCGGTGAAATACCGCAGCAAGGGGCTCAGTCTTTTTTACACAAATGGAGGCGGTCTCAACTATCTCGAGATCGCACGGCAGTTTGCCCCCCTGCGCATCCTGAAGGAAGTGAAGGAATTGCCGGTAGAAAAGTATGACCTCGTTCTGAATGACTTCGAAAGCATTACATCCCTTGCCTGCGCATATAAAAAAATTCCTTCCGTAAATTTCGGCCATCAGGCCAGCTTTGTCTCTCCAAAAGTGCCCAGGCCCGGGAAGAAGGAATGGATGGGAGAATGGATCCTGCGTAACTACGCCCGCGCAACCCAATATATAGGTCTGCACTTCAAACAATATGATGATTTTATCCTTCCCCCGGTGATCAAACGGGAGATCCTCCAGTCCGTACCGATGGATAAGGGGCATGTTACGGTGTATCTTTCTTCCTTTAGCGATGCCACCGTAAGCCGTTATCTCAATCCCTTAAAGGATCATACCTTCCAGGTCTTCTCTAAGGAAGTAAAGCAGCCTGTACAGCAGGGTAATATCCTTTTTATACCTGTCAGTAAACATGCTTTTAATAAAAGCCTCATCAACTGTAAAGCCATTATCACCGGCGCCGGTTTCGAAACCCCGGCCGAAGCGCTTTATCTTGGAAAAAAGCTGCTGGTGATCCCTATACGGGGACAATACGAGCAATTTTGCAACGCGGCAGCATTGGAAAAAATGGGCGTTCCCGTATTGAAAGGCCTTGATGGAGAATTTGCCACTGTCTTCCAGGGGCTGATGGAGCAAAAAAAGAAGATGAACCTCAGACTGGATCATACTACGGAATCCATCGTCAGCTATCTCATGCATCATTGCACGGACAGAAAGAAACACCAGCTGGACCTCCTTTACCCTGAATTCATCTTTAATTAATCTTGGAGTAAACAAACCATAATCTACCGCCCCTACCTTTACTCCCGTATTAATTGGTTAGTCACCCGTTAATCGATGGTTTATATATGTAGAGTTGAATTTTCTCATGCAGAAGCCACTTCATTTCCATGATGGTGGCTTTATTTTTTATCTACATGTTTATGCTTCAACACTTTTGCCTCCAGGTAAAAGATGATCTCTTCGGCGATGTTCTTCGACTGATCACCCACCCTCTCCAGCTTGCGGATGATGGACAATATCCATAGCGCCTGTGCCGTATGTTCAGGTTGTCCTTCCAGGTGATTCTCCAGCACTTTATTGATATTCCTGTTGACCTCGTCCAGCAGGTCATCCCTTTTGAATACGCTGCGGGCCAGGATCGTATCTTCTTTTTCAAAGGCGGCCTGGGTGTCTTCCAGCATTTTGACGGCTTCATCGTACATAGGCAGGATACGGCTGGTTTCCAGCAATTCCTTTGCAAAGGGAGCCTCCGCGTCGATGATATAACGGGCGATGCCTTCGGCAATATCGCCGATCCTCTCCAGATTGGAATTGATCTTCAGCACGGCCAGGAGAAACCGCAGGTCGATGGCAACGGGACAAAAGAGGGCGAAGATATTCTCACAATCCCTGTCGATCTTTAATTCACTGCCGTTAACTCTTTTTTCCTTTAGCACAACCTCCCTTGCAAGGTCTTTGTCAAAATGGAGAAAAGCCAGCCGGGCTTTGCTTAGCTGGGAGTTCACCAGCGTCCACATGTTGACAGCCTCTCTTTTCAGCAATTGCAGCTCAGTTTCTAATTGCGCCATAATAATTATTATAGGGTTTTAACTAAACCTGCCTGTAATATAATTCTGCGTGCGGTTATCCTTTGGATTGGTAAAGACATTTTTTGTCAGGTCATATTCCACCAGCTCTCCCATATAAAAGAAGGCCGTCCGGTCGCTTACCCGGGCCGCCTGCTGCATGTTATGAGTCACAATGATCAGGGTATAATTAGCCTTCAGCTCGTGGAAAAGCTCTTCTACAGTGGCCGTGGAGATAGGGTCAAGGGCGGAAGTAGGTTCGTCGAAAAGAAGGACTTCCGGCTCCATAGCGACCGCCCTGGCAATACAGAGACGCTGTTGCTGCCCTCCGGAAAGAAAGGTCCCTTTCTTTAAAAGCGAGTCCTTTACCTCATTCCAAAGAGCCACCTTGGTCAGGGAATGCTCTACGATCCTGTCCTTCTCTGCCTTTGCCAGTTTTATGCCGTTGAGCTTATAGCCGGCAATGACATTGTCATAAATGCTCAGGTTAGGGAAAGGGTTGGGACGTTGAAAGACCATCCCGATCTTTAGCCGGACAAAAATCGGATGCATCTTATATATGTCCTCATCATTGATGGACATGGTGCCGTTGCACGTGGCATCGGGGATCAGCTCATGCATGCGATTGATACAACGCAGATAGGTGGTCTTTCCACATCCCGAAGGGCCCATTACGGCAATGACATTATTCCTGGGGATGTCGATATTGACATTCTTTACCACATGGTTGGCACCAAAGGATGCATTGAATTTTCTGCTTTTTATAATTGTACTTTCCATCTTGCAGATATCAGCTTTGTAAAAACGTTCAGGAATAATACCCATATCAATAATATGAGCGACGCGCCCCAGGCGAGATCATGCCAGTCATTATAGGGGCTGGTGGCATAATTAAATATCAGCAGGGGCAGACTTTGCATGGGCGCGGTGACATCGGCGGACAAATAGGGATTACCGAATGCCGTGAACAGCAGCGGAGCCGTCTCGCCCGTGATCCGGGCAATGGAAAGCATGACGCCGGAAAGAATACCGCTGATACCCACAGGTATGATGACCTTGAAGATCACCCGGTGAAAAGGCATCCCCAGCGCAAAGGCGGCTTCTTTCAATGAAGGAGGCAGCATCTTAAGCGTTTCCTCGGTCGACCGGACAATGACCGGCAGCATCATGATAGCCAGGGCTACGCTGCCCGAAAAGGCCGAAAAGCCGCCCAGGGGTTTTACCAGCCAGAAATAAGCAATGATCCCAATGACGATGGAAGGTATCCCCTGCAGAATATCGACTGAAAGACGGCACCAGTAAGCCAGGCGTCCCTTCTTGTTCTCGCTGAGATAGACGCCTGCCAGAATGCCGATGGGGATAGCTATAAAGGATGCCAGGGCGATGATGATCACACTGCCTAATAAAGCATTGGCAATACCGCCTCCCTTCTCCCCGACAGGCCGGGGAATATTTACGAGGAAATGGAAGTTTATCCTGGTAATGCCGGCTTTGATGATAAAGAAAAGGATCGCGGCCAGCGGTATCATGCAGGCAAATGCCAAAACGAAGGTGAGTATTTTAAAACCTTTGCTTTTGCCTATTCTGTATTGTATGTTGTCGGTACGCATGGGATCATTCGTTTGTAAAGCGGTCTATGATCTTTTTGCCGATGATATTGATGATCACCGTCACGAGAAAAAGGGCCAGCCCCAGCTCGATGAGGGCTGAGAGATACACTGTTTTATCCGCCTCGGTGAACTCGTTGGCAATGACGCTGGCCATGGTATTGCCGGGCGCGAAAAGATTTTTGGGAAGGATGCTCGAGTTACCGATGACCATGGTGACGGCCATGGTCTCTCCCAGGGCCCGGCCCAGGGAAAGAAGAATGCCGGCAAAAAGACCCGACTTTGTACCGGGCAGCACGACATGCCGGATCACCTCCCATCGCGTGGCGCCCAAACCATACGCGGCCTCTTTTAAATGCTCCGGTACCATTCGTATCATCTGACGACCCAGCGAAGCCGCATAAGGGATGATCATAACGGACAGGATGAGGGAAGCGCTAAAGATACCTACTCCAAGCGGTTGATCCACGCCAAATCTTGCTTCCAAAGCCCTTACCATAGGAACAAGTACAGCCAGCCCCCAGAACCCATAGATAACGGAAGGAACAGCCGCTATCAGCTCGACGGCATTTTTCAGCACATCGGCAAACCAGCCGGTGGGATAATACTCGCCCAAAAAGATAGCGATGGCCACCGAAAAAGGGATACAGATCACCAGGGCGAGAAAAGAAGTAAGCAGGGTTCCCAGCAAAAAAGGAAAGGCTCCATACACGTCTTTTACGGGGTTCCAGGTGCTGCCCCAGATAAATTTCAATCCCAGCAGGCGGATGGAAGGGATGGATTGCGTAATCAGCGTCAGCAGGATACCCAGCACCAATATTACCAGCAGCAACCCGGCAATGGCCAGGGTTTGTTTAAAAACGCTTTCCATACGGATCTGGCGGAATGAACGCCGGATCCTTTTGCGGATACTTACCGTATCTTTCACAGCAGGAGATGGAATGACAGGCGCTTGTAAAGAAGTTTCCATACACTGATCAGTTGTGGTGAGTTAAGATCGGCTGGCCGTCATAAGTCGCGCTCCTTAAGATGGCCTCCCCTGCATTGACGGCGTTGGGAGACAACGGAGCATAGTAGAGATCGCTGCTGTAATGCTGCCCCTCATGTATCATCCAGTCCAGGAGATACAGCAGACCGACGGCCTTCTCCCGCGGGTGATGTCTGTAGTCCTGCTCTTTATAAAGCAGCACCCATGAGAAAGACGAAATGGGATATCCGTCGGGGGCGTCCGTATCCGCTAAAGAGGCTTTGCCATCCGCAGGCATCGGAATATTGGCAGCTGCGCTGATGCTGGCAATAGTAGGCGTGATAAATCGCCCTGTCTTATTCCGGATCTTTCCAAAAGCCATTTTATTCTGCATGGCAAAGGCCAGTTCGATGTACCCGATGGCGCCGTGTGTCTGACGGATGAGACCGGCGACGCCTTCATTACCCTTGCCACCCAGACCGGCCGGCCAGTTGACGGATGAACCACGGCCTACTCCGCTGGCCCAATCCGCGCTGATCAGCGAAAGATAGCTGGTAAAGATGTTGGTGGTGCCGCTGCCGTCGGAACGGTGTGCAATAACGACAGGGAGGTCGGGCAGCGTGACACCCGGGTTGAGCGCTGCGATAGCCGTATCATTCCATTGCGTGATACGCCCCAGGAACAGCCCCGCCAATACCCGTGGGGAAAGCCGGAGCGTATCCCTTAGCTCGGGCAGGTTATAGCTGAGAACCACAGCGCTGACAGTAACAGGCACATGTAATACCCTGGCAGGAGAAAGCGAATCCTGTTCTCTGTTCATAGGAACGTCGGAAGCCCCAAAGTCGATGGTCCTGTTGATCAGCTGTGAGATACCTCCTCCCGAACCAATGGATTGATAGTTGACCTTCATCCCTTTGGACTGGAAATAGGAATAGAACATCTTTGAGAACAGGGGATTGTCGAAGGAGCTGCCGGCGCCGATCAGATGATGGCTCTTGCCACTACACGATAACAGACTCAGCATCCCCAGGGAGACCATTATCCACGAGCCTTTGATCGTTGCCATTTCGTAAAGTTACCTAACAAAAAACCCCCGGATCGGGGGCTTCTTGTTATGTTTCTATAAAGTTTAGCTTAGAAGGTATACTTCAGACCTAACTGCCCCTGCCAGCGGGAGTTGATCGGGTCATTGTAGTAGTAATGGTTGCCGACAGTAGGTTGATGGAACTGGAATGTCGGTGTGTAGTTCACAGTCGTTCCGTCAGCTTTGTACGGGTTGCCGGGAGCATTTCCACCTGCATCGTTGACGAACTTCAGGAAGTTGACCGTATAGTTGTTCAGGTTACTCACGAAAGTGATATGACCCCAGTTATTGTTGATCAGGTTCAGGACGTTGAAGATATCCAGGCTGATGGCCAATGTGTGCTGCTTGTTGGTGCTGCTGAGATGGAACTCATGCATCAGCTTCAGATCAAGCTCATGGTTCCAGGGAGTACGCATGGCATTACGTTCTGCATATTTACCCCTTCTTGTCTTCAGGTAGCTGTCGGCATCCACGAACGCATTGAAAGCAGCGCGGTTGGTGGCATCCAGGAGCATGGTTTGCGATTCGGCAACAGTCGGGATATAAGGCAACGCCGAGTTGGGGTTGAGGATATTACCCGGTACGCCGGCATAGATCACGGTGTAAGGGCTGCCGGATGTCCCGGAGTAGAAGAAATTCAGCGAAGTGGTATTCATCGGATTCCAGCTATACGCGCCGCCCAGGGTAGCTACGATATGATGACGAAGGTCGAAGTTCGAAAAGCCCAGCTGGGGACTGTTGGAAGAGATGGCCGGGTTGTAATCCCAGTTGCTCTGCATGGAGTTGCGGATACCGTTGGCAACGTCCTTGGACATACCGTAAGTATACGCAAGCGACCAGTTGTAGGTGAAGCCTCCGCCATGACCATTGTGAATGAGATCGGAGGTCTTCGAGATTTGACCGGTAATATTGTACCTGTAACCCTTGCTGGTGTTGCTCAGCAGGAACACGTTGGCAAACTGGCTGTTGAGGTTGCCGCCTACGTATACCGGTGTCTGGGTGGGGCCAACAGGGAAGAACTGCGTTTGGTCCTTCTTGTTGATCTGCTGGAACAGCACGTCATGGACCGTCTTCGTATACATAAATTCCAGGGAAGCCTTATAGCCATGACCAAATTTATAGTCTACAGCTGCGCTGCTACGCCAGACAGTGGGAAGCTTGAATTTATTATCCACCAGGTCGATCTCACGGGTCGTAATGGAGCCGGGGCTGATCGCGCCGATGGTAGATACCAGGTTATTCGGTCCAACCAGGGGAACGACGGTTCCGGAAGCCGGTTTGTAATCGATGTTATTGAAGTTGGGTCCGCTGAGGGTATAGGCATACCCTAACCAGGCGAAGGGAATGCGACCGGTGAAGATACCGGTACCGCCTCTTACTACAACAGACTTGTCACCCTTGACATCCCAATTGAAACCCAGACGGGGTGAGAGAGCTACATTACCAAACCACTTGTTATCGAATTGTCCGAAAGGCGTATGCGAATACGTCGGGTTGGCGCTTGCATAATTCACTGTAGTGTTAAGCGCCGGGTCGGTGGCAGGCTGATCTCCTACATAGGAATAATCCGCACGTATTCCGGGAGTAATCTTAAAGCGCTTGGTGATGGTGATCTCATCTTCTGCATACACGCTGATCAGACCTACGTTGAACTTGCTGCCAGGTGTGTTGGCACGCAGCTCATCATAATTATTCTTACCGGCGCCGGGAGCATAAGCTGCACGGATACGGCTTGGCATATTGTTGACAAAGTTTGTCACATTACCATATTGCCAGCGGCCGTTCCAGCTGTTGACGAATCCATAATTGAAATCGTAGAACTCGTTATGCGTACCGAAAGTAAATTTATGGATGCCTTTGTTCCAGGTGACATTGTCCGTGAACTCAAAGGTCTTCTGCTTCTGATCATAGATAGCAGCCTCACGCCAGGTGCCCAGCCAGATGTTGGCGGCGCCGTTGGTGATATCCACATAGGGCGTTACATTGTTGAAAGCGCCCGGGAAATTACGGTAGTCATGTACATTGATATAACCCAGGATCAGCTGGTTGTTCACTGTATTGCTGAACTTGGTCTTGAGCTCGGCTACGATGTTGATGTTCTTGCTGTACTGGGTAAAGTCGGTAGAGCTGAACTGGTATACGGCAGGCGTACGTTCCAGGTTATTACCCCAGCCCTTGGTATAGATACCTCTCACGGTAAGTACAGTCTTGGGGCTGATGTTGTAGTCTATGCGACCGAAGTATTTGTCGCTGTTGGTAAAGATCTTGCCGGGAGCATAGGAGCCGGGGTCGAATCCCGCTGTCCTGAATGCTGCCGAGATCTGATCTGCCTGTGCTTTTGTCATCGCGGCACCGATATCGCCTACATTATAAAAGGTAGGTTCCTGGCGGCGGGTAAGCTCGAAATTGGCGATAAAGAACAATTTGTTCTTGACGATGGGACCGCTGAGCGTAGCACCGTATTGATAATCGTAAAAGTCGGAGCCGATGGATTTCTTGGCTGCGTCGGGGCTTTTTCCCACCAGGGTATTATTCCTGCCGTAGCCATATATGGAACCGTGGATATCATTGGTACCGCTCTTGGTAACAGCATTGACGGTACCGCCGGTGAAATTACCCAGCTTTACGTCATAAGGAGCCAGCTGCACCTGTACTTCCTGGATAACGTCCAGGCTATAAGGGTTGGTGCGGGTGCCGGAACCGGCCGTACCGGACTGGCCGCCACCACTGGTGCCGCCAAAAGAGTTGCTAAAGCCGATGGCATCATTGTTCATAGCGCCATCCAGCGTAATATTATTATAGCGGAAATTGCTTCCCCCAAAAGAGTTGTTGTTGGATTGAGGAGAGAGCCTGGTGAAATCGGAGAGGCTTCTTCCCAAGGTAGGCAGGGTAGTCAGCTGAGCCCTTCCCACGGTGGTGCCGCCGGTAGTCTGCGTCCTTCTTCCTCCTACGACTACGACTTCCGTCAGCGCAGCTTCGTTGAGCTTCAGTCCAACGTTCAGGTCAGGATTATCACCCAATATCAGGTTCAGGTCGGAGATGGTCTCTTCCTTGTAACCCGTATAAGAGATCTTTACAGTATAAGGACCTCCCACTTTCAGGTTGGGGATGACGAAAATTCCTTTGTTATTGGTTTGAGTTCCGGTGGAATAGCCGGTGGGTTCGTGTTTTACGACCACGGATGCACCTGGAACAGGAGCGCCCTTGGAATCATAAACAGTACCATTAAGCGTAGCAGTCGTCTCCTGCGCACGGACAAGTCCGATGGAAAGGAAAGCGATCATGCTGGTCATAAGCAACAGTCTGAAACTCGACATAAACGAATAGTTAAAATTTGCTGCAAAGGTGGTTCGGGCATGTTACCGGCAGGTTACCCCAATGTTAAGAAATTGTAAACCGGGCGTAACAAAAGGATTTTATATGATTTACAATAAATTCATATTACGCTAATAATCAAATAGTTACAGAAAGTTTTTCATAAAACGGAACGTTACATTCCTTCTTGCACGAATTATTAGCGAATTGTTAGAGCAAGGGTAAATGTATTAAGAAATCATTACCATATTCATTCCTGCTCATCCCGGGTTCAATGCCATGTAATTTTATTAAAATTTCTCTCCGATGGGATTCAATTCGATCATGAAAGTGTTTATGCCAAAGGACCAGGTCTTCTATTCTATTTTTGAAGAAGTCGCAGACAATGTGTACGGCATGGGCAAGGCGCTGAAAGCGGTGGTTTCGGAAACAGATTTCGACAAGCGTGAAGAGCTGATAGCTGGTCTGGAGAACCAGGAGCATATCAACGACGAGTTGACGCACCAGATCTATACCGAGCTGGGACGTAATTTTATTACTCCTTTCGACCGGGAAGACATCCATTACCTGGCCAGTGCGCTGGATGATATCTGCGATTATATCTATTCTTCCGCCAAAAAGATAAACTTCTATAAGGTCAACCCCAACGACATGGGTATCCAGAAGCTGGCAGACCTCATCGAACAGGGGTCTGAACAGATACGCAATGCCGTCCGGGAATTACGGGATATGCGGCACATGCGCAAGATCACCGACGCCCTGGTAAAGGTCAACAGCATCGAAAACCAGGCGGACGACATTTTTGATATGAGCATCGACCGGCTTTTCGAAGGTGAGCAGGATGCCAAGGAAGTGATCAAAAAAAGGGAGATCTACCAGGCCATGGAGACCGCTACCGACAAATGCGAGGATGCCACCAATGTGATAGAGTCCATTATTATTAAGTACGCATAAAATGGCCGGGAGTCACCCCGGCCATTAACTTACTGAACAGGTGCTCCATCCCTGATCTCATCGTTGGCGTTGACAATGATCTTATCATGCGCCTGCAGGTTGCCGAAAACTTCCGTGGAATCATTCTTCGAATTGCCGGTTGCCACATCCACCCAGTGCGTCTTACCCTGATCCACGGCAATAACATATTTCTTCTCCTGCGAGGTGACGACCGCGGAGGCAGGGACCACCAGGGAATGCGTGTTGCGCTGTACAGGCAGCTCTACCTCCGCATACATGCCCGGTTTCAGCAGCTTGTCGTCATTTTTCACATCGACTTCGATAGCCTCGCTACGATATTTCATGTTCAATGATCCTGCCGAACGGCTGATAACGCCCCGGAAGATCTTCCCCGGCAGCGTGCTGACACGGAAGCTGACGACCGTATGCTCCGTAAGCTGGTTGCTGTAAAGCTCCGGCACATCGACAACGAGACGCAGCTTGTTTTCCTGCTGCAGCACCAGCATAGGCTTATCATCCGCCTTGAGGTTCGGTCCCACAAGGGCGCCCGGATGCACATTCCGTTCTGTAATAACGCCGTCAAAAGGCGCCGTCACGGTGAGATAGTTCTTCATCGCCTCCAGGGCCTTATAACCCGCCATCTCACCCTGGGCTGTTGCGCTGTCTGCGATCATCCGTGCCCGGGCCAGCTCCAGGTCATGGGCCGAGACGGTGCCGGGCATTTTATTGGCCTGCGTAAGCCGTTCGTAATTGTCCTTGCTGGCCAGGGAAAGTGCATAGGCCTGGAGATATTTGGCCCTGGCGGCAAAATACTGCTGCTCGATCTCGGGTGCTTCCAGGAGCAGCAGCTGCTGCCCCCTCCTTACCTGCGTCCCCCTGTCAACAGGCACATCTTTGATAAAGCCATTGACCTTGGGATAGATATCCACCATTTCGAAAGGCCGCAGCACGGCAGGAAGATGGACTGAAGCGCCTATCTGGCCCTCGGTGATTTCCCCGATCGTATAATGGCTTTGGGCAGATGCGGGCTTGTCCAAAGGTATTTTAGCCGCCGGCTTTGTTTCTGCCTGGTTACAAGCGGCGAAGAATACCAGGATTGCGCCATATAAAGAATATCTTATTGTTTGCATATAGTTGTTTTTAGCGTTGTGCCTCATCCTCCGCCTGCGTCTCCGGCATCAGGGAAGGCGATGAAAAATCGGTTCGTTTTTGTATCAGGGCATACACCTGCGGAAGGATCAACAGGGCGGCCAGGGTGGAAAATACCAGTCCGCCGATGACAGCCCTTCCAAGAGGCGCCGTCTGATCGCCTGCCTCACCCATACCCGAGGCCATAGGCACCATCCCCGCGATCATGGCCAGACTGGTCATGAGGATCGGCCGGAGACGGATAGAAGCGCTGGTGATGGCAGCACGGGTCGCATCCCTGTACTCCAACCGCAGTTTTTCCGCATTGGTGACGATAAGAATGGCATTGGCCACCGATACCCCCGTAGACATGATCATCCCCATATAGCTCTGCAGGTTCAAGGTCGAACCCGTGAGCAGCAGGGCGATCAACGATCCCAGGATAACGGCAGGTACAGTCGTCAGCACGGCCAGGGACAGCTTGAAGGATTGATAATTGGCCGCCAGCAGCAGGAAAATGACGACGATGGCGATGACAAGTCCATTCTGCAGACCATTGAGCGTCTCCGTCAGCAGGCTGGAAGTTCCTTTTATCTCGGCAACGAGACCACGCGGCGGTGCGCCCAGGTCCTTGAGCGCCTCTTGAACCGCAGCCGTGGCAGCGGCCAGGTCCTTTTTATAAATATTGGCGCTTACTGTAACATAGCGGCGCGGCCCGGCACGGTCATATTCTCCCGGAAGACTGTCCACGGAAAAACTGGCGACATCTTCCAGTACTGGCCGCGGCTGGCCTTCCACCAGTGGTATCTCTCTCAGGTCACTCACTTCGTGCATGATGTATTCCGGCACCTGTACCTGCACCTGGTAGGTATAGGAAGTCCTGTCATCCAGCCAGAGGTTCTTCTGTGTATAACGGCTGGAGCTCGTGGCCGCCGTCACCGATCTGGCCACGTCCGACAGGTTTAGTCCCATCTGCGCCGTTTTGAAACGGTCAACATTGATATTGATCACCGGAAATTTCAGCGGCTGTGGGATCTGGACATCCCGCAGGAACGGAACCTCCTGCAGCCTGTTCATCAACCGGGTGGCATACCCTTCGATCTGACGCATATCCCGGCCGGCTACCCTTACCTCGATGGGCGTGGACGCCCCCTGGGCCATGATCTTCTCCGTCAGGTCGATGGGCTC
>Ga0105240_10001690_pt1 | contig 37354 bp, 30 predicted proteins | sample KBSC54metaG_FD_80426 | JGI IMG/M metagenome (GOLD analysis project Ga0105240, IMG submission 80426) | Corn rhizosphere microbial communities from Kellogg Biological Station, Michigan, USA - KBS C5-4 metaG | ecosystem: Host-associated > Plants > Roots > Rhizosphere > Soil | place: Michigan, USA... | reverse complement strand
GAAAAGCGAATCGCTCATCTTCACTTCGGCGATCGTGTCGAATATCGGCGTGTTGATGACGTTATTGCTCATGGGCGAACTGGTGGACGCTCCGTCCATCAGCGCATTGGAAAACGGCATGGATCCGTTCACCGATACGCCGCCCATACCGGGATTGTTGTTGTTGCCCCCGTTGCCTCGTGTCCCGGGCAGGATTGCCAGGAACGACTGCCAGTCAGGTGCGCCGCTGGCCGTCTGTGGCAACACCGCCAGAGTTTCCTGCGGCACGGTTTGGCTGATTTCAGCGGTGCTCGTCTCAAGCAATGGCGCCGCCGTATCCTGGACAACGACAGTTTGAGACGACTGTCCAACGGTTAATTGCACATTTATGCCGATCACGCCCGCGTTCAGCGTCATGGGTCCGCGCTGGACTGTTGAAAACCCCTCTTTCTTGAACACGAACGTGTAACGGTCTGCCGGGACAAGTGGACCCGTGTCGTAGAGACCGGCTCCGTTGGTGTTCAGGCTGCGTTCCGTGTTTTTGTCGAGGTCCTGGACAGTGATGGTCACATTGGGAATCACACCTCCCGTCGAGTCCGTGACACTGCCCGTAACATCGGCTGAATTCGTCGCCTGACCCCAAACTGCGCCGACGCAAAAACAGCCTAAGGTGGCGATGCGGCTCGCCAAGGTCAATTTCATACTCCCTCCCCTGAAATGAGATCGCTTACAAAGCGAAACGCGTTTGATTGTATTTGACGCGAAGCGTGGAGTCAATAGCCGTGCGCCCTCAAGCAAAACAGCCGCGCGATCCAACACTTGTTGGAGTCGGGAAGTACAAATCCCACGGGTAACGGAGGTGTGCAAGGCCGTGCGCCCGCAAGGTTCTTGTAAGCCTTAACATCCGCGAAATCCATGGCCCGGAGCCGAATCCGATCCGCCCCAAAGTCTCACACGTTTGTTGGAGCGGGCGATCCGGCGGGGAGAAATTCGAATTGATCTGAATGCGACACCGTCTTGAAGCAATCGGTCGGGGAGTTTAATAGTTGACCCTGAAATCCCCTTCATGTCGGGGTTGCCTTGACAGGCCAGGTGGGAATGGCGGGCAACGGTTTCGTCTCCGAGTTTCAGTCCCCTTCACGTCGGGGTTGCCTTCACGGCAGGCGTGCCACCGCCGGGATCGCTCTGAGGCAAGTCATTGGATTCAGTCGATCTGCCAGTTCGCATCATTAACTGTCCATCGGATCGGTACATCCTCGTGAAAATCCCCGCCTGAAGGGCGGAATCTCTCCCCTTCGGCCGGAATTCCGCCTCATTTTCACGCTGAACCAAAACAAATGGACGTGACGCGAACCCAAGGTTCTGATTCGCCTCCTGGCGTTTCGGCCGGACGCACGCGATGACCTCAGCGCGCCAACGTTTCTGTCTTGAGACTACCAGGTCGCCCGGAAGGCTACGAAGAATCGACCCGGCAGATTGAAAGCCGGCGTGTTGATGCGCTCCCCATCTCGTTACTGCGATTAATGCGTTAAGAGGGGCAGAAGCAAACGACGCTGAAACGGCACGGTTTTCTATGTTCAGTAGTTACCGCCATGGACGCATATGTCCCAAGCTGAACGTCGCCCGGTTCGATCCCGGTCTCCCGCTTCATCTTTTTTCACAAATTGGAAGATTGAATTACCTCGGATTCCAGGCACTTCGCGGCACCGTAGGCGATCGTACCCTCCACTCCTTCCAAATCTGATTAGACGGAGAAAATGATACAGTCGCGCGGCGCGTCTTGTTGACGGCCGCCGGATGCCGAGTCTATGCTACGGGTCTTGAGCCCGGCTTTTTCATCCAGCGCCTCTTGGGAGGAAATGGGCGGAGCGCGAACGGGTTAGGCCGGAATCATTTTACTTCCGGCGCGGGCCCGCTCGGAACCTAAGTATGACCTCGGCGGCCAATCCCGCCCCGCGCGCTGTGACGAGCAACGCGGCAGCCTCTTTCGACTACGTTCGATTCTTTTTCTACGCGCCACAAAGGCCTTTTGAATGCCATCCGCTATCCGGCCTCCGCACCACACAACACGACTCCTTCCGCGTGAAGAGAGCGCGGCCCCGTTTGCATCGAATCCTTTTCAAACGTACCGGGAGAAACGGTTCTTCGGCTCACTGGACGGCTTGCGGGCAGTCAGCATAATGGGGGTGATCTGGCTGCACACATGGATCGGGACGCCGCAATTTGCATGGCTCGACCGCATTCCGATCCTGCGCAGGGGCGGGTTCGGCGTCGACATTTTCTTCGCGCTGAGCGGATTTCTGATCACGACACTGTTACTTCGGGAAGAGGAACGATTCGGGTCGATTTCGCTCCGAAGTTTCTATGTCCGCAGGGCGCTGCGGATCTGGCCACTGTATTACACGGTTCTCGCCGGGTATGTGATTCTAACGCTGCTTACCGCACATGGAGAACCCCGCGCAGCTTTCTTTCATTACCTTCCGGGATTCGCGACATTCACTTACAACTGGGTGCTGCCGCTGAATACCCGGAATTTGCCCCATTTCCATTTTGCCTGGTCGCTCACAAGCGAAGAGCAGTTTTATGTCTTCTGGCCTTTAGCTCTCGTTTTGCTTGGCCGGACCAGGGCGCAGGTGTTATTGGTTGGGCTGGTTTGTCTCAGAGCGATAAGAGACACAGAACTGTTGCGCTTTGCGCTTCCGTTAGATTCATTTCCAGACCGGGTAATCGCAACAATCCAGGTGCCTATATGTCTGGGCGTCCTGCTGGGTTGTACGCTTCACCAGGAGCGCCGCTTTCGAAAGCTTTATCGGATTCTCGGTAATCGATGGTCCGCCCCGATCGCGCTTGGGATTCTTGCCGTCACCCTGATAGGCTCCGACTCCCTCTGGTTATGGTCGCAGTGGCTCGTTCTGCCGTTTCTGGTGGGCGCATGTGTCGTCCGGGAAGACAACGGACTCGCTACGGTTTTGAGGATGCGCGCGCTGTCGATGATCGGCGTTGTCAGTTATGGGATGTACCTTTTCAATCCTCTGCTGATTGGCGTTGCGAGAAGCGGACTGGCGCGCGCGGGCGTGCGTTATCCGCTGCTCGTGTTCCCGTTTGCAGCGGGTTTGACTTTCCTCGCAGCCTCAACCAGCTACAGGTACTTTGAAGGCCGCTTCCACCGGCTCAAGGAACGTTGGACGCGATGATCCGGCTTCCGGAGTCGTTTGGCGGAGCGCTTTGGCTGCAACTGGCGCAGGGCGCGGTCACTCAGTAATTACTCCGACTTATCCGACGGCTTGTTCAGAAAATCTTCGACATACAGCATCTGAGCCATTGTCATCAGGACCACAGTCAGAGGAGTAGCAAAGATCAGCCCGATTAGACCGAATATGGTGCCGATGATAATCTGTGCGGCCAAGGTTAGAGACGGCGGTAACGATACGGCCCGCTGTTGTACCAGCGGCTGCAGGATATAGCTTTCGACGACCTGAACTGTCAGATAGAGCAGCGCCACCAGCAGAGCTGTCTTGGGTCCGTGCGTTAGTGCAATGAGCACTGCGGGAACGGCGGAAACGATAGGTCCGATGTTTGGAATAAAGTCCAGCAGCGCGGCAATTACGGCGAGCGTGACGATCAGGGGCATGTGCAGCAAGCGCAACCCGACCGCCGTAAACACTCCGACAAACACCATCAGCGCCAACTTTCCGAATATCCAATGCCGGAGTTGCTCGTGTAAACGATTCAGTACCTGCCGGGCGCGCACCTCATTGTCTTTCGGCACAAGTGCGATCAGGCCGCGCCGGTACAGCCCGGGGTCAATGGCGAAATATAGACCCAAAAAGAAGATCACTACGGCATCGGCAATCACGGTCAATGCAATCGAAAAAGCGCTCAGAATTTGACTCCAAATGCCTCGACTGCCGGAGAAGTTGCCAATTGCCCCCGGCGCGCGATTCAGTAACTCGCGACTCCAGCGATGCTGCTGGAACTCCGACCGGGCACGATCCCAAGCCGCGGGAACATCGCTTTGGAGTTGATCGATTTGATTCGTAACGGTCGGGCCGACAAAGATCGCGCTCAGGTAAGCAAGCGCCGCAATGGAAACCACAACAATGAGAAGCGCCCAACCCGGGCTGACATGCGCCCATCGCGCGACCAGGTCGGCGGCACTGCGGAAAACGACTGCCAGGAGAACACCGCCGAAAACAAGCAGGAAAATATCGCTGGCGTACCAAAGCAGCAGCAGGATAAGGATGACCGCGGCAAAGCAGAGCGCGGCCCGGAAATACCCTTCAGTGCCGGGACGAATGCTCATAGCCATCAGGAAAGCGGTACCGGGTGCATCGCTCAGCAAACGCGCGAGTGGAATCATGCTCGCGCAGGACAAGGCGAAAATCAGTGTCTGTGGCCATCTTCAGCCGCCCGGTTTTGTCAGTATGAAAGCCACAAGGAAGCCGGCGACGGTTATCGGGCCTGCCCGGTTCCACGCGTCACCAAATGGCTCCGGGACTAGGTGGATAAGATCGCGGGCGACCGCGCCGACTAACAACGCCGAGCCCGCCATCATGCTCCAGATTCCCGCCCCGGATTCCCGCCCGGAGCCATTCAGGCTCTCGTTACTTACCCTCGCTCTCGACCCGAAGATTATTCGTTACCGAAAAGACGTTTGGAACACTGTTCGCCCGAACATTGATCAAATTTTTGTCACCCTCGTTTGCCACTACCCCTTCCAGCGTTACATGGCCGTTCCTGACAATAATGTGAATGGGAGGAATTGCCCGAAATCCGTAGCGGGTTGAAAGGCTGGGATCGCCATAGATGGCCCTGAATTCCGCCGTGCGAATCTGGTCATCCATGGGCGACAACGGCAGCACCTCGATTTGGTTGTTCACTCGCGTTACGCCTTCGATGCGTTTTGTTACGTTTTCCGCATCCGATTTGAGCGTAGGACGGGTCACTGATCCCAGAAGCGTCACCGTGCTGCCGTCAACACGGAATGCCAGATCGTCGAACACTCCGTAGTACGGAAGCATGATTAGCTCATGTCGTACTTCGCGAGCAATTCGGCTCTCATCGGTGTTCCCACGAATGAAAACGTCGTTGTGATTCTTGTCGTGCTGGGCCGCAAGCGAAAACGGCATCAGTACGACCGTTATTAGACAGGCGTGCAAATAATTTCGCATCTCTTCATCTCCAATACTTTCTGTACACTTAACTTTCCACTTTGCGGGCGTAACCGGCACTCGAGCGGACTTCCCCGGCCGGCCGGGCAGAAACTTACCGGAGAATCAATTCCCGTGTCTCATTTTGGAAGCCGGTTAACAACTCGGCGCCATCGTCCGTGACCGCCACCATATTGCACTGGCGCACGCCTCCCATGCCGGGAATGTAGACAGCGGGTTCAATATTGAAAACCATTCCTGCCTGAAGGATCTCGTCCGACAGTGGATGAATTTGGGGAAGAGCATTGTGATTGATTGCCGCGAATCCAACGCCATGTCCTGTCGCGTGCTTAAATGCCTTGCCGTATCCGCGCGCACCAAGCACCTCCCGCGCGGCGTGATCGATCGCGGAGGTCTTGACTCCGGGGCGGACGGCGCTAATGGCCTTTCGACCGGCTTCGAGTACAGCCTCTGTAATTGCCGTTTTCTCAGCACCCGGTCGTCCATTCGAAAAAGTCCGTGTGATATCGGTCCAGAAGCCGCCGCAGTACGAATTGCAATGGACCAGAACGATATCCCCATCCTCGATATTCCTGGAGCGCGTCTGCTGGAATGCCGCATACGCCTGAGCCGAATTGGGGCCGGACATGCAGTATGCAAACCCATCGCAACGTTCGTCGGAGGCCGCCGGAGTTCGAAGCAGATTGCTCCTGAGCATCGCAGCGACATCGGATTCGCGCGTGCCGACCTTTATGTCCGCCGCGGTCGCCACAAATGCTTCTCGCGCAATGCCGCATGCGCGGCGAATCAGGCTAAGCTCACGCGCGGTCATCACGGATCTCAGGCGGGCCAGGCATGTGCTCGCATCCGCGAGTGCAACAAGAGGGAACGCGCCGCCAAGGACGCTCCGGATTGCGGCTCCATAACTAAAATTCGATGCGTAGCTGGAGGGGTCGAATGAAGGTGATCCCTCATAGCCGATCTGAGCTCCGGCATGGAACCCGAGCCGACCCTTGATTTCACTGAGCGCATCGCTAACGCTCTCTGAAATTGTCTTCAGGTTTTTAAGGGAACCGCCTTCAAACGTCCGGACTTCGTCGGCCCAGCCCTGTTCCGCAAGCTCCTTCTCGTCTTCGGGAGCCAGCACGATTACGGCTCCTTCGCGCGTGAATATCGCGACGGCGCTTCCGATCACCGGCCAGTAACCGGAAAGCAGGAGAACGTTCGATGCAAGAGTGCAGACGAGGGCGTCCCAATTGTTCTCCAGGATCGCGCGTTGAATCCGATCGATCCTCTCTTGATCCCGACGCATGGAATCAATGTGCGTTCGCGCCACGGCGCAAGCCCCGGAACAGGCCTACCCCGGCCAGGACCGCCCCGGCTGCGATAATGCCAGCCGGAACCGCCGGCGTTCGGGCCAGCGTTGTGTAACGTTTTTCCGGCAGAGGGCCAGACGGGCCATTCGGGCCTTCTTTGATCGCCATCTGAAGCACCTGTGCGAAGTGGATCGCGCGCCTGTCCGTTTCCTGCCGTATCATTTCGCGGCAACTGAAACCGTCGGTGACGATCAACTCGTCGTCAGGAGCGCTGCGCACGGAAGGAAGCAGCACGCGCTCACCGCAGTCGAGGCCCACCTTGTAGTGATCTGCCTCATAACCGAACGAGCCCGCCATTCCACAACATCCCGAATCCGGAACACTGCAGTCCAAACCGGCTTGCTTCAACAATTCGACTTCGGTCTTGAAATTGAGCTGGGACTTGTGATGGCAGTGCCCGTGTACTATCGCTTTGCGCTTGAGCTTAGGCGGATTGTAATCTTTGACCTTGTCCTTGAGGAATTCGCTAAGAATAAAACTTTGCTGACTCAATCGCTTCGCGTCTTCATCCCCGTAAAGCAAGTTGGTCAACTCGTCACGGAATACGGTTATACAGCTTGGCTCAAGACCAACAACGGGAATGCCGTCGCGAATCGGCTGGCGCAATACGGCCAGAGTCTCGCGAAGCAGACCTTTCGCGGTGTCGAGCATGCCGTAATCGTATAGAGGCCGGCCACAACACAAACTCTGCCGTGGCACGCGCACCTGATATCCGGCATGCTCGAGTACTTCGACAGCCGCCTTGGCAACTGCCGGCGTGAAGTGATTATTGAAAGTATCGGCCCACAGGATTACAGGCGGTTTACCGGAGGTCCGCACGGGTCGCTCTGCGAACCACGCTTTAAACGTCCGCGGGGCGAACGGCGGTATTTCCCGTTTTTGCGAATAGCCGGCTGCCAGTTTTGTCAAACCATTCAAGCCCGGTGTTTGCGTGAAGAAATTTGCTGTCGCGGGCATATGCGCCGCGACGCGCGACCACCAGTAAATCAGGCCTGAAGCGTAGGCATACCGCGGGCGCAACCGGCGTTCGTAGTAGTGAGACAGGAACTCGGCTTTGTATGTAGCCATGTCCACCTGCACCGGGCAATCGTGTTTGCAGCCTTTGCAGGAGAGGCAGAGGTCGAGCGCTTCCCGCACGTCCTCATTTCTCCAGCCATTCTTCACGACATCGCCGCGGATCATCTCATTCAACAGGCGTGCCCTGCCGCGCGTCGAGTGCTTCTCTTCGCGGGTCACCATATAACTGGGACACATGGTTTCGTCGCCGCTTTCGTGACGCCGGCACACACCAGCGCCTACACAGCGATCACTGGCGGACGCGAAGCTGTGATGGTCGTCCGGAAAATGGAAATGAGTCTCAACCTGCCGCAGGTTGTAATTCGTTCCCTCGCGAAGATTTTCATCTACCCGGTATGGGTCGACGACCTTACCGGGATTCATTTTCCAGTCAGGATCCCAAATCGCCTTGAACTCACGGAACGCATTGATGATTTCCGGGCTGTACATGCGCGACAGCAATTCGCCTCGCGCCTGACCGTCTCCGTGTTCACCGGATAGAGAGCCGCCGTAACGGACCACCAGGTCCGAGGCTTCCTCAAGAAACCGTCGCCATTTCTGAATACCATCCGCTGTTTCAAGGTCAAACGTGAGGCGGGTGTGAACGCATCCCTGGCCGAAGTGTCCATAAAGCGGGCCGACGTAGTTGTACTTATCCATCAGCTTCTTCAGGTCGCGCAGGTAGCCGCCAAGCTTGTCCGGCGGTACCGAAGAATCCTCCCAGCCTTCATGATTTTCCGGCATGTTTGGGACTTTGGCCGTAGCGCCCAGGCCCTCCTCGCGCAGATGCCAGACCAGCTTCTCCTGAGCCGCATCGTCGAAAAGCTTCATGGGCGGAGCGTTCCCTCGCTGCCGGAAGTCGTCCATGCACTTGCGGGCCCTCGCGTCGGCTTCAGCCTTATCTTTGCCACCAAACTCGATCAGGAGCCACGCTTTGCCTTCAGGCATGAAATTCATATTGGGCGGATGCAACCCTTTTTTCTTCATGTAATCGATGAAAGTGTCATCGAGCGCCTCAAATCCAACGGGCCCGAACTTCGCGGGTTCCACCACATTGTCACCGGCGGCGAAAATGTCGGGGTAGCCGAATACCAGGAGCGAACGCACCGGCGGGTTGTAGACCAGCTTTGCCTTGGCCTCCACCACCAGCACGCACGTGCCTTCTGTTCCTACCAACGCCTTCGCCACATCGAACCCGCGTTCAGGCAGTAAGGCCGGCAGGTTAAAACCGGAAACGCGTCGCGGAATCATCGGAAACTCTTTGCGGATCTGGTCTGCGTATTTGTCGCGGAGAGCCTTTAGCTTGCTGTAGATCTCCCCTCTTCGACCGCCCTCGCGGATGTGCCTCTCCAACTCCTGGTCGCTCGTGGGCCCAACCCTCATGCGGACGCCATCGTAAGTAACGATGTCGAGTTCGTCGATGTTGTCCACCGTCTCGCCGGCCATCATCGAGTGAATGCCACAGGAATTGTTGCCGATCATGCCGCCGAGCGTGTTGCGGCTGTGAGTCGCGGGATCGGGTCCGAAGGTAAGCCCATGCTTGCCCGCGGCCTTTCGCAGTTCGTCTAACACGATGCCCGGCTGCACCCGCGCATACTTCTGATCGGGGTTCATCTCCACAATCCGGTTCATGTATTTGGAGAAGTCGAGCAGAACAGCAACATTCACCGTTTGCCCGGGAATTCCGGTCCCGCCACCCCGCGCGACGATCGGTGCGCCTTGGCGACGGCATGAGGCGAGCACCTGCATCACATCGTCCGCATCTTTGGGGAGCACCACGCCGATGGGAACCATGCGATAATTCCCTGCATCCGACGCATACATTCCCCGATCGCCATCGCCGAACCGGACCTCGCCCTTAATCCCGGCCCGCAGCTCTTTTTCGAGAGCCCCCGCATCCAGCGTCAGCGTAGATGTCGTCCCGGTCTGCATCCGGTTCTCGATGTGGGTCGGTGGGACCTTCGTAATAATTCGGATCACTTGCTCGGACAGTTTCGTTTCAATGGTTTCCATGAGGATCTCTCTAAAACAGATTTTCCTTGCTATTGAATTGCATTGGCGCGGGCGGTTGGACGATCTCGAGATCCCGGTTCGCCTTCACTTCCCCGAGCAGCGACTCCGAGGCCCACACTTCATCGAGCAGCGCCGTGTTCTTGATGCGGCAAACGCGTGGCGCCGCATCGGCAAGCGAAGAAAAGAGGCCAACCTCCGCGGCTTCACGGTCGGAATCGAGAGCCAGCGGGAGCGGTCCCTCGCGAGTATTGCCCCCCGGCTCCGATGCGGTGAGCAGATTGATATAGCTCACGGCAGGGTCGTAGGACTCCACAAAGCGCCTGGTTGTGAAATCCGCCATGCCAATCCCAAGCCCGTTTCCGAGCGAAGGGTACGTCAGCGAAAGTACGACAATGCGTTTGTAATTCGGCTGATGAGGCGCATCCGAATTCCGCCACAATCCAATAATGTTGGGGTCCATTCCACCCCCTGAGATGGTCTTGCCCAGTTCATCCACGATGAGAACGTCCAGCTCATCGAAAGGGATTCGGGCAAGATGCGCTTTCGCCACTTTCAGCAGCCGCATGTCAGCTTCGAGAAAAGCGCCATAGGACGGCGGCACCACCTCGATTGCGCACGGCAGCCGGTACCCGTTTTCCACCACTGCCACGCCATAAAGGATTTTGGATTTTGCAAGCTGGATCTTTGGCACGGCACGAACGGAATCCCAAAGCACGTGGCTGTGCGCCTGATGAGCGCCGATCTGTTTACCCAGGCCCACCGTACACATCTTGAGCAAACCGGAGGCCAGCTCGCCCACGGATTCCGGATGCGTTTTGGTGCGCCCCAGCACGATAATTCCATCGGCTTCGGCAGCGAAACGATCCATGTGAGCCACGGCTCCGTTCTCCGCGGGCCCAAGTTCTCGTGTTTCCATAGTGGCTCGAATCGGCGCTCCAGCGCTTTGTTCGTTGATGCCCAGCCGATTGAGGATTTCAGCCTGCCCCTCGGCTGTAGCCCCGCCATGGCTTCCCATCGCGGGAACAATGAAGGGCTCACCGCCGCAGGACTTCACGGCATCCGCGATTCCGGACAGAAGTTCGGCCAAACCTCCGATGCCGCGGCTTCCCGCCGTGACCGCGATCCGATTGCCGGGTTTCACTTTGTCGCGTAATCCGGAATCCAGCAGTTTCTGCCTCACGTCTTTGCGTACATCGGCAATGTGATCCGATGCGAGCTTCTGGCGCACCCTTGCCATCGGGGGCAGGGTCCGGCGCGGCAACGACATCACGGGTCTAGACGACTTCACGGAATTTGTCCTCCAGCATGGTCTTCAGGATCTTGCCCCCTTCCTTTTGGCCTTTAACCAGTGCTTCGGCGAACTTCATCGCTTGCTCGGTGGTGACCTGGCCTGGCATAGGAGGTTCGTTGGCATCCACGACTGCCTGAATCACCGCGGGTCCCCGGTGCGCCAGGGCTTCGCGGAGCACGGATTCCGCATCTTCGGGGCGCTCGATCGTATATCCGGCCGCCCCGCAGTTCATTGCGTAGCCAGCGAAATCAATGGGCTGCAGTTGCACGCCGAATTCCGGGTTGCCCTCAAACACGATCTGCTCCCACTTGATCTGGCCCAGCACATTGTTCTTGATGATGATCACCTTCACGTTCATGTCGTATTTCACGAGCGTCGCCACCTCGCCCATCAACATCGTGAATCCGCCGTCACCGATCACACAAACGACTTGCCGGTCCGGATACGCGGCTGCCGCGCCGATGCTGTATGGGAGCCCGTTGGCCATCGTCGCGAGAGAGCCCGACAAAGAAAACTGCATCGTGTCTCGCATGTCGATATAACGTGCCGACCAGGTTGCAATCGTCCCGCTGTCAGAGGAAACGATGGCATCGCTGTTCAAAAGCTTGTTGAGCGTATGAGTGACTACTTGTGGCTTCATGGGCATATCGGTGCGAGTGCCGCGTTCCTCCATGAGTTCGTTCCAACTCGCCATTCGCTTTTGGGCCTTTTCGAGAAAGCTCTGGTCGGACTTAGTCTCGATCAGCGGCAGCAGAGCTTTCAGAACCGTCTTGCAATCTCCAATCAAACCGATATCCGCCGGGTGCCGCAATCCGATGCGCGTCGGATCGATATCGATCTGCACTGTCTTCGCGCTGCCCGGCTTCGGATAAAACTCCATGTACGGGAAGCCCGAGCCGGCGATAATCAACGTGTCACACTCCTGCAGCGCATCCTGCGATGGAGCCGTACCAAGTAAGCCGATGCCCCCTGTCGTGTAGGGGCTTCGGTCAGGCACCACGGCCTTTCCGAGCAACGGTTTTACGATCGGTCCCGCCACTGCCTTAGCGAGATCCAGCACTTCCTCACGGGCGCTCAGGCAGCCGCGTCCGGCCAAAATCGCAACTTTTGAACCTCCATTGATGATTTCAGCGGCCGCCTGCAAAGAAGCATGAGGGGGCACCGGGTACGCCGCGGCGTACAGGTCCGAACTGTGTTTCGATATATTGGCCGATGAGCGGACCTCTTTCGATGTTGTCCATCCCTGAATGTCTTTCGGGATCGTAATGTGCGCTACGGTGCGCCGGGCGAGCGCGGTTTTGATCGCCTCGTCCAATACATTGGTGACGTGGGCTGGTCCCATGACGCGCTGGTTATACGCCGCCACGTCCATAAAAAGCTTGTCCAGATCCACGTCCTGCTGGTAATGCGTGCCAATCAGGTCATGGAACGTGTGCCCCGTGATGGCGAGCACGGGCTGACCGTCGCATTTGGCGTCGTAAAGCCCGTTCAGCAGATGTACGCCGCCCGGACCGGAGGTCGCAAGACACACTCCCAGCCGCCCCGTGTATTTCGCGTAGCCACATGCCGCAAACGCCGCGGCCTCCTCGTGGCGGACCTGGATAAACCGGATCTTATCTTCACGCGTTCGAAGGGATTCAAAAATTCCGTTAATCCCGTCTCCGGGAAAGCCGAAGATCGTTTCTACTCCCCAATCGATAAGTCGTTCAATCAGTAAATCGGCTACGGTTTTCGCCATACTTCTACTCCTTTGGGTTATTCGCCTGTGCAGGGTTACGCGAATTCAGGAATGCCACAATCGCGGTAAGTTCGCGCGGCTTAAGACTGCTTGCAAAAGACGGCATATTGTAGGCTCCGTTCAGAATGCGAAGCGTAATTTGTTGCTCCGTTAAACGATCTGCCACAGAGGTCAGGTCCGGACCGCGATGCCCGCCGTTTCCGGCAACCGCATGGCAGTACTCGCATCCCCTCGCGTGAAACAGTTCGGCGCCATGCAGAACATCGGCGTTTGTGGAATTTACAACTTCCGGGCTCAATTGCTTTACACCGAAATCCGGCGACCATGGCGCACGCTCGCCTTCAAACCACAGCACTCCAATACCCATCACAATGACAACGATGCTGACCACCGCCCAAGGCCGGCGTGACGGTGCGCGCTGACCGCGATTGAAGATCAGAGGCAGCACCAGCAGGCAAATGCCGGCGAGAAGCGGCGCGCCCACGATTACGTACGCTTCGGTCCCGTGAGGCAGTTGCGCGAGGACGGCGAAATACCAGAGCAGGTACCAATCGGGCCGTGGATAGGCCTGAACAACCGTCGGATCGGGAGGCGTGGTAAGTTCCGGCGCTCCAAACCGCCAGGCCAAAAAAACGACGCAGGCTACCGCCAACACGCCGAACACGACATCCCGCCACGCCGCATCCGGCCAGAAGGGCACTCCCTCGCGTTTCAACATGGCCTCGTACCAGGCTCTGTACGTCTTCGGGTCTACCGGGCGAGACGCGCTCGGCTTTTCCGAGATGCCATGCCGCAGCACCAAAACCAGATGGAGCCCCACCATGCCGAAGATCAACGCGGGGATGAAGAAAACGTGATAAGCAAAAAACCGGCTCAGGGTTGCGCCGCCCACAGTCTGACCGCCCATCAGCAAACGAGCCAGCCAATGCCCGATCAAGGGCACGCGGCCCGCTTGCTCGGCTGCCACAATGGTCGACCACACGCCGTTTTGATCCCATCGGAGCAACTGCCCGGTAAAGCCCATCAGAATGGTGAGGCCCAGCAACACGACGCCAACCACCCAATTCAGTTCACGTGGAAACTTGTACGAGCCAGTCAGGAACGTGCGGATCATGTGGACGCCGACAAGCAGCACCATGGCCGACGCGCCGAAGTAATGCATCCCGCGAAGAAGATGCCCCAGGAACGCCTGATGAGTGATCCACTGCAAGGATTCATACGCTTGCCCCGCGCTTGAGACGTATGCGGTCGCCAGCGCAATCCCCGTAAAAACCTGGATCAGAAACGCGAACAGGGTCGCACTGCCGAAGACATACATCCATCCGGTGCGCGGCGGCACCGGGTGTTTCAGAATGGGTCCGATCACCTTCGATGCATCCGTCCGGGCATCGAACCATTCCCAAACTTTTCGAAAGAACCGCATAGAGCATCTCAGGCGATAGGGGTCGGAGTAGTCAGAATTTCCACCTGCCCCTGGTTGACGCGGACGCGATATCTGGTCAAGGGTTTCGGCGGCGGCCCCGCGGCCACGGCGCCGTCTTTGTAGTACACGCCTCCGTGGCATGGACACATGAACAACTCGGCCTGCTGAAGCCACCGAACCGGACATCCCAGATGTGTGCAGTTAAGGGCGAAAGCGATGAACTGGCCATCCGCTTCGCGGCGAAGCCATGCGCCCGTCTGACCGGTAACGCCCGCCCATGCCACAGACGAGGCGTCCGCAAACTTGACCTCAATGGTTTCACCCTTCTGAAATGAATCGACCGGTCCGAGAGCCCGCCACTTTCGGGCGACCGGCTCGAACAGAGGCCCAAGCAGGAATCCCGCAACGGGCACCCCGACGAGAGCAGCCCCGATGCAGCCAACGCCAATGCTCAAACGGGCCAGAAGTTTGCGACGTTCCGGAGACGCCGGCAGCGACTCACTCATGTAACATTTCTCCGATCCATCCGATCAATGCGACCGCTCCGAGGGCCAGCCCAACCACCGTGATTGCCATCAATGTCACTGGCCCCAACAGCGCCAGCGTCATAGCTACACTCAAAATCGCCGGCCAGTAAGTAGGGCGCGCCGGCCGTTCCGGCAACGGTCTTTTCCAACCCGGGCGCAACGGTTTGCACCAACCGCGGCTTAGGCCCATTGCGGCTCCGCGCGCGGTTCCCTCGTGCCCTTCGCTTCTTCGCCGTACCAGCGCGCAAACATCGCCATGATTGCCGTCAGATACACAAGACAGCCTGGCACCCACATCAACAGCCCGCCGATCTGTTGATCCATGTCCGCTGAAATTCCCCAACGCTCTCGAATCAACGGCAGAACGCGAAACGGGTCTGCCGGCTGCGCGTACGCGGGGTAGAGCAATCCCGGCGCAAAAGTAATCAGCACGCCCAGGCTCGTGCAGGCGATGCACGATGTGAAGAGATAAGCGGCGCCCTGCGGCACCGGGCTCAATCGGCGTTCCGGCAGTGGCGCAAGAATCGGCCACCAAAAAGTGGTTCCACAAATCAGCAGCGAGAGATGCTCGAAAATATGGAGTGCGTCATGAGCTAAGGCGGCATTGAACAGTACGGGCACATGCCATAGAGCCATCGCGCCAATCCCGGCGAGCCAGGCGATTGCCGGTGTGCCCAGGATCCGTTCAGCGACCGCCAGAGGACGATAGCGAAGCGCGCGCTCGACAGGCGCGGCAGGCAATCCGATCAGCAGTAGCGCGGGCGCCACCAGCACGAAGACAATATGCTTTGCCATGTGTACGCTGAACAGGTATTTGTCCGCAAGTTCATCCAGAGGGGAAACCAGTGACAGCAGAATGAGCAGCACGCCAATCAGCCAGGGTGCGGCTTTTCGGGACAATCGAAACCGTACGGCCCATGCGTGCATAACAATCAGCGCAGCACACCCGATCAGGACGGACGGCTTCCAGTCCCACGCCGAAAGGAAGAATTCGGAAGTACTCATATCCACACCGTCACATAGACCAGACTGAAAATTACGATCCAGACCGCATCCACAAAGTGCCAGTACATCGAGACTGCCCCGAGTCCCGATATCTCCCTTGGCCCGAAACTGCGCATAAACGCCAGTACCAGCACCACGGACAATGAGATCAATCCGCACAGCACGTGCAGGCCATGAAAACCCGTGAGCGTAAAAAACGTGGCGCCGAACAGGTTTCGCGCGGGAGTAATGCTCTTCGCGATCAGACCGGTGTATTCCAAAGCCTGGCCGAAAATAAATAAGGCTCCGAGGAGAATCGTCGCTCCCAGCCACAGGCGAAATGCCCTGTTATGCGCCGCGGCGAGATGACGTTCCGCACGCCACAGCGTTGCGCTGCTCGATAGCAGGCACACTGTGAAAATCAGGGTCCTGGGCGGATCGAGGCTGTTGCTTGCGCGCGGGCCTTGCACAACCGCGCCGTAATAGTAAACATAGGCTGCGATGAGGAACGCAAAAAAGACGGCTTCCGATGCAATAAAAACCGACATCGCCAGCTTTGCCGTATCGAATCGCTTCACGCCCTCTCTCCTTGCGGATGCGCGAGGTCCCAAAGCGGTCGTGGTCCATGCACCGGCGGAACGGCATCGAAATTGTGCTCGGGAGGCGGCGATGTCGTGGCCCATTCGAGCGTCCACGCGTTCCAGGGATTGTCTCCGGCGGGCTCCCCACCGCGCAGGCTGACGACAATGTTTGTCAGCAGCACCAGCACGGAAATACCGATCACGAACGCCCCGATTGTCGAGGTCAGGTTCATCATCGCCCAGCCAGGGTGGTCCGGATACGTGTATACGCGGCGCGGCATTCCATCGAGACCGAGAAAGTGTTGAATGAAGAACGTCAGGTGGAAGCCGATGAACATGAGCCAGAAATGGACAGCGCCCCACCGCTCTGAAAGCAGCCGACCGCTCATTTTGGGAAACCAGTAGTAAATTCCCGCCATCACGCCAAACAGCGTTCCGCCAAACAGAACATAATGCATGTGCGCCACCACGTAATAGGAGTCCGTTACCTGCCAGTCGATTGGCACCGTTGCGAATGTGACGCCACTAAGGCCGCCAATTGTGAAGGTGAAGAGGAAAGCGATCGCGAACAGCATCGACGTGGTGAACCGTATGGAACCGCCCCACATCGTGGCAATCCAGTTGAAGACTTTGACCCCCGTCGGCACCGCGATCAGCAGGCTCGACGCACCGAACGCGTAATCCCATGCATGCCCAAGCCCCACGGCAAACATATGGTGCGCCCAAACCCCAATGCTGAGAAGTGCAATCGCGACCGTCGATGCCGCCACAAAACCATAGCCAAAAATCGGCTTGCGCGAAAACACGGGGATCACCTCGGAAATGATGCCGAAGGCCGGCAGCACCATAATGTAAACCTCCGGATGACCGAACGACCAGAAGTAGTGTTGCCAAAGAATCGGCGACCCGCCCCCGAGTTGTGTGAAGAAGTGCGCGTTTAGCTGACGATCGATCAGCAGCATCACCAGCGACGCGTTCAGGGCCGGCAGCGCGAAGATAATCAGGAACGAATTGACGAACACCATCCACACGAACAAGGGCAGCCTGCGGATGGTCAGCCCTTCAGTTCGAAGGTTGACGATGGTAACGATCAGGTTGATAGCAGTCGCGATCGTCCCTACCCCAATGCCGAGCAAGGCAAGAGCCCAGTAATCGAGCCCGTATCGCGTCGAGAATCCTTTCTCGCTGAGCGGCGCGTAACTGAACCAGCCAGCGCTCGGCGCATGTCCGGAAACAAAACTGAAGTAGAGAAGAACACCGCCAAACAAGAAGACCCAAAAGCTGAAGGCATTCAGGCGTGGCAACGCCATGTCACTCGCACCGATCATCAGGGGTGTCAGGTAATTTGCAAGTCCCAGCAGAAGAGGTACAACCACGAGGAACACCATCGTCGTACCATGCATCGTGAAGATCTGGTTGTACATTTCCGGGCTGAGAAATGAATTGCCCGGCCAGGCGAGCTGAACCCGGATCAGCAGGGCTTCTATTCCGCCCAAACAAAAAAAGAAAAGTGTTGTAACGAGGTAAAGAATGCCTATCCGTTTGTGATCGACCGTGGCAACCCACTCAAGCCATCGACTTTCGCTCGGAGCCGGGAAATCCGCATCCAGCAGACCCGGCGTGATCGGAACATCGCTCATTTCAGCGACTCCAGCAATGCCGTCAGCACCGTCAGGTCGCCGTCTGACAGCTTGAGATCGGGCATTTCGCAGTTTGGTTTAATAATGTTCGGCTGGCGCAGCCAATTCTTCAGATTCCCGGGAGTATTCTCCAGCCGTTCCGCCGCCAGCATCTTGCGGCTCGCAATATGCGTCAGGTCTGGTCCGTACTGCTTCTGCTTGTTGATGCCGCGAATATTGTGACAGTTTGCGCAAGTCAGTTCGCCGAACCGCGTCTGCCCGAGTTTGGCGTCGCCGCTGGCGGGCGTAATTGCGGCCGCGGCCTGCGCAGTCAGCCATGAATCGTATGCGGCGGGCAATTGTGCGACAACCCGAAAGCGCATCCAGGCGTGTTGCGCGCCGCAATACTCTGCGCACGCCCCCTCGTAGTCGCCCGGTTGCTCTGCACGAATCCAAACGAAATTGCGGCGCCCGGGAATCGCGTCGATTTTTCGCCCCAGCCTGGGAACCCAGAAGTCATGAATCACGTCGGCGGCTTCGATTCCGATCAGCATGTCCCGGCCCACAGGCAAATGGATTTCATTAGCGGTGATCGCGTTCGCCGCGGGGTACGCCACCTCCCACCACCACTGATGCCCGGTGACAACGACGTCCGGCTCCCGGCTGACGTGGTGATCCACTGCGCGCGCCGTCCTGATGCTTAAAACGAACAAAAACCCGACCAGAGCGAGCGGAATAATTGTCCAGACGATTTCCAGCCTCTTATTTCCAGCAATCTGCGGAGGTTCGTTTTCACCATGCCGGCGATAGCGAACGACGATGTAAAGGATTGGGAGTGTGACCGCCGCCAGAATGAACCCGCAGACCCACATGCATACGTTCCAGAGCCAGAGCAACTCTGTTGCCTGCGGCGACGCGGGACTAAAAACGCTCACATGCATGTTGCGTTTCTACAATCTCTGGCGGGTGAAGTGAGCGATCTCTTTTGAAGGTCGCGTAAGCCGAAAAGTAAGGCGACCCGCCCTAACTTGACTATAGAAATGCGGATCTCAAGAAGGGGTCAATATTCAGCGCCGCCGCGCCGGTAAAGTGTCGGGAATTACGCTTCGGGACACGCGTGACCAGGTTCTGCTATAGATACCCGATCGGCGACCGCCCCGCCCGCGGGATTCCGATTCCTGAGAAAATGACGGCATGAACAACGCTTCGCGTGTCGGTCTCGCAACCGGTGCCGGCGTGGCGGGCGCGGTGCTGATAGCTCGTTCGCGCATGGAGAGCCGGGGGCAGCCATCGCCCGATCCTATCTATGACCTTACGCGTACGCTGACCCGTTGCGATGTTATACCTGACATCCTGGCTGCGATTGAGCGTTCGTTTACATCCGCAACCGGCTTTCCGTGTGCAATCTTCATACCGGAAGGTGACCGGTTGTCCGCCAGGCACCATAGTCCCCGATTCGACCCGGATGATAACGATATTGTGAACGCAGGCTTGTCCATGAAATCCGGAAGACCGGTCGCGCAGCTCACCGGCACCCCCGATCTCTACTCGCATTTCATTCCTCTTACCACATCCAGAGACACACTAGGGTCGTTTGGATTCCGGGCAAGGGGAACGCGTAGGAGGATTCCGCGTCGAATGTGGGCTTTGGCGGAGTCGTTCGCCAACCAGACCTCGCTGGCACTACTGCGGGTCACACTCGAAGGCAAGGCGCGGCACGCCGGGATTTTGGCAGAGGCTCACAGGCTGCAGAAAGCGTTGTTGAACTCGATCGCGCATAACGTGAGGACCCCGTTGGCATCCATCATTGGCGTTCTGAGTACCTTGCAGCAAGAGGAGATCTCGCTGTCTCATCCGATCCGCCAGGACCTTATTGACACGGCTCGGCAGGAGGCGGAACGCCTGAACCGCCTCCTTGGGAATCTACTGGATTTAAGCCGCCTCGAAGCCGGGGTTCTCCGGATTCGCAAAGATCCATGCGACGTTCAGGATCTCATCGGGGCCGCGCTGGAACAACTTGGCTCGGCAGTCGGGCACCGCCGCGTCGAGGTAAAGATTGCGCCGGATGTGCCCTTCGTCCCGATGGATTTCGTGTTGATCGTTCAGGTGCTGGTCAACCTGTTGGATAACGCGCTCAAGTATTCTCCTGTCGGGCCATCCATCACGGTGGAAGCGCGCGTGCTCTCAGGCGTTCTTGAAATCTCCGTTTCAGATTCGGGCAACGGCATCGCGGAAGATGATCTTCCCCACGTCTTTGAGAGGTTCAACCGCGGAGGCCGCGGCGGCGCAACAGGCGGAATCGGCCTTGGCCTGTCTATTTGTAGAGGTTTGATCGACGCGCATCATGGAACAATACGGGCCGAACGCCGATACCCGTGTGGGACAGTCTTCGCGTTCACACTGCCAATCCAGCTGGAGAGATGAGAACGCCCATCAACGAACATGTGTGCGGGTTCTCGTTGTAGACGACGAGCACGGAATTCGAAAATTCCTTCGAACCTCTCTGGCGAGCCAGGGATACGAACTGCTTGAAGCAGCGACAGGCCAGGAGGCGCTTGAATCTGTTCCCGTCAACCGTCCGGATATCGTCGTGCTCGACCTCGGCCTTCCTGATCTCGACGGCATTGACGTTACGCGCACGCTTCGGGAATGGACAGACATCCCTATCGTGATTCTGTCCGTTCGCGACCAGGAGTCCGACAAGGTGGGCGCGCTGGACGCCGGCGCCGATGACTATCTCACAAAGCCATTTGGCGTTGCCGAATTGCTGGCGCGGATTCGGTCGGCGCTGCGGCGAGCCAATAAGCCGGCCAACACGGCGGTGTTCGAAGCCGGTGATCTGAATATCGATTTGGCAAAGAGAATCGTGCAGGTGTCCCGTCAGAAAGTCCAGCTTACGCCTACGGAATACGATCTCCTGAAGGCATTGGTCCGTCACCCCGATCGGGTTCTCACACATCGCCATCTCATTCGCGAGGTATGGGGCGGTACCTGCTACGAAGACGAAATGCACCTGTTGCGGGTAAATATCAGCAATTTACGCCGCAAACTGGAATCCGACCCCACCCGCCCTCGCTACGTTGTGACGGAGGCGGGAGTCGGGTACCGGCTGCGTACGGAATAGGCGCCACCTTGACATATTTTTGACCCGCCGCGTTTCATTTTTGACCCCTTCTTGATCTGCAAATCGATAGAGTCAGACTGTGAGCCGGCGAGGGAAAGGTCGGTTAAGATATCGCGCATTTGACTGAGAAAGTCTTTGAAGAGCTATGGTGCGGGATGAAGTAATTCGGCGCGCTCTGGACCAGACCAACTGGGACCTGCTCGCGTGTTGTATGCCGTCCAACGTACTCCTGCTCTCTGGGTATTGGCCGGCCGCCGGCTATTCTCTCGCCCTGGCCACCCGCGATGGACATATCGTTTTGGTTGTTCCGGAGGATGAAGACGAACTGGCGGAACACAGCTGGGCGGACGAGGTCGCCACGTATTGCCCTGCTCCCCTCGACCGGGTAATGACCGTCGAGGAACCTGTCTTTGAAGCGTTCGCCGACGTGAAGCGCGCTCTGGGCATCACGGCGGATCGCATCGGATTCGAGCAATGGGAAGCGTTCGACCCCGCCGGTTATGTGCCCAACTCTTTTCGCGGCAGTGCCGCAAGGCTTTTGCGGCGGGCTTTCCCCTCTGCGACGTTAGCTCCCGCCGACGAGTTGTTGGCGCACATGCGCGCGGTTAAGACTGTGGCAGAGATCCAGCACATCCGCACTGCGTGCGCGGTTGCTGAGCACGCGTTTAGGTACGGCTCTCATCAGCTCCGCACTGGCTTGACGGAGACTCAGATAGCGGCAGCCTTTCGGGTTCCGCTAAGTTCGTGTCTGGCGAACTGCGAACAGGTGAATCGCTGCGATGGCTTTACATATTGCATGTCGGGGCCAAACTCCGCCAAAGCCTACGGGCCATACTCCCGGTCCCGCACGCGAAAGGTTGAGCGGGGAGACCTGGTAATTCTGAGATGTCATTCCTACGCGGACGGGTACTGGGCTGATGTCACGCGAACGTATCATATAGGGCCGGTTGAAGGAAGAAAGCAGCAAATGTTTGAGGCCGTCTTCGCCGCGCAGGACGCTGTCTTGTCGGCCATTCGGCCAGGGATAAGGGCGGCTGATCTGGACCAGATTGCCCGAACTGTTTTCGAGTCGCACGATCTGGGTAAAGCCTTCAAACACGCGACCGGTCACGGGGCGGGATTTGGGGCTCTCGACCATACCGCTCGCCCGAGATTGCATCCGAAATCGGATGACGCCCTCGAAGCGGGCATGATTCTGAAGCTTGAGCCTGGGGCATACCTCGACGAGTTCGGAGGCGTTCGTAAATCGGACATGGTGGTCGTCACAGAAGATGGTGCGGAGCTATTGACTCCATTCCATTGCAATTTAACGGAACTGATATTGAACGGTTAATACGGTCACCGGATCTCATCCGGTCAAAGGAACCAGAATGCGTTTTGCGGATAAGGTATGTGTTGTGACTGGAGGAGGCTCCGGGATAGGTAAAGCTGCTTGTTTGCAGTTTGCGCGTGAGGGAGGAAAGGTGGTCGTTGTCGATTTGAATGAGCAGCACGGGAACGAGACAGTGCGGGAGATCGGGCGCGCGAAGGGCGAGGCGGTCTTCGCAAAATGCGATGTCGGTAATCCTCAGGAAGTGAAAGCGGCAATCAAAGCTGCTGTCGACAAATGGGCAAGAATCGATGTCGTCGTGAATGATGCCGCCATGATGACCTTCAAACCGGTTGTCGAGCTGCCCGACGAGGACTTCGACAAGGTCCTGAACGTCAATTTGCGCTCTGTGTTTCTCTTCTGCAAATATTCGGTGCCGCACATGCCGAAAGGGAGCGCCATTGTGAATATCAGCTCGGTCCACGCGTACGAAACAACGAAGAACGTAGTTCCTTACGCCACTTCAAAGGGAGGCATGGAAGCATTTACCCGAGGCTTCAGCGAGGAACTTGCAGCCAGCAAAATCCGTATAAACTGCGTCGCGCCTGGCGCTGTCGACACGCCGATGCTCTGGAACAATCCCAACATTAAGAGCGGGGTTGAGAAAGTTCAGGGCGCTATAGGCAAACCCGAAGATATCGCGGCGGCAATATGTTTTCTCGCGTCGGCCGAGGCGCGCTTTATCACCGGTACCAACCTGACCGTCGACGGCGGCCGGCTGGACATCCTTCCTTAGAGCAAACACGCTATGTCGCAATTCATGTTCGCCACTGGTATAGAAAACAGCTACCCCACCATCGAGTGGAAAGGAAAGACGATTCGCCAGGACGAATTGGCGAAAACCAAACACTACGAACACTGGCGCGAGGATTTTCGGCTCCTGCGGGAATTGGGAATTGAATATCTCCGGTACGGAGCACCGTATTTCTCGGCGCACACAGGCCCCGGCCAATATGACTGGAGCTTCGCGGATGAAACTTTCCGCGCACTGCGGGATCAGAAGGTCACACCCATCGCCGATCTATGTCATTTTGGCGTGCCCGATTGGATCGGGAACTTCCAGAACCCGGATTTCCCCAGGCTGTTCGTCGAGTACGCCCAGGCGTTTGCACGCCGGTTTCCCTGGATTCGCTTCTACACCCCGGTGAATGAGATCTTCATTGCCGCAACGTTTTCCGCCCAGTTTGGCTGGTGGAACGAGCGGCTGAAGACAGATCGAGCCTTCGTGAACGCGCTCAAGCATCTTTGTCAGGCCAATGTATTGGCCATGCACGCGATATTGAAAGAACGTCCTGACGCGATCTTTGTTCAAAGCGAATCAACTCAGTATTTCCACCCGGACGGTCCCGACTGTGAGGATGGGGCCCGCCGATTCAATCAGAAACGCTTTCTCTCGTTCGATCTAACTTACGGTTACCACCTGAACGCAACTATTTACGAATACCTGCTGGACAACGGGATGACCCGGGACGAATATCACTGGTTTCTTCAGCATCATGTACGATCCCGTTGCGTTATGGGCAACGACTACTACGAAACGAACGAGAACCTGGTTCATGCTGATGGAAGCACCTCGCCTTCGGGCGAAATTCTTGGTTACTATCCCATCACTCATCAGTACTTCGCCCGGTACTCGTTGCCCGTGATGCATACGGAGACGAACGGCTTGGGTGGCATGGATTCAGTCAAGTGGCTAAAAAAGGAGTGGGCGAATGTGCATCGCCTTAGACAGGACGGCGTGCCTATCATTGGGTTCACCTGGTACAGTCTCCAGGATCAGGTGGATTGGGACACGGGACTCAGGGAGGATAACGGTCGTGTAAATCCGCTTGGACTCTGCAACCTCGACCGGAATATCAATCCGGTCGGACATGTATATAAGAAGCTGATTAGCGAATGGCGGCGAACACTGCCCACAGAAAGCAGCGTGCTGGGTATATGCCCATAGCTGCCCGGAATTCCAATCGCGACATCCACCTGCGTGCGGACTGGCACGGCAAACATCAGGGGGCGGAAAGGTGTGCGATTCACGGCGCCACGTTCGATGCCGGCAACTGGGCCCGCCGCCAGACCAGCCATTTGTTGTGGTCGAGCCGCAATTCACACCGGTATGGTGATTCTGACGCCGGGCCACGAGGTGACGTGGGCGGTGCCAACAAAGGAGGCATATTCCTTGGGACTGTCAATAAAACGAACCGCTGTGATCGCCGGAGCGGGCGCGGGCTGCGCGATGGTTGCGTGGAAGGTTTGGAAGAGCGCCGCTCTGACGAGAAACAACCGCTCGATCGCGCCCAATCAGAAAATCGTAATCGTGGGGGCCGGATTTGCCGGTCTGAACGTAGCACAGGAGCTCTCAAATCTGCTGCCCGCGGAAAACGGTGGGCAGATCACGCTTGTAGATCAGAACAATTACCTCTTGTTCACTCCTATGCTTACGGAGGTTGCAGGTGGAGAACTCGATCCGCATCACATCCTTGCTCCGCCTCGACTGCTATCGCCGCGAATCAACTTTGAACAAGGCCGGGTCCACGACATTGACCTTGGGAACAAAGCGGTCGTGTTCGACGTTGTGGACGACGGCAGCAGCCGGCGCACGCTGAAGGCTGACCACATCGTCATCGCCCTCGGTTCGGTTCCCAACTTCCATGGGATACCTGGTGTTCAGGAACATTCCTTTGGACTCAAGAGTATTGGGGATGCCGCCGCAATCCGCAATCGGATCCTGGAGGCTTTGGAGCACGCCAGTTGGGAACAGGATTCCGCTGTCCGGAAGGAGCTTTTGACGCTTGTGGTTGGCGGCGGAGGCTACACCGGTGTGGAAACAATGGCTGCGGTCAACGACCTCGTAAGGACGAGCCTAAAGCATTACCCGAAGATATCTCCGGGAGAAGTCAGGACTGTGATCGTAGAGCCGGGAGATCGCCTGATGTCGGAATTAAGCCCTGATCTCGCCGCATTTGGCCAGCAGAAACTTGAAGAGCGTGGAGTGGAGGTTCGATTAAAGACAAAGATCACTCGCGCCACCGCGAACTTCGTAGAACTGGAGAACGGTGAACGTATTCGCACGCGAATGCTTATTTGGGCGGGTGGGATTACCCCGAATCCGCTGATTGGAAGCCTTAGCTGCAAGCGTGGAGAGCACGGCGGAGTCGTCGTAGACGAATGTTGTGCGGTGCCGGATCATCCAGGTGTATGGGCACTCGGTGACTGCGCTGAAGTTCCCAAACCAGACGCCAAGGGTACGTATGCGCCTACCGCACAGAACGCAACCCGCGAGGGCACTCTGGTCGCGCGCAATATCGTAGCTGTCCTGCGCGGGCGCCGCTCGGAGCCCTTCCAGTTCACGCCCGTTGGTGAGTTGGCTCTCGTCGGCAGGCATTCGGGGGTCGGAAAGATTTACGGGCATCGCTTCTCCGGTCTTCTTGCCTGGGCAATGTGGCGAGTGGTTTACATTTCGAAGACGCCCGGCATGGCCCAAAGATCCCGGATCGCACTCGATTGGGTGCTGGATTTCATTTTCGGGCGCAACATAGCCGAGCTTCCAGTGGACCGGTCCGTTGCTGCTCCACGGCAGTAGCAACCAGTACGCACGGCAGTAGCGCAGCCTGAAGGCGAGGTTGCCGCGACAGTTTCGCCGACGGCTCCTCAGCAGCTCGACCATAGGCCCCGCTCGGTATAGCGTTTCCTGGCAATGTCCGCGCCTTCGCCAGAGACACTGATGGTCGGCCAGAACTATGGATCCGGCGGCGGTGGGTCCGACTTCTCTTGGGCGGAACGGTCTACATGGCTTCGCAGCAGCACGGCCTGTTCCAGTCAGGGGTTTTCGACGGCCTGGCGGTTGACTCTGAAACCGCACGATCTACGCCGAAGGCAGCAGCCACATCTTCGGGATTCGCATCAGCGACGGCGCCCAACGTTCGACTCCGGCTTCGTTGCGAACAACCCCGATGGCGTCGCGAGATAGCGGCTCCCGGGGCGATTTCGTGGCAGTCGATCCAAACGGGAGCTTGTTATGCGAATACCCCGGAGGCCACCACTTTTGCATCGGTATTCGCGCGCCGCAACCGCGCCTGAGGGCTAATGAAAATCGTGCGAGGCGGCCACTGGCGTTAGTGGTTCCATGCGTTCGACCTCCCGTGCAAGGATGTGGATGACGCCATCCACGTTCTGAATTTTGCCTTCAATCAGCAGATAGGGTTCGGTGACGATAGTCAGGCGGTATTTGTCGAATACGTCAGGCATGACGACCGCGTTGAAAATTCCAGTTTCATCTTCCATGCTCACGAACACGATGCCTTTCGCAGTGCCGGGGCGCTGACGCACCACGACAGATCCGGCCACTTTGACAGTGCGCCCGTTACGGAGACTGGCGAGGTCGACAGCGCGCGTTACGCCCATGGCGTCCATTTCGGCGCGCCGGAAATGCATGGGGTGGCGACCGATGGTGAGTCCGGTGCCGTAGTAGTCGGCGCCTAATCGCTCGGCAACGTTCATTTGCTCAAGAGGAGCATCCGGGGAAGTCTCGGGAAGATCTGCGAGCAGCGGCCCAACCGGACGACCGGCGCGGCCCGCTTTCCAGAGGGCATCACGGCGGTGGGCTGTGCAGAGATTGGCCAGAGCTCCGATGCCGGCCAGCATTTCCAGTTCGGGCTTGCGCAACTGGGGCACGCGGCGCGCAAGGTCGTCGACATCGGTGAAGGGTTTCGCGCGTGCGACTGCAATGCCCGCTTCCGCGCGGAGCCCCCGCACGAAGCGAAGCCCAAGACGCAGGTAGTGTTGGTCGCCTTCGATGGTGCAGGCCCATTCGGATCTGTTGACATCCACAGGCAGCACGCGCAGGCCGTGCCGCTGCGCATCTTTGACGAGCACGGCGGGCGAATAGAAGCCCATGGGTTGGTTATTCAGCAGCGCGCAGGTAAACGCGGCGAGGTAATGTTCCTTGAACCACGCGCTCGCATAGGCCAGCAGCGCGAAGCTGGCGGCGTGCGATTCGGGAAAGCCATAGAGCGCGAACGAGGTGATGGAGAGGACGATCCGGTCCGCCCTCTCGCCGGTGATGCCGTTGTTGGCCATGCCGCTGCGCAGTTTGACCTCGATCTCTTTCATGCGCGCTTCGGAACGTTTGAAGCCCATGGCGCGGCGCAGTTCTTCGGCTTCGCCGCCCGAGAAATTCGCCGCGACCATGGCCATTTTGAGCAACTGCTCCTGAAACAAGGGGACGCCGAGGGTGCGCGCAAGGATTGGTTCCAACAGCGGATGAAGCGGGTCCACTGGCTCGCGCCCGGCGCGGCGATTGAGATAGGGGTGAACCATGTGGCCGACAATCGGGCCGGGCCGGATGAGGGCCACTTCAACGACAAGATCGTAAAACTTCTCCGGCCTGAGGCGAGGCAGAGTGGCTTGTTGCGCCCGACTCTCCACCTGGAACATTCCGATGGTGTCGCCCTTGCGTAATGTTGCGTAGACGGCGGGGTCGTCAGGGGGAAGACGTCCGAGATCGATGTTTTCATGCCAGTGATCGCGGATGAGGAGCAGACAATCTTCAAGAGCGGCCATCATTCCGAGACCGAGCAGATCGACTTTGATGAGGCCGAGGTCGGCGCAGTCTTCTTTATCCCACTGGACGACCACGCGGCCGGGCATGGAAGCGGGTTCGAGCGGCACCACATAATCGAGGCGGCCCTGGCAGATCACCATTCCGCCCGAGTGCTGGCCGAGGTGGCGGGGCAGATCCTGAAGGCCGTTCACGATGTCGATGAACTTGCGAACGCGGTGGTTTTCCGGGTCGAGACCGGCCTCAATGAAGCGTTTGTGAGTCTCACGATCGGCCTCGATCCAACCCCATCGTGAAGACAGGCTGGAGACTTTGTCGAGCGTAGCGACATCGAAGCCGAGCACCTTACCGGCTTCGCGGGCGGCGAGCTTTCCGCGATAGGTGATGACATTGGCGGTCATGGCGGCGCCGTGCTGGCCGTAGCGTTCGTACACGTATTGAATGGCGAGTTCGCGTTTGTCGCCGCTGGGCAGATCGATGTCGATATCGGGCCACTCGCCACGTTCTTCGGAGAGAAAGCGCTCGAAGAGAAGGTCCATGCCGACGGGATCGACGGCCGTAATTCCGAGCGAATAGCAGACGGCGCTGTTGGCCGCGGAGCCTCGACCCTGGCAGAGAATGCCCTGTTCGCGGCAGAACCGAACGATGTCCCACACGATGAGGAAGTAACCGCCGAGGCCGAGCTTCTCTATCAGCAGAAGCTCTTTTTCGATCTGCCGGCGGGCGCGTTCGTGGTAAGGGACGTAGCGTTGGCGAGCGCCTTCATCGGTGAGTTTCCAGAGGTAAGACGAAACGGTTTCGCCCGGCGGCAAGGGATAGTCGGGGAAGGTATAGCCGAGATCTTTGAGGGTGAAATCGAGGCGGGAAGAGATCTCGCGCGTGTTGGCGATCGCCTCGGGAATATCGGCGAAGAGGCGCGCCATCTGAGCGCCGGATTTCAGGTGGCGTTCGGAGTTACGGGAGAGCAGACGGCCCGCGTCGGCAAGAGTGGCCTTGTGCTGAAGGCAGGTGAAGACGTCCATTATTTGGCGCTGAGACTTTGCGGCATGGCACACGCCGTTGGTGGCCACGAGCGGCAACCGCATTTGCCAGGCGAGTTCCATGGCCGCCTGGTTGCGTGCTTCCTCATCGCGGTCGAGGTGGCGTTGCAGTTCCACATAGACGTTGTCACGCCCGAAGGTGGAGACCAGTTGCTCCAGCGCCTTCTTATTGGGGTGCGCGAGAGGGCCTTCGTCTCCGCCCGTGATACAGAGCAGGCCTTCGGCGAACTCGGCGAGGTCTTCGGGAGTGGCGGCGGGCTCGCTGCCGGGCTTGGGGTTTTTCGTGCCCGCGCGAAGCTTCATGCGGGTGACCAGGCGACAGAGGTTCTGGTAGCCGAGCCGCGATTTTACGAGCAGAGTGTATCTGGTGCCGGGCGAAATGGCGATCTCGGCACCCACGTGAGCCCGGATATTCAGCTTCGTCGCGGCTTTGTGAAAGCGGGCGGAGCCGTAAACGCCATCGACATCGGTAAGCGCCATCGCTTCCGCGCCGTTCGAGGCGCAGATCCCGATATAGTCTTCGGGCGCGCAGGCACCGCGGAGGAAGCTGAAAGCGGATCGGGCGTGGAGTTCGACGTAGGAAGAAGCCGCCATGGATGTGTCATCCCGGGATGTGTCATCTCGCGTCATCGACTTACCGCCACATCCCATGCCTGGCGGGAAATTTGTGCGATAGCAGCCTCGCGCGTTTGCGTATCGTCGGTAGAGTCTGAGACGAACACCGCAATCGCGAGTATCCCGCCGTTCGGAAGCGTGACGAGCCCGATGTCGTTGGTAGCGGCGGTAATTCCCTTCACTGTGTTCGACGTGCCGGTTTTATGCGCAACGGCGGTGCCCGCGGGAAGCAGACCACGAATTCGGTTAGGTCCGGTGGCTGTGTCGATCATGAATTCCATCAGGAGTTGCCGGCTCCCTTTGGAAAGGGCATTGCCGTCACAAAAACTCTGAAGAAGCGCAATCACGGCGCGCGGTGTGGCCCAGTTGCGGTACTGCGCCCTGTTATCGCGGGCCATTTCCATTTCAGTGGTTACGATCCGGATATCGGTGATGCCGAGTGAAGTGAGCCAGGCCTGTGCAGCGGGTGGGCCACCGAGGACGCGCAGCAGAACGTCGGACGCCGTGCCATCGCTTTCAGAAACCGCATAGCGAAGGAGTTCTCTGAGCGACATGTTGAATTCGCCGCCGGGATGCGCATTGCGGACTGGGCTGTGTAGCGCGGCGGGAACCAGTTCCGATTTCCGCACCGTTATCGGCTCGTCGAGTTTCAACTCGCCCCGATCGACGCGGTGAAGAACCGCCATGGCTATCGGAAACTTGTAAACGCTCTGCATGGGGTAGCGTTCATCGGGGCCAATTTCCACGACAGCGGGGGATTGCCCGAGCACGACGGCAAAGGAGCCCACCCGACCGCGGGCGTTCAGCGCCGCGGCGAGCAACAGAAGCGAAGTAAGCACGTTATTGAACCGGAACCAGTTGTTCGCGCAACTTTAACTGAACGGACTGTCCGGTTTCCACAGTCGCGGAGACAGGCGCGGAATATCGCCGCATCCACTCCGGGTTGGCGTATTCAACCTGTTGCCAGTCATCCCATGCATAGACATTGTAGTCTCCGGGCGGAACGTTAGGAATATTGAAGTGACCGTCAGGACCGCTCATTACATTGCGGGCCAGACGCGCGAGCGGGTCGTTGGCGGGGAGAACCATAATCCAGCAGGCGGTGGGCTTGCCATCGGAATCTTCCACGTGACCCTGGATGCTTCCGGTATCGTCACTGAGCACGACCACCACAGGCCCGGCCGCCTGGGTTATCGGGATTTCCTCTTTCGAAATATCGCGCCCCGCCAGGGTTGCGCTTTTGATGTAAAGAGGCCCATTCGGAATGGATTCCAGGCGATAATTTCCCGGCGTAAGCTCATTGACGGTAAATGAATCACGGGTCTTGCTCCATGCGATCTGGCCCCCCGCGGACGCGGGATCCGAGGATCTGAGAACGAGGTTGAGCGGTCGGCCTGCCGGCGTGGGGCTCTGCTTCAGCTCCGTGCGGACGGTGCCAGTAACGGTGAAGGCGGGTTCGAGCCGCACATTGACGCCGTCAATATCCGCGCCGCCGACTTCAATGGGAACGCGGGCAATGAGCCGTTTGCCGGCTTCCCAATAGTCGGTGGAAAGCAGGTACGAGCCAGGGGAGACGCCGCGGATTTCGAACTTGCCATCGGGTGCGATCACGGCTTGGGTTCCCATGCGGTTTGCCATGGTGGGGGTGCGCTTAAAAAGCGACAGCGCGGGGCCGCGACCGGGCGCACCCGAAAGCGTGCCCCGAATCTTCACGGCCGGAACGCGCGCGAGATTAAAGTCTACGCGCGCAGTGGTTCCGGAAATATCCATCGCGCTGGCGGAGCCGCCTTCCACCGGTCCTGGAAAGCAGCGCTCCTGCACGACGGTGGAATCGGTGTCGGCGCCGGCAACGTTTGGATGAGCGCAGACGAAGTATTTGCCGCCGACGAGGTTCGGGATTCGATACTCACCGAGGTCATTGGTATTGGCGGAACCGGAGTTTTGAAACATTCGGCGCCCCTCAACGACTCTTGCCACCATGGCGGTGACGGTGACGGCCATCATGGGGTCGCCCTGGTCGTCAAGCACCCGCCCGGTGACCACGGTCTGGGGCGTGAGCGTGATTTTCGCATCATGTACGGGACTATCCGGCGCGAGTATCACGGGGCGAAAGGCGGCGCCCAGGCGGGGTTGGCCGAGGCTGCCCTGGAGGAACCCCGGGCGGCTTGCGACGATCTGGGCCTGTCCACACGCAAGGTTTGTAAAGCGCCACCGCCCGGCGTTATCCGCCGTGGTGGAGGACTGGCCGTTTTTGCCCATGGCCATGACGCGCGCGCGGGCGATGAGCTCCCCGGTGACGGAGTTGACTACCGTTCCGTCAATGGCGCATTCAGGTTGCGGAGGTTGCGCGCTCAGGACACCGACAGCGAGCAAAGCAGGGATTAGTCTCGCGGGTACGCGGGGCATCGCTAACATTATGACGCCGCTCGGGCGAGAAAGTTGCTGTTGCGGGGTGGGCACGGGGTTGCGATGCCGGCCGCGCCGGGCGATGATTCGATTACTTGTCACGAACAGTTCTCTTTTCCGATCGCGCGCTTTCGCAGCGGCTTGAACTCGCCGAAGGCATGGCGAATGCCGCATTTGTCGAGGCCCGCGGCGGACAGTGGACGGAAGTCTCGGGGACACGCGCGATGTTCGATACGCCGAACTCTCCGATTACGCAGACGTTCGGACTCGGGATGTTCGCCGAGGCAACGGCTGACGATTTGGACCGGATCGAAGGGTTTTTTAGTGAGCGCGGCGCTCCAACACATCACGAAATCAGTCCGCTGGCCGATGGTTCGGTGTGGCCTTTGATTGCGGCGCGCGGATATGAGGCTTTTGAATTCACGAGCGTTCTCTGTTTGGATCTGCGGAATGGCGCATTGCCCGAGGCTCCGGCTGCTAATGGGTTCCGGGTTCGGCTGGCGAGGGCGGATGAAGCCGGTGTTTATGGACGTGTTGGGCTGGGGCATGACATCCGATCTGATGGACGCGAGTTTCGTGACCGAAGGCGTGTCGTCGTTTTTGGTGGAGAAGGACGGCGTCACGGTGGCTACGGGTGCGTTGAATATCCAAAATGGCGTGGCGCTTTTGGCGGGCGCGAGCACCTTGCCGGAGGCCCGGCGGCAGGGCGCGCAGAGATTGCTGCTGGCGGAGCGGCTTCGATTCGCGAGAGAGGCGGGGTGCGAGATCGCGGCCATGGGGGCGCTGCCGGGAAGCGAATCGCAGCGCAATGCGCAGCGCTCGGGATTTCAGATCGCTTACACGAGAACGAAGTGGCGGCAACGGGTATAATCGGTCAACCATATGCAGGAACAAAGCTACTCGAGTCACGCCAAATTCGTCCCGCTGTTTCATTTCGTGGTGGGGCCGCTTATTATTGCTACCTTTTTCGGATCCCTTGTGAATCTGTATCGCTCGATTGGCGATCATGAGCGCATTTACAGCGCTTCGCTGATTACCGCGATGTCTTTCGCGATGATTTTTGTTTTTCTGTTCGCGCGTATTTTCGCGTTGAAGGCGCAGGATCGCGCGATTCGGCTGGAAGAGAATATGCGGCATTACCTGATGGCGGGGCGTCCACTGGATGCGCGGGTGACGGTAGGACAGTGCATCGCGCTGCGCTTCGCGTCTGATGCGGAGTTCGTGGAACTCGCGCGGAAGGCCGCGGAGAACGGGATGTCGAAGGACGAGATCAAGAAATCCATTAAGTCCTGGCGCGCAGATAACGACCGGCTTTAGAGGTTCGCCATGATGTCTCGAATTGCCTGCGTTTTTTTGCTGTTCGGTTGGCTGGGGAGCGCGGCGGAGCATAAGCTTGCGGCCGGCCCGAACACTGTGGTGGTGGGCAATTACTGGTCGGAATCGAAGCCGGTGCTGACGATCCAGTCGGGCGATATGGTGACGGTGGAGACTGTCGGGACGGCGAGTGTGGCGGCGCTGGAGCGGCTGAACGTTCCGGCGGATCAGATTCCCGAATCGTTGCGCGCGATCACGAAGGCGATGGCCGATAAGACGCTGGAACGCGGTCCTGGCGGGCACATTCTGACGGGTCCGATATTTGTGGACGGCGCGGAGGCGGGGGATGTTCTGGAGGTCCACATCGAGAAGATCACGATGCCGGTGCCGTGGGCGCATAACAGTTTCAGCCCGACATCCGGTTTTTTGAAAGAGGATTACAAGGACCGGTACAGCAAGATTATTCCGCTGGACCGGGAACGGATGACGGCTCAGTTCGCGCCGAATATCGTGATTCCGCTGCATCCGTTTTTCGGCAGCATGGGGGTGGCTCCGCCGGCTGCCGACGGGAAGATCAACAGCGCACCTCCCGGTATTCATGCGGGTAATTTGGATAACCGTAATCTGGTGGCCGGGACGACCTTGTTCATTCCGGTGCATGTGAAGGGCGCTCTGTTTCAGGTGGGTGACGGGCACGCGGGGCAGGGCGACGGCGAGGTGGATATCACGGCGATGGAGACGCCGCTGATCGGGACGTTTCGTTTCGTGGTGCGCAAGGATATGCACCTGAAGTGGCCGCGCGCGGAGACGCCGACGCACTACATCGTGATGGGGACCGATGAGGACCTGACCGTTGCGACGACGGTGGCGGTGCGGGAAATGATCGATTTCCTGGTGACTGTGCGCGGGCTTAGCAGGGACGACGCGTATGTTCTTTCGAGTATTGCCGCGGATTTCGCGATTACGCAGTTGGTGGACGGGAAGAAGGGTGTCCACGGGATGCTTGCGAAATCGATCTTTAAATAACGGCGCTTCGAAACGGGCGGTCATTTGTTTTCAGCAACCTCCCCGGTTCGTTTGGAATTTTCATTCTTTTTTTGCTCATTGCTTTTTTCACGACGGGTGCGGAAGCGGGCGAAGGCGCGCTCGTATTCCCGATCGTTGCGGACCTGATAGCGGCCGAGGAGTTCGAGAGATCGCGAATTATCGGCGAGGTGCGTGAAGGCGAGAGCGGTGCGAGTCTGCGGGTCGGTGTTTAGAAGATCGGGATCGGCTTCGAGCTGACGACGCTCTTCGAGGGCGAGGGTGGCAGTTTCGATGGTCCACATGCGCTCTTGTTTCCAGCGGCAAACGGCCATGGTTTCGACGAGGTTGCGTTCGACTACGTCGTCCGGTTCATAGACGTCGAACATATCTTCGAGGAATTCGCCAAAGGCTTCTTTGGATTCGCTGTCGAAGATGACGGATTGTGCGAGAAGTCCGTGCCGAACGGCGTTGCGGGAGGAGTTGCGTTTGCCTTCGGGGGTGATGGGACCTTTGGATTTGGCGCCGTTTAGGCGGCGGGTTTCGTCGGATAATTGGCTCATTGCGATTTGAGTATGGGGTGGGGGTGGGTGCCCGGCGATGGTTCCAGTGAGTGCGATTGCGGGTTAAATTGATTGTTTTTGTTGGGGTTGGGATTATTTTTGATGTTTGTGACTGTTAAAGGCATGGCCGCGGATGGACGCGGAATTTGCGCGGATAAGGTCAAAGGCAAAAACAATGGTCTATTCTGCTCGCGCGCGGCGCAGCAGGAATGTTTTGAGCGCCCTCTCAGAACGGGAGGACGGTCAGGCCGGGGCATTTCCGGTGGTCACGGCGTAGCCCTGCTCCAGAGCACAGACACAGAGCCGTTTCCAGTTCGCCTGTCTGAGCGATCCGTCGCAGGAATTGGGCGACATTGAGATGCCTTCATCGAGAGTAGTTCTGGAATCCCGAGCCTACGCCAACGATGCATTCGGACAGCAACCTGCCTGTGCCACGAGGACTTTTGATGACGGCCACCGGGCGATCTGCGAGGACCGCGGTCAGAAGGACGGTCGACGCCAAACGGTGAGGTCCCAGAAATTTGGCAAGGCGCGGCGATACGCATAGACCGGGTGCGGATTCAACCCTGGATCAAGCCGGGTTTCGCAGGGTCGACCGCCGGACAGCCGTCATACTGGGGCAGCCACCCATTCCTCGGGTTCGAAAAATGCCGCCATTCAGTTTAGCGGATTGAAATGGAGGGCAGCAGGGCGTTGAGGGCTTCGACGCAAATGGCCGCGGATCGACGCGGATTTGGCGCCGATAAGGTCAAAGGCAAAACCGATCACGGGGATTTGTGTTTTTTAATTTCTCAGGTAAGTCTCTTGTTATTTAGTAAGTGGGGATCTGTTTGGCTGGCCGGAGGGGTGTTTGGTTTGGTTGGGCGTGTTAGTTCATGGTTGTGAAGCAAGACGACCGAATTTCTTTAACGTATCGGAGGGAGGCGCGGGCGCCGGGTGCGGCTGCTGTCGCGGAGGCCAGGCCCGAGATGGATGTGGTGGAGTTTGCGCGGGTCCGGCTGGGGTTTGAGGCGGATGAGAGGCAGGCGGAGGTGCTGCGGTCGAAGGCGAATCGCGGAATCCTGAATTGCTCGCGGCAGTGGGGCAAGTCGACCGTGACGGCGGCCAAGGCGGTGCATCGCGCGTATACGCAGCCGAAGAGCCTGGTGCTGGTGGCGAGCGTTTGCTTGCGGCAGTCTGGTGAGTTTCTCCGGAAGGCCGAAGAGATGATCGGGCTGTTGGGGATACGACCGCGTCGGGACGGTTATAACGAGCTTTCGCTTTTGCTGCCGAACGGGTCGCGGATTATTGCGCTGCCGGGGGATGAGGCGAACATTCGTGGATTTTCGAAGGCTTCGCTGGTGATTATCGACGAGGCGGCGCGGGTGAGTGATGGGATGTATCGGGCACTGCGGCCGATGCTGGCGGTGGGCAAAGGGGATTTGTGGTTAATTAGCACACCGTGGGGCAGAAGCGGATTCTTTTACGACGAGTGGGCGCATGGCGGGGACGTCTGGACGCGGTGGAGCGTGAAGGCGACGGAGTGCGCGCGGATTCCGCCGGAGTTTTTGGAGGAGGAGCGGCGGTCTATGGGTACGTGTTTTCAGCGGGAGTATATGTGCGAATTCATCGACAGCGGCGCGGGTGTGTTTGACAGGGATCTGATAGAGGCGGCGATCGACCGGTTCATTAAGCCGCTGCGGTTCAAATGAAATGTTCTATCTGGGACTGGATTTAGGGAAAAAGCAGGATTATTCCGCAATTGCCGTTGTGGAGCGATATGAACCGATTCATGCATGGCAGGCTCCGGCGGGCACGGAACTAATGGTGCGGCATTTGGAGAGGCTGCCGTTGGGGACGCCGTATCCGGCGGTGGTGGAACGGGTACGGGCGCTGGTGACGAGCGAGGAACTGCGGCACGGGTGTCTGGTGGCGGCGGATGCGACGGGGGTGGGCGATCCTGTGCTGGATATTTTGCGCGGGGCACGGCTGGGGTGCGAAGTGACGGCGGTGACGATTACGAGCGGGAGTAAGGCGACGGCGTCGGGCAGTGTGGCAGCGCCGGCGTGCGGGGTGCCGAAACAGGATTTGATTGCGGGATTGCAGGTGATACTGGAGAGCAGGGAACTGAAGATCGCGGAGGGGCTGGCGGAGACGGGGACGCTGGTGAGGGAGTTGATGGATGTGCGGTATTACTCGGGGATGAGGGGAAGGCAGCGGATTGGGGCGGACGGGAGTGGGGAGCATGACGATTTGGTGATTGCGCTGGCGCTGGCGGTTTGGAGGTGCGGGCGGGGTCCGAAAAAGAAGGTTATTTTTGGGGATAAGAGATTGTTTTGAAAGCATGGCCGCGGATGGACGCCGATTTGCGCGGATAAAGTCAAAAGCAAATACAAAAGGAGATTGGGATGAGTCTTTTTTGGGTCTGCTCGCCATCCTGTTCGGCGACTGGCTTAAAGCCGGAAGTCGGTGATGGCCTGTGATGTAAGTGGCGCGATCGGGATCAACGGCGGTGTGAGCGAATCCGTGTAAACGGTTCGCGGTGCGATTAGCGTTCGGGTGTTCGGTCGTAGAGAAAAGCTCCTCAGCTCATCCCGCCGGAGCCGCCCGTCGCGAAACCATCCTGACAG
>Ga0105240_10001686_pt1 | contig 37429 bp, 39 predicted proteins | sample KBSC54metaG_FD_80426 | JGI IMG/M metagenome (GOLD analysis project Ga0105240, IMG submission 80426) | Corn rhizosphere microbial communities from Kellogg Biological Station, Michigan, USA - KBS C5-4 metaG | ecosystem: Host-associated > Plants > Roots > Rhizosphere > Soil | place: Michigan, USA... | reverse complement strand
TGCTAAAAATCTGCCTAAAGGAGTAAGCTATGACAAGAAAAAGGGAATCATTTCTGGTAGTATTGCTACGAACGGCAAATACGGGATCGAAATAAGCGCTACTAATAAAAGCGGCTCTGCCAAAAAGCATTTTACTATAGTTGCAGGTGATCAGCTAGCATTAACGCCGCCTATGGGCTGGAGCAGTTGGTATAGCTATGGCAGAAAGGCAAAAGAATCCGATATTTTAAAAACTGCCCAACTGATGAAGAAGTACGGGCTGGATCAATATGGATGGAGTATATTGGAAATCGATGATCCATGGACTAACCAGCCTGATGATAAAGACCCGCTTTGGGAACAACTGAACCATAAAGTGAATAAGAATGTTTACCAATACCATGAAGGGCCGAATAACCTGCCCGACAGAAAAGGTGCCGTTAGGGACGCCAATGGAAAGCTGCTTCCAAACCAGCATTATAAAAACATTGACCAGACGGTAAAACAGATACATGATCTCGGTTTTAAAGTAGGCATTTACAGCTCGCCCGGACCGCTTACTTGTGGCGGCGTTGCCGGCAGCTATGGCCATGAATTGCAGGATGCGCACTATTTTGTCAAAGTCGGTTTTGATTACCTGAAGTACGATTGGTGCAGTTACGGCGTTTTCGCCAAAGACAATTCTGAAGAAGAATTGATGAAGCCCTACACGTTAATGGGTAATGCCCTGAAAGAACAGCAGAGGGATATTATCTTTTCGCTTTGTCAGTATGGCATGGGCGATGTATGGAAATGGGGCTATAAAACAGGTGGTCAGTTGTGGCGGACTGGTGATGATGTGCGTGATAACTGGGCCTCTGTATATGCCGCGTTTAAAAAACTAGCTGATAAATCAGACTACGTTCAACCCGGCAGATGGAATGACCCGGATATTTTGCAAGTGGGAGCTGTGGGAGCAGAAAGTCGCGAAGGAAACAGCAATCATTTATCCAAAGAAGAACAACGTACCGTGATGAGCATGTGGAGCCTGTTAAGTGCACCGCTATTTATTGGCGCCAATGTGGAGCATATCGATCAGTTCACGCTATCGTTACTGACCAATAACGAAGTGATAGCCATTGACCAGGATGCCTTAGGTAAAGCGGCAAATCTTAAACTCACGCTGGATAATAAAGTGGAAGTTTGGACCAAAGAATTGTATGACGGACAAATAGCCGTAGGATTACTCAACCCAACAGATACTGAGCAAAGCTTTGATTTTCAATTTTCGTCCATCGGAGCAAACGCCGCTTACCAGGCACGCGATCTATGGCAAAAAAAGAATATGGGCAAGCAATCAAAGAGCCTGCCCTGTAAAATTCCTTCACATGGGATATTGCTGATCACGCTGAAAAAGTAGTGCAGGCCTGAATATCGAAACCTGCTTTTACAACTTTTATTTTCGAAAACGCATTGATTAATCTGTTTTAAAATCCTGTTGAATTCATTATATTCACAACGCAGGCTATGTTAAAGGAAAAAAGTAAAATAAAGCTCAATGCCCTACTGATTGCGGCGTTTTTCTTTGGAGCAGCCTGGTTCAGCTACCCAAAGAACAGAACACCGCAGCACGACCTTTCCCGAACAAAGGTCACTATGTCAAGCAAAGCTGAAGAGATGAACCAGGGAAGAGTGAGCAGTTATTACCGGTTCCAGACCAAACAGACTCAAGCTGCTTTTGTCATTCGTACTCCTGGCGCAAATTTGATGGGAGGCGCTATCGACAGCCTAAAAAATGGCGATTCCCTCGTTATTGAATATAAACACAGGCATGATATCGAATTGCAGGATCCATCTGTAGAAATACCGGTCTATTATGTTGAAAAAGCCGGCAAGGTTTATTTTAACCCTACCACTTTCCAACAGGAAGACAATTTTATAGATTTACGGTGGACATTTGTAGAATCTGCGATCGGCTTTATATTTCTGCTCAACGGGCTCACACGTGTCAGGGCTGTGATCAATTGGCTCATAGTAGCTGCAACCATAATTGGTTTGTTTACTATGCACCATTTTATTGGGTTCTTGCTAAGATAAAGCTGCCTGTTTGGGCAAACTTTATACTTTATTCCACTCGTCTGTGGTCAGCACGTCAGCCTGCCGCGGGAAAACTTTCTCAACCAATACGCGGTGTACTTCTTCATCACCATCACCGCAGGCATCGGCCAAAACAGTTAACTGGTAATCTTTATCACTGGCTTCGCGAACAGTAGACAATACCACACCACTAGTTGCTATGCCGGTCAATACCATGTGGCTAATACCAAAAGATCGCAGCACCACTTCCAGATCGCTGCCTGCAAAAGCGCTTACACGTCGTTTTGTAACCACCAACTCGCCTTCCTGTGGTGCTACATCCGGGTGAACAGCCATAAAATCCTGCATGTTGATGCCTTCAAACATGGCTTTACCCTGCGAAAAAGTTTTGTTATTCGGACTGATCTCCGGCGCTCCTTGTCTGAAGCCTACAACAATATATATTACGGGTATCTTTTTTGAACGGGCAACAGCAATTGCTTTAGCTACATTACTCAACACGGTAGTTGCATCCGGTAGGCGCGGAACGATCCCGGCCTGCATATCCATTACTAAAAGAGCAGTTTTGTTTTCCATTGGGGTATTTTTAGTTTTTGCTAAGTTTCAAAACTTTTTGACCAAAAATCAAATTCAGTCAGGAAAATAACGATAAAGTTACACGGGGACGACAACGCAGGGTCCTCTGCGAGAGACCCTGCTGAGACGATTGAACAGGCGATTGAGGCGTATGTTATGCATAAAATGAAAATAATCTGTCATTTAAACACGAATTAATTCATATTTGAAATTAAATCGGCAATGCATCTGCTAGCATGCTCCCCTATTGCCGAAGCACACCAATAAAACCTATGAGAAATAAAACTTACTTTAAAGTCTTGGCGATTGCTTCCCCACTGTTTGCAGTATTTATTATGCTGAGCAGCTTCCAGACCTCGCGTCCGGCCGCTGATCAAAAAGCTAAAGGCCCCCGGATCGTTAACATTGTCAATTTTATTCGCTTGCTGGAACCAAGGGATTCTGCAATCACAGAGGATGTTCTTTATCAAACTGTAGTTAAACAAGTGGCGCTGATGAAAAAGTATCATTTACGGGGTACGTTTCTTTTACAGTATGATGCCCTGCTCGATTCCAGATATCAAAAGCTTTTGAGAAGTCTTCCGCGTAACTCTTTCGAAATTGGCGCATGGTGGGAAATACCGCAGCCATTGGTGGAAAATGCCGGGTTAAAATGGCGCGGACGTTATCCCTGGGACTGGCGTGCAAACATAGGTTTCGCCACCGGCTATACTCCTCATGAACGCGAACAGCTCGCCGATGTATATATGCGGGACTTTAAAAAAATATTCGGCTATTATCCCAAATCAGTGGCATCATGGTTTATTGACGCTCATACCCTTAATTACCTTTATCAGAAATATCACATCGTTGCCTCTGCTAATTGCAAAGATCAGTATGGTACCGATGGCTACACGTTATGGGGTGGCTATTGGAACCAGGCATATTATCCAAGCAAAATCAACGCTTATATGCCTGCTCAAAATGAAGCCAACCAGATACCGGTGCCTATTTTCAGGATGCTGGGCAGTGACCCGATCCGGCAGTATGATGAAGGTTTAGGGCACCAGCGTCAAGGCGTTATCACCCTGGAGCCGGTGTACCCTCATGCAGGCGGCGATTCAACCTGGGTGGACTGGTTTTTCAAACAATTTGTTAACGGAGCGGCTTTAGGTTTCGCTTACACACAAGCCGGACAGGAAAATTCGTTCACATGGCCGGCAATGGCGAAAGGGCTGGAACTCCAATTCCCATTAATAAAAAAGCTGAGCGATCAGAAAAAGATCAGGGTAGAAACGCTGGCTGAATCGGGACAATGGTTTAAAGATCATTATAAAGTTACGCCACCAACGGCAGTAACTGCCACCGAAGATATGCCCGGAGGCAACGCCAGAACAGTTTGGTTCGACAGCCGTTTTTACCGGGCAAACCTGCTATGGGAGAACGGAACATTAAGATTCAGAGATATCCATTTATTTAATGAGAAGCTGCGCTCGAAATATGAGACAGAAGTAGCTACCTCCAATGAATGTACCTTTTTTACCTTGCCTGCGGTAGATGGCTATTTATGGAGCACTGCGGACAAATTTGCTGGGTTGAAATTTAAAGTGACATTGAACGGCAAAGAACAATTATTAGAAGGTGACGACCCGGTGATAACTGAGTCGTTGCCCGGAAAGTTATTGATAAAATGGCCGTTGAAAACCATCAAAGGATCGTTGGAAATTGTATTTACGGAGAAACAAGTTAAGATAAGTCTGAGTGGCAATCAACAGGCCAAATGGCTGCTGGGTTTGGAAGTCGCAGATAAAGCAGAACTGCCATTTACCGGGATAACTTCAAATAAAGTTTCGGCACAATTTGAAGGGATGAAATATGCTATAACAGCCTTAAAAGGAACTTTTGCTGATCCGGGCAATGATCACCGTTTTCACATTATTCCATCGCAAAACCAGATATTGCTTGATCTATAAATTAAACACCATTTACTGATGTACACCATGTTTATAAAAAGGATAATTGCCATCATTTTGGTCTCAGCAGCTACGCTGATTTCCTCAAAAGAGCTGAAAGCTGCAAATGTGATTGTCGCTCCAAAGGAGCAGTCCATTACTATTAATAGCCATAAGCTTAGCTTGACACTAGATTATGGAAAAGAAGCACGTATTAGTTCTCTAACAGTAAATGGTCAAAAAGTGATCAGTAACGAAGATGGCATTTTCACCTCGGTGAAAGTAGGTGCGGAAACTTATTCTTCACTTCATTTAAAATCCAACCCGGTACTGGTTAAAGGCAAAAATAGTATTAGGATCAACGGGATTAAATATGGCAGCGTTAGTTTGACGATAACAGAAAACTGGGTGTTCGATACCAGTGGGCAATCTGTTAAATGGACGATCGAACGCATATTGTCGCAGCCTGCAAAAGCAGATGAAACCGCATCTCCGGTTTTTAATTTTGATAACATCAACACCTGGGAAGGTGCTTACCAGGGCTATGGCGGACTAGCCTGGTTCTATCTTTTCAACGAGAAGTTGTGCACCTATGGCGTGCATAGCAGTTCGTCCAGTTTCTGGAATAGCAAAACAGGCAACGGTTTAAGCGTCACGGTTACTGCGCCGGGCAAACCAGTGGCCATGAAATATACGCGCACTAATGATGACAAACTGGCTTATACCGTCAGCGTAGCCGATAAGGAGTTTATTCCAAAATCGGATACCGGAACAAACCGCCGGCGATTTATCAGGGGGCACACAGATGTATGGTCGGCGCAAACTTTGGCGGCAGGCAAGACTACCCAGACTTTAACGCTTAGCTATTTTGATGTTAATGAACGCTATGGACGCGGGAATTTTAAAGGTGTTGATGGTACAGAGGTAAGCGGCGTGCTGAATACGATTGCCCGCATCGGCGTGATCGATTCGCTGCATTTCGGTGGGAATAGCTGGCACACGCCTTATGGACCGATCTGCCTGCATGAGCAATATATAGCGCAGCTGGGTCTGGCCATCAACGACCCTCAATATTTAAGAGGCTATCAAAGCTGCCTGGATTTTTACCGGGACCATGCTATAAAACCCGATGGACGCGTTTATCCCCGCTGGGCTTATACTAATGAGGATGCGATGCCGGGCAAGTTCAACAAAGATGGTTTTTACGAAGCGCAATGGGGTATCCTGATGGATTCCAACCCGGACTTTGTGACCAACGTTTCCGAATTATATGATATGAATGGTGATCTGCATTGGGTAAAAACGCATCAGCTTGCCTGCGAAAAAGCGCTCGACTGGATCCTGAAAAGGGACAATAATAACAATGGCTTGGTCGAGATGATGACGGACAACCAATCAGAGAAAAGGAGCAGTGACTGGATAGACATTATTTGGGCATCATATGAGAATGCCTTTGTAAACGCCAAACTTTACCACGCACTGATGAAATGGGCGGCAATTGAGCATCAATTAAATAATCCGGCTAAAGCTAAATACTACGACGGCTTCGCTGCCAAACTTAAAGCCAGCTTTAATAAACCGGTTACCGAAGGCGGTTTCTGGGATGGCGAAAAGAACTGTTATGTACACTGGCGCGATAAAGATGGCAGCATACATGGCCGTAACATGGTGACCCCGGTAAACTTTATGGCGATTGCTTATGGAATTTGTGACAATGCTGACCGTAAGAAAACCATCCTGGATGCTATTGAAAAACAAATGGAGCAGGAGAAACTTTTCTTCTGGCCGATATGTATGACCCCCTACGAAAAGGGCGAAGGAAATGATTGGCAGTGGCCTTTTCCAAACTATGAAAATGGCGATCTGTTTTTATCATGGGGCTCTATAGGCGTAAAAGCTTATGCAAGCTATGATCCGGCGCTGGCATTAAAATATGTAAAGAACGTGCTTCATCAATACAGTAAAGATGGCCTGGCTTTTCAACGCTACGGTCGTTTGAAGCAAGATGGGTTGGGCGATGATATTTTATCAGGAAACAGCCTTGCCATTGTGGGATTATACCAGGCAATTTACGGCATTAACCCAATGTATAACCGACTTTACCTGGAGCCGCATCTTTCACCTGAATTAGACGGAACAGAGCTCAATTATAATTTCAGAGGCCAGCGTTTGAATATTTCACTTGATAACAGTAAATACGCTGTATCAAACAAAGTATTTAAAGTGGTATCACCCCAAAGCTTTGGGTTTTATGCTACCAAAGCACTGTTATCCTATTTCGACAGGAACAGCACAAAAGCATCATTACAAATCACTTCCACGCAGCCACTGGCTATAGAAATAAAAAACTGGGATCACCGTAAGATTGAATTCTCCGCAACTACCGCCAAAGCCTCTGCACAGCCGGTATCTTACCTGGTGCGTCAATTGCAGACAGATACTTATTATTCAGTTAGCTTGAATGGTGCCTCTCCTAAGAAAATCAAGAGTGATAAAAAAGGGGATATCTTGTTGAGTAATCAGGCAGCTTCGAATGCGATTACGTTAGAGCGCAATTAGGCAGTTTCAACGCAGGGTGTCCCAATGGGACACCCTGCGTTGAAATTTAAGCCACTGAATGTCTGAGCCAAATTTATTATTTCTCTATTGGTTCAGAATATACTATTAGGGTCGAGCCCACTTCCATAGCATCATTGTAGTACTCTAACTTTTCTTGGTTATTTAATTTATTCTTATCCAACTTGCCTGCTTTGGAGAATTCAATATTAATAAGTCCGTTATCGATTGCAGTATCTTCTGCTGCATTATAATCGATTTCAGAACTTTCCTCTGCCTTAAGATATAGCAAAAAAGCATGCCTTTCGCCTTCCGGATAATTGTAGTTTGACTTTGACGTGGTGCAAGCAGTTCCTAGATAAATATGTATTTCATACGACATTCCTCAAAAGTAATTTACTCATATTTAAAATAAACTAGCAACCAAACTGCCTTAAATGATGGTCGCTATGTTTATACGCCATATATCCCACCTGCTCTAAAGTCATCTTACCAAAGAAAGGGTGTGCTATACCCTCGTAAGTAAATTTGCCATGGTCTTGCAGCAGGCTGATCCATTTTTCCTTTTCGGTCTTTATATTACCATCATTTGTGGTGATCTTAAATTCAGGAGAAGTTGGCGTGTTGCGCCTTAGTGGCGCCTCATCTTTTAGTACGCTACGGAGTGCCATTTTTCCGAATAGTCGTCCTACAAATGCTTGTTTAAATTTTTGCCTGCCTGATATCAATTCTTCCCACGCTACACAATGCCTCAGCATTTGCGAAACATTCATTTTGCCCCATTGAGCCTGGCTGTTTTCGTTCAAATTACCTATCCTGCTGATCAGCTCCTCCCTGGTTGCTTTATCAAGTGTGGTTTTCATAGAGGTTTATAATCGGTTATCACAAATATAAATTTTAAGGATTAAATAGTTCGTCATATATGTCATCCGGTCAAAAGCGAACGACGCGTTGTTCGCTTTCATTACATAATTGTCTTTCAAAATTTTTTAATTTATTAATAATCAATTAATTGTTAGAGTGGAACAATGATTGATGAACTTATTACGCTTGAGTTCCCACTTTCTTCATATCGACATTTATAACCTTGCCTCACAGGTAACCCTATTCTCAGGATTGACGGTTGTGCTGCTTTTAGGGTTTGCTAAAAGGGATGCTCGAACAGTCAATCCGTTTTTGGGTTTGGCCTTAGTTGCAGTGATATTAAAAACTGGCGGACTTACACCAACCCTCTTACCAGCACTTGGGCCGTTATTATATTTTTATGTACGGCAATTAATATCCGCTGAGCAACAATTTCACTGGAAAGATTTGCTTCATTTTTGCCCCTTGCTTGCAGGATTTTGGATGCCAGGCTGGCTGGTATTAGTTCTGGTCATCATTTACTTATACCTGTCGCACAGGTTGATACAGAAATTTTATGATAGATTGAAACCTGTGCTGATGGACAGGCCCCGGTTTGCTTTCCGGCGGCTGGACAAAGCATTGATGCTACTTGGTTTACTATGTATGTTATGGATACTCAATGACAGTTTCAGTTTTGCCGCCGCTTTTGTATTGATTGGGATTGCCGGGGAAGCCGTTCTAAAACAGGAAACAAGTGCCCGGTTGACCATGCCTGTAACGGACAGGTCGGATGCAAGGGAGAAAGGTCGGAGGCTAAAAGAAACAGTGGTGGCAAACCGCCTCTACGAGGATGCGGAACTGACATTGACTGCCTTAGCCATAAAACTGTCTATCCATCCGAATGATTTGTCCCGTATCATTAATGTAGGGTTGGAAAAGAACTTCAATGATTTTATAAATGAATTCCGGGTTCGGGAGATTACGCGAAAAATGAAGGACCCGGCCTATGATAAGCTAACGTTGCTGGGCATTGCTTATGAGTCGGGCTTCAACTCCCAGAGAACTTTTAACCGGGCCTTCAAAGAGATCACAGGCAAAACGCCATTAGAGTATAAAAATATCCTGAAAGTGTTGCCAAATAATAATTTGGCCAACTTGCCACGCATACGGCCGGTAATATTGCGTTCGGAAAGCCCGCCTAACTGGGCTCCCGAAAAATCAACACGCAATATCATGATACGGAATTATTTAAAGATCGCCTGGCGCAATATTCTTGGTAGTAAAGCTTACAGCGCCCTCAATATTGTTGGTCTGGCTACCGGCATGGCCGTCGCCCTGCTTATTGGTCTCTGGGCATATGATCATTATTCGTACGACCGCTTTCTGCCGGCATACGAACAGGCCTATTCGGTTAAAGTTAACTATACCAATTCTCACGATGGTACGCATACGCAGAATTACCTACCCATTCCATTGGGCGATGCATTAAAAAACAATGTCCCGGGTATCAAATATGTTGCTGTAGCCGACCTGGCCGATTTTCCGGCACGTGACTTCATGGTTGGGAGCAAAAAGTTATTGGTTAATGGCGGCACGGTAGCGGCTGATTTCCTGAAAATATTTCAATATCCGCTGGTTAATGGCGATGCAAATACTGTATTGAAAGATCCTTTTTCTATCGTGATCGATGAATCGACTGCGAAATCCTTATTTGGCGAGGATGATCCGATAGGTAAAACCATCAAAATTGATAACCAGCATGATGTGAAAGTTACTGGCGTTATGAAGGACTTTCCGTCCAACTCCACCTTTCAATTTCATTTCCTGATGCCTTTCAGTTACGCAGAGCAAACTGCAGATTTTATAAAAAATGCCCGCACCAACTGGGATAATAATTCGTTCGACATTTTTGTAGGTCTGCAACCAGGCGTAACCAGCGACCAGGTAGCCGGCAAAATCAAAGACCTGATCGCGGAGAATAACCCGCCGTCACGTTCTTATAAACCCGAAGTTTTCCTTTACCCGTTAAAGAACTGGCATTTATATTCAGATTTTAAAGACGGAAAAGCGGCAGGCGGCTTTATCAGTTATGTACGGATGTTTAGTATTATTGGTGGACTGGTATTATTGATCGCCTGTGTCAACTTTGTAAATCTTTCAACCGCAAGGTCCGAAAAACGTGCCCGTGAAGTTGGCGTTCGCAAAGCAATAGGCTCGCTGCGTGGCGATCTGATCTTCCAGTTTCTGACAGAGTCAATCCTGATAATATTTATAGCTTTCTTATTGTCTGTTGGACTGGTGCAATTGGCGCTGCCTTATTTCAATACTCTTACTACCAATTCGGTACATATCCCTTATGGCAATGTATTTTTCTGGTGTATCATGATAAGCTATGTGCTTATTACCGGATTGATGGCCGGTGCGCGACCGGCGTTTTATCTTTCTGCATTTAATCCCGTAAAGGTTCTAAAGGGCAGTATCCGGATTGGTAAGTCGGCTTCGTTACCGAGAAAAATATTGGTAGTGGTGCAGTTCACTTGCTCTGTTGCTTTTATTATCAGCACGGTGATCATTTACCAGCAAATTCAATACGCCAAAAACCGACCAACAGGCTATAGCGCAGACAGGTTAGTATCAACCTTTATGACAAAGGACCTTGCAGATCATTACGATGCTTTTAAAATTGACCTGATGGCGAGTGGCATGGTGGAGAACGTCACAAAAGCATCGAGCCCTGTTACCAGTATTGGCTGGCATACCGGCATCGAGCAATGGCCGGGGCAAAATGCCGGCGATCAAAAAATAAATGTAGGCGCCATAATTATCGACGAAAATTATTTTAAGACAGTTGGTATAAGGTTGATCGATGGGCATAATTTTTCTGACAATCTGAATGCCGACGCAAATAACATCATAGTGAACGAGTCTGCCGTTAAACGCATGGGGTTGAAGGAGCCAATAAATCAGATCATCACCTGCAATGGTATCGACGGGCGGTCGAGGATCATAGGTGTAGTGAAGGATGCGCTGATGGAGTCGCCGTTTACCCCTGTTGAGCCATTGGTATTTACGCATAAACAATTTGCCAACCAGGTGATTTACCGTTTGTCACCCCGCGTAAATCCGCATGATGCGATTGAGAAGATCGGTAAGATTTTCGATAAATATAATCCGGCATATCCTTTTTCTTATTCATTCGTAAATGAAGCTTATAATCAGAAATTCAACCTGGAAACATTGGTGGGTAAACTTGCCGGTATTTTTGCCGGACTGGCCATCTTTGTATCCTGCCTGGGGTTGTTTGGACTAGCTGCATACGTTGCCGAACAGCGCACCAAAGAGATAGGTATCCGCAAAGTACTGGGCGCATCGGTAGGGCAAGTATGGGTATTATTATCAGGCGATTTCATTTTATTGGTGAGCATCAGCTGTGTGATCGCCTCGCCAATCGCGCTGTATTTCCTGAGCAACTGGCTGCAAAAATATGATTACCGGATAAGCATAGGGCCGGGTGTATTTATACTATCAGCTATTATGGCGATTGCATTTACGTTGATTACGATCAGTTTCCAGGCTATAAAGGCGGCGCTTGCCAATCCGGTAAAGAGCCTTCGCTCAGAATGAGCTATGGCTCTCGAAGAGAGCTTCCTAAAGTACGGTTCGCACGACGCAGGGTCCCCTTTGGGAGACCCTGCTGAGACAGTGAACGATTGTTACTTTTCTGATCATTGTCCTTTGGTGAACTTCACCAATATATTAATCAGCTCCGACTTATCCTCTAAATACTTATTACATAAAAACACACCTCCCATTCCGGTAGCGGGATTGAAAAATAGAAAAGTACTAACGCCTGGGTCATCACCATCGTGACCGATGGTTCCATTGGTATATAGGTTCCAGAAGATGCCTTTATTTCGATTAACCAGGCTGATACCTGCGGGTGGATTTTCTTTTGAAAATTGCGGAGTGAACATGGCTTTGTAAGATGAACTTTTCAAAACCTTTTCATCGCCATGGTAACCTTTTATTAGAGCGATCAGGTATTTGCTGAGATCGGTAGTTGTTGTTCTCAGGCCCCCGTCGGGATAAGTAATCCAATGGTAATAAGGGAAGGCAGCCTGCCGGTTATAATATGGCCGGGCGTACCGGTTTAATCTGTCGCCATCTAGTGTCCATCCTGAGTTATCCATCTTTAAGGGGTTCAAAATATACTTTGTTGTAAAATCAGCGTAGGACATGCCCGACTTCAATTCAATCAAATATGCTGCTAAAGCCGATCCTATATTACTATATCGCGAGGTGTTGCCGGGCTTACCCTTTCCGAAATTATCCTTGCTGTAATATTTGCCGTTGGTAGAAAGGTAATTGTAGAAGAAATCTTTAAGGGAACAGTCGGGTATCTTGTTATTATAACTGAGGCCTTTTAATAGTTTATATGCGCTGATATCGTAAGGAGAAAAATTCTCATCGAACTGATAGGTGTCTGGAAACAGCGCAGGGTTATCGATAATACCCGAGCTATGATTTGTGAGTTCTCTTATTATGATATGTCCTTCCGGATAATTAGGGTTGATCACTTTAAAGGGCAGTATGGTATTGATATCGGTTTCCAAATTAAAATAGCCTAGCTCGATAGCTTTCATAACCGCTATGGCACAGAATGTTTTACTTACGGAACCGATGTTTTGGATTGTAGTTGACGTATAGTTCCTCTTTGCAGCGATATCGGCATAACCAAAATTGTGCTCATAAATTACCTTGTTAGAATTTACAAGAACCACTGACAAACCGGGCAGGCTGTCTTTATCAAAAACTTGTTTCAGGGATTTAGTTAACGTATCAAATTTAGTTTGACTGAAAGCAGAATAACTTGTAAGGGTTAACAGCAAACAAAGGGTGATGATCAACTTGCTTTTGGGCATAGGATATGTTTATTTGATTTAAGCCAAAGCTAAACAGAAGCCAATGATCAGTATTGTAAAAAATCGAAATGGCCCTTAATTGGCAATAAATAATCTTCCTTATTGAACGATGATGGCACGTCGGAAAGAATACGCTGGTAAGATTTGATGAAATGCGACTGATCATAAAAGCCATGCCGGTAGGCCAGTGAACTTAAACTTTCATCGCCTGTGAAATTGCTCAGGTCATCAACCAGCCATCTGAGCTTTAATATCCGCTGTATCTCTTTGGGTGCAAGGCCTATTAATTCCTTAAACTTTTGCTCCACCCGGCGTTGCGAGTAGCCGGACGCAGCGGCAATATCGGCGATACTGGTTGTCGCCGGGGTTAACACATTCATCTGAAGCTGACTGAATGCCCACCGGGTGAAATTGTAATCAGCGTTCGTATCGATATGAGCTTCTAAAACTTTATAGAATTCGGGGATCAGGACATGCTCATCTGCAAAGTTGATGCCTGCCAATCTTTGATATAAGTCTGCATTTAAATGCTGCAAACTCAATACATTGTTCACCAGTTCGTTCATCGGGACTTTGGTAATCATCAAAGGCAGCCAGGGTTTTACCTGTGCCATAATTGCCCTCGCACCTGGCCTTACTGAAATTCCCGCCCGCTTTGTGATCTGCCCGGACAGGTGAATCCCTGCCGGTACTTCAATTACTCTATCTCCAAAATCTAATGTTAAACCGTTACCGCTGATAAAAGCAATGGTGCAACAACCATTAGGCAACGCATATCTAGGAACTGTAGAAAATGGATTGTGACTGTTGTTGAGTATCCAAAATTTTTGGATGAATGTATTAAAATGATTTGCTGCCGCTATCTCTTTATAAAATACATCCATGCTTAAAGTCTTTTATACAAATAAAGGTGTTTTTGCCATTGTAACAAGGATTTTGCGTAATGTGCTGTAAGTTAACATTTAGCGACCAAGGTTAATATAAACATCACTTATGACTAACATTCTGTTTATGCGAATAGGTGTTTTTTGTGGAAGTAAAGACGACTAAATGTAAAAACTTATACCATCATGAAAAACTCGCACAGCTTCTTAAAAACCGCCGCGATAACTGCCAAAGTTGCCGGGGCGCTGTTCTTTAGCCTGTACCTTGCAGGCTGTAAAAAGGACGGCAAAACAAATTCTTCTTCAGGCATTAACAAGGTAAACCACGTGGTGGTTATTTATCTTGAGAACCACAGCTTTGACAACCTGTACGGTCAGTTTCAGGGTGCTAATGGCTTATCAAATGCAACGCCTGGCAATACAATCCAGGTAGATGCAACCGGAGCAGCTTATACTTATCTACCCGCTATTCCGGGTACTCCTGCATTTCCTACTACTTTAACAAACACCTATTTTAATATCGATCAGTATGTTCCTAACGATATGATGACCCAGGACGTGCTGCACCGTTATTACCAGGAGCAAATGCAGATTGACGGTGGTAAAATGGACAAATATGCTTTATATAACAGCAACTCTGCTGGTTTATCACAAGGTTATTATACCACCAGCTTACTGCCGCTGTTGCCTATGGCACAGAAATATGTTTTGTGTGATAACTTCTTCCATAGCGCTTTTGGCGGTTCATTCTTAAACCACATGTGGCTGATCGCTGCTGCAAGTCCTACTTTCCCGAATGCACCTGCCAGCATTATTGCACAGGTTGATGGTTCAGGTAACGTAACAAAAGATGGCGCTGTAACTCCTGACGGTTATGTGGTGAACACCAGCTATACCGTGAACGCCCCGCACCCTGCAAGCGCAGTTGCTGCCAACTTGGTTCCTAATCAGACTATACCGACCATCGGTGACAGACTAAGCGATAAAAATGTAACCTGGGCATGGTACTCAGGCGGATGGGACAATGCATTGGCTGGCAATCCTGATGCAACCTTCCAATTCCATCACCAGCCGTTTGCTTTCTTTGCCAATTATGCTGATGGCAAACAAGCGAAAACAGACCACCTGAAAGATGAGACTGTATTTATTGCTGCCGCTAAAGCCGGTACGCTTCCAGCAGTATCATTTGTAAAACCTTTGGGTATCGATAATGAGCACCCGGGATATTCTGACGTAGCGAACGGTGAAAATCATGCTTTAGAACTGATCAATGATGTATTGAACGGCCCAAATGGCAAAGATGCTGTGATCGTTGTCACTTATGACGAGAACGGTGGTTTCTGGGATCACGTGGTTCCGCCGGCTATCGATCCTAAATGGGGTCCAGGTACACGTGTACCAGCCATCATCATATCTCCGTTTGCAAAATCAAGTTATGTTGACCATACCCAATACGAAACTGTAAGTATCCTTTCATTCATCGAAAAAAGGTGGGGCCTGCAGCCATTGTCAACACGTGACAAAAACGCTAACCCATTATCAAATGCATTCAACTTTTAACTACTAAACGTAAAGTTTAAGGGGGCAATCAAACCGGTTGCTCCCTTTACTTTTTTAATGAGATATAGTCTGCTTAATGAAAAAATTTGTTTTAATATCGGTAACGCTATTCGCCCTTGTGGGCTATTTGCTTTTTTCATGCAAGCAAAAACAGGTGGCTCCCGAAAAGGCGATAGCGCAAACGCTGGTGTTGCAGGTGGATAGTTTTGCCGTTGCTAAAGACAAATTACTGGCTGCCGTTGAGAGTAATAAAGACGAAAAGCAATTGCAGCAATTATTTATTGAAACCCGCCTGTCTTTTAAAAAATTTGAATGGGCGGCTGAATATTTCTCCCCGGTCATATCAAGGTTTGTGAATGGACCGCCGGTGCAGGAAATTGAGATGACCGACGGGCAAGTGTTTGAACCTGCCGGTCTTCAGGTTATCGAGACTTATCTTTTCCCTAAGTATGATGTCTCCAAGAAATCAGAACTGGTGAGGCAGCTTAAATTACTTCAGAAGGGCTGCGATAAGTACAATACTTATTTTGCCAACATTGGCATTTTTGACTGGCAGGTATTTGATGCCACCAAACAGGAGGTGTTCAGGATATTATCTTTAGGAATAGTTGGTTTTGATAACCCACTTACTCTAAAATCCTCGGAGGAAAGTTCTGTTTCCCTGGAAAGCATGTATAAGGTTTTAAGTTATTATACAAGTGATAACGACGCTCAAAATCTATTATCGAAGGTCACAGCAGCAGACCGATACCTAAAGCATAATACCAACTTTAATTCTTTCAACCGGGCAGAGTTTATCACCAGTTATGGCAACCCCATCAGCATAGCTATCTCAGACCTGGGAACGCAATTGAAACTTCATCCCATGCGGTATAACCGCCTGCTCAACCAGGATGCTAAAACGCTTTTTGATAAAGATGCATTTAATGTAAATGCTTATACTCCGGCTATGGATGCTTTTGTAACGCCTGGGAAAGTTGCGTTGGGCAAGGCACTTTTTGCCGATCCGGTTTTGTCGGGAAATGGTAAACGAAGCTGCCAGTCGTGCCATCAGCCTGAAAAAGCATTTACTGATGGAATGATAAAAAATATATTGATCAATGGCAAAGGATTTATCCGCAGGAACACTCCTACCCTGATCAACGCGGCATTGCAGCCATCCCAATTTTATGACCTTCGGGCAAATACATTGGAAGACCAGGCCCGTAATGTGATCAGTAATAAAGATGAGATGCACGGATCGATGAAGGCTGCGGCTCAAAAACTATGGCAGAGCGATAATTACCGTAAGCTGTTTTCGAATGCCTTTCCAAAAAAAGAAAGGAAGGAAATAGATACGTTAGAAATTGCCAATGCTATCGGTTCCTACGTCCGCAGTTTGACCGCGCTTAACAGCCGCTTTGATGAATATATGCGCGGTAACAAAACCGCCATGAGTACCGATGAAGTAAATGGCTTTAATATTTTCATGGGGAAAGGGAAATGCGGCACTTGCCATTACATGCCGCTATTTAACGGCACTTTCCCGCCAAGATATATGAAGATTGAAAGTGAGGTGATAGGCGTACCGCAATCCGTATTTAAAAATGTTATCGATACTGACATGGGCAGGTATGATGTGATCAAAACCAAAGCGTTTGAGCACGCATTTAAAACCATGACCGTCCGCAATGCGACGCGGACTGCACCTTATATGCACAACGGCGCCTTTGCTACTTTAGACCAGGTGATGGATTTCTACAACAAAGGCGGCAGCACCGGTTTAGGTATAAAGCTTGATAATCAGACCTTACCTCCTGATAAACTCAACCTGATTGTGAAAGAGCAGAAGGATGTTATTGCTTTTATAGGGGCTTTGGATAGTAAGTGATTACGGGGCATTTCATATCCAGTGTAGACTCACCCGGTCATTGCTTCGCTCGACCACCCTCTCTATGCTACGCATAAAGAGGGTTTTGTTTTTTATTCCTTCTCCCTCTTTACCGCTTGCGGTAGAGAGGGTCGACCAGCGTAGCGTCGTCGGGGTGAGTCAATAGGCGCCCTGCTAATACTGTTCAGTTATTTACAATTGTCCGTCCTGAAATTGTCTATACTGGCTGTCATCGTACCGTTGGCATTGAGTGTTTCATGAACATCCATCTTTACCATCACGTTGTTTTTACCTCCAGGTGTGCTTAACAGGATCGACTGGGTTTCTTTTGTTGTAAATTTTCCGTTGGTAAACGATGAGTTGAAGGATTGGTTAAAAGACACAGAGCCCGAATAAGCTGTACCTGACGCCTCACCGACAAGCTTAAAGTTTTGCGCATTCACATGTTCTACCGCTGAGAAATTATTCTTATTGATCACGCCATGCAGGTCGAGGTGATAAACTCCGCTTACAACCTGCAACGGTTCACCGGCGCAACTGTTGGCCTGTATGCCTAATGTGGTCATATCAAAATCCTGCTTGTCGTTGTAAGGCGTTGCCGAATTGACTGAAGATAAACTCTTTGATGTAAATGAAGGCGTCGACGTTTCGGCTGCCGGACTTACAGCCGATTTTTGACAGGATGCCAGGAGTATAACTGTAATTATAAAGCAGGCTGTAATAGTTGGTTTCATAAATAATGAATTTAATAGCAATAAATAAAAAGAGACAGATCAGGATTGGGCTTGCACAAAGAATAGCGCTGGTATGGAATAGAATGTACTAAGATAACACGCTTAATACTTATCTTTTGTTTCGAAAATAATATTTCGTCTTAATGCAGAGCCTCTTAAAGAGACTCTGCTTAGACAAATATTACCCTTAGCTTTGCGGTGTTCCTTCCGCGGTATTATCCGGATTTTCTTCATGCAGAATTTCGTTCTTTTTAAGCGCGGCCCGGTTGGTTTTTGGTGCCTTGTGCGGCTTCTGCATATATTCAGGAACTGCCTCAACAATAGGGTCAGTTCCGTTACCAAAAATTGATTGCTTCAAGTCATCAAATCGTCCGGCCAATTGCCGGCGGACCGAACTACCTGTTTCTGTCAAAAATAAATAAGCAGCCGCGCCTGCTATAACTGAGCCGGCAATAACACCGCCTATCAGAATTCTATGATCGTTTCTTTCAAATGGATTTTTCATATGGTAGATTTTAGAAATAGAACACTGTAGATTCTTTTTAGTTCTTGCAGAGTTGTTTTTCTTCAATACAGAGCCCCTTTGCGAGACATTAAAACTATCCTATTTCATCTTCTCCGGCTGGTAATCTTTCCAAAGCCATTCCAGAGCTTCCGGGAGTGTTTGCTTTTTAACCTTGCCATCTACATGCCTGGCATTTCGGGCAAAAACAAACTGATACGGATAACCTTTTTCCGCGAGTACTTTTGCCATATTCTCATTTGCGAGCACCCAATCGTGCATATTGTCGCGCATAATGTTTGGATTAAAAAGATCCTGATCGCCTACTTCCATCCAGATACGTATCGGCTTTGGAGCGCCTTCCGGGATAAGATGTTCGTGAAACTCCCACGCGCCGTGCGGCGCTTTGGGGTTATAAGGCCATTGCTGATTTACATAGGTGCCGGAATAAGTAAGCACACGATGGTACAAATCCGGGTGATACCATGCCATGATCAGGGCGCATGATCCACCCGAACTGCCGCCCATTGTTGCGCGGCCAGCCGGGTCTTTGGTAAGCTTCACCTGACATTTGCTTTCTACCAGAGGAAGTATTTCTTTTTCAACAAATTCTGCATAGGCGCCATTCATGGTGTCATATTCAAGGCCACGCTGACTTCCCTGGGCATCACCGCTCCCGTTGCCGATAGAAATAGCGATCATCACCGGTACTTTATGTTCAGCAATCAGGTTATCGAGTGCCGTGAACAACATATTATCGGGCCCGTCTGCGCCAACTATAAAAGGTGCAGCAGTACCTGGAACGTATTGCTTTGGAACATATACGGCAATGTGCCGGGTGTAGGGCGCCGGGTGACTGGTGGTTACAATCAATTTGGCTGGATTCCCCGGATCTGCTGTGCCAAATGTACCGGGCTCGCGTGCTATACCGGGGTATATTTTACTATCCTTTGAATCGATCGTAATTTGATAAATCGTTCCCTGCGGCACATTGGTTTGAACTATCATTTCCGGGGCGGGATTGTGCGTAGGGCCGATAATAAAATTGCCGTTTAAATCTGCCGAAGGAATGGTTCCATCTGGTAATTCTGTGGCTGTTACATAGCCCGGTGTATGCGGGTCACGAACAGGCTGGGCCATTGCGGAAATTCCGGTCAATAATACACAGAAAATCAGTACACACTTAACGATTTGATTTGGCTTCATTTGTTTTAAATTTAGACCTTATTATCCCGTAATCAAAATATCCTGCCGATCCCATTTTTTCAGATGATTTACCGATATGACAAGCCATTGCAATTTTGTATATTTATAAGACTGATCTTTTATAAAACAAATTAAACCGATGAACCTTACAGAACTCTTTTCAGATTGGATAAAAAAGGTGGAGACAGAAAACCCTCCCAGCTCCGACATTGTGGCCATTAATTTCGGCATGATGCAGTCGGATAAAAAATATATGGTTTATATAACCGGCGCCGAAGTTTATGATGCAGACGACGATGACTGGGCCGGCGAAATAGATTATCAACCCATACGGGCAAACAAATATTTTACACTACCAGCCGAAGCAACCACCGGACTAAAACGGGCGAATGTGCTGGCACTAGTAATTGATACACTTAAACAATTAGCCAAAGCTGAGCCCGGTCGTTTGCTTTTCGCTAACAGGGTAGTAACCGCTAATTACGATGATGGTGATTTGAGCCTAATAAAAAAGGCATGAGATTTATTTATTAGAAAGCTTTAGTGGTGGAACTCCGGTAGAGATGCAAGTCCAATTAACTTTGATGGAAATATAGCGCTACCCTTCCAATGGTCAATGACGCATCGTTAGGAATAGGTCGGGCAGGGATTAAAGTAAGCTTGAATTGATCATTCGACCAATTTGATTGCTGATGCATTTTAATAAATATTGGTCCTGCATCAAATATCCGCTCCTGCCCTTCACCATCATGTTCAGTCGATTTAACGGAACTCTCGCTTAAGCCATAAAGCGCCATCGATCCTAAATAATTTTTTTCGGCCGGCTCGTTCTCGCGTTCAAGATTCAAATAGATATCAATGACCGGAAGCATCCCATCCCCTGTTATATTTTCAAAATGTAAAGAGAGTCGGCCACGAGGGCCCGCGCTATTAGGGCTGAATTGCGTCAATATCAAATCTATATTTCCATCATTGGTAAAATCGACTATGATCGTGCGCGATTCATTCATCAACCGGAAGTTGATATCTGAAGATGCAATGAGTTGTGAAGCGTGATACATAGCCATTCTTATCAATTTTTGTCCTCAGATCCGGATCATGTGAAGAACATACTTCAATCAATAAGGTTTAGACCATTTGAATGCTGAATAATATGCCGGCTATTATCAGCCAGGCATATCCTGCCAGTTTGCTCGTATGCGGCAACAAATATCGCTCATAAACAATAACAATACTTACTGCAGCCATTAAAATCAGATTGTGATGTGTCAGCGACAACGCAGCCATTGGAGGCCAGCACATGCTTAAACAGGCAAGCCCCATTTTCAGCCCGTACCAAAAGCTATCGCGATATAGTTGCCAGCCGCCAATATTAATGGGTATTGTAAGACTGCATTTTGTCAGTCTTATAGGTCGACCCGGGTGCCATATCAAAGCTGCTGACAATAAAAGTCCCGATGCCATAACCAAGCTATTCACGAAATTTGTTTGACCTGCAAGAATAGTATCCACAAATAGCGGCAGCAAAAGAAACAACATACCGGCTGATGTCCATACGAATGTATATGCAAGCAGAAATGTCAAAATACCCGGAGTCCTATCTTTCTTTTTAACTGAAAAGGCCACGTGTGTTACAGGCTCATTAAGCAGCGGGAACATCATTGCAATCACCATAACCATCCAGGGCAACCACCCATTGGAAATTGCAGCCGGCACGCTGGAAAGGATAAATTGCCATTTTGAGATGCCCAGTATTGCATATGCGGGAAGCCCCGTTTTCAGGATCGCGCCTGCAGATGTGCAAAAGGTGACGCTGCCGGGATGCCCTGCCTGACCTGGTGAGCTAAATAAATTGACGACCAACCACATCCAGGCAAGCATGCTGAAAGCCCATGCCCACCATTCAGGATGAGCCGGGAACAGCGCCCGCAGCCTTACAAAAACTGAAGGACTGCCGCCATTCCCGGCTAAATTAATGGATGTGCTCATTCTGTATACAAACTTATCCGCCCGATTTTTACAGAAGTACCCTTGGCCATCGGCCGGATAGGATCGATGCTTATATCCAGTTGTTGCTCATTCCAATTCGGTAAACTTCGCAGCTTATTCATCAGGCTGGTTACATCCAGGCAGTAGTGCTGACCACTGCCGGATTGGTGCAGGCTTGGTGTTGAGGCCTCTTCCACTCCAAAAAAACTAAGCGATCCGGCATAATAAGATTCCCTACCCTTTCCTCCATCCGGAGCATTCAGGTATACATCGTGAATTGGGGGGATCCCTTTACCGGTTATATTTTCAAAATGCAAAAATGTTTTTGGAGGGGTTGCTAAAGCCGCAGTAACCGCGGCGAAATTCTCCTTTTTTCTTTGCGCAGGACTTAGTTTAAGCTGAACGGTAGTTCTTGCTGAACTTAAGGATAGTTGTTTATTGGTAGCTGCAACTATCTCTAATGGTGTCGAAAAGTCGGGTCTTTGCAACAGGTTAACTGGTGCCAGTGCAGGCGCAGCCGGAGCTACTCCCTGGTAGGTATAGCCAGATAATACATTCCTCGTATCCAGCACATTCGCCGCTTTCATTTGTGCTTTGGCACCGGTTTTATCATGAAAATCAAATTCAAGATCTAGCCACGCAGATTCTGTTGGGTTTTCACGGTTATTGCCCTTGTTCAGCCAAACCTGCCATAGCCTGTCGATATTAGCATGATGCAGCCAAAAGATCGGATCTAGCGCGGCGGTCCTGGGATCGCCCATCGCTCCCCCGATGGCTACGTGAACCATATCGTGCGGAAGGCTTTCCAATTCACCATGGGTTCTGCCGCTATGCGAAAATGTTGTCTCGGGGCCACCAAAACCGAGCGGAGAGGTACGCCCGTCGCCGGTAAAAGGTATGGTATCCAATGCGCCCAGCGTAACATACCTTGGGTCTATCGAATTGCTTTCTCTGCCATCCATCCATAATCCATTTGCAGCGTTACCGGGTTTTGTGAATGCAGGAGGCATGGTAAGTGCATGGGGATTGGTGGAATCACTGTAATTCCAAAATGGCAAAGCCCAGCCTGCCGGTCCTCCCAGGCTAACAATTGTCTGAGCCACTATCTGCTCAAAATAAGCCAGGTACATTCTGTGCCATGGCAGAAAAAACCACGACCCATGCTGGCATTGGTTCCAAAACTCGTTCTTTTCTGTCCTGCCCGGCGTTTTTCCAACACCCTGCCAAAAAGGAAGTGTCGAATTAAATCCGTGTATTGCCGCCTGGTAATTCCAACTGGTGGGATCCTTAGTTGGCCGTTTTTTCATCGCCATAACTGCTTTACCATACCATTCCAATGTGGTATCGCCTGCGGGGAGCTGGTATACATTCTTACGCTGGTTCATAATGCAATTTGTTAATAGGGTTATCGGAAAGATTAAATTTTATTAACTTGAATTAGAAGAGTTAGGGTCAGATTTATAACATAAACTTACGGACAACAACACCATACAACAACCCGTATTTTAACGGTATTTTTATACGTATAAATACCTATGTTACGGACCGTTAGCTATAACAGCCAGCATTGAATTGGTTTCAGCAACGTTGAGAACTGTCTACTTCAGCGGCTTGTAATATTAATATCGGCAAGAAAAACAGACTTGTCTGTTTAATATCTTTATTTTAATTTTGTGTTATGCGCACCGAGAGAAAGAATGCTATTCGCCAAACCATCGTTGACACCGCTTCCCGTTTATTTTATAAACAGGGATACAGTAATACCGGGATCAACCAAATCATTGAAGAATCCGGGGTGGTGAAATCCTCTCTTTATGCAAGCTTTCGTTCAAAAGAGGATATATTGATGGAATATTTGATCTCGTCAGGAGCAGCTACAGACGAGGCGTTATCAGCGGCAGCAGATAAATTTAAAGAGCCTAAAGACCAGGTTTTGGGTGTCTTCGATTACCTCATAAGTCTTGTGCAAGAAAAGGAATATTATGGTTGTAACTTTCTGAACATCATTTCAGAAATACCCAAGGATACAGAGCGCGTAGTTAAGCAAATTCAAAAGCAAAAGAATAACGTTCGGCGACTTTTTGCCCGCTTATTGGAACCCATAGGAAAAGACGACCTGGCAGATGAAATCTATACTTTGTTTGAGGGTGCATTGATAGGCAATAAGGTTCATGACGAAACCTGGCCAATTAGAAGTGCCAGAAAAACCGTCGAACGGCTACTTCAATAAAATTAATCCAACTGTAAATCAATTAGTTATTTATTAAATTAAAATAAACCAGATAAAACTTGAAATAAAATAAAAACAGACTTGTCTGTTTTAAATATTTTTATCTACTTTTGAACCATGAGAACTAAATTAGTCAGAGATGCAATCGTGATAACTGCCAGTCGCCTGTTTTACAAGCAGGGGTACAGCAACACCGGGATCAACCAAATTATTGCGGAAGCGAAAATCTCTAAGTCCGCTCTCTATCAACATTTCCCATCTAAAGAAGATTTGCTGATGGCTTACCTGGAAAAAACAGGGGAAGAGACAATAGCAGCATTGCGGGACATTACCCAACAGGAAGCAGTACCACAAACAAAGTTGCTGGCAATTTTTGAATATCTCGAAAAGTTGGTACAAGAGGAAGAATTTTATGGTTGTCATTTCCTGAATATGGTTTACGAAATACCTGAGAACGCAACCCGCATCAGGGAGACGCTTAAAAAGCAAAAGGACAACATCCGGATGTTATTTACCGAAATATTGGCCCCGATTGGCAAAGAGGCTTTGGCAGATGAGGTTTATACATTATTTGAAGGAGCATTGATAGGAAATAAGATCCATAGCGATCCCTGGCCTATTATATCTGCAAAAAATACACTTCAAAGAATAATCTAATTTTTTTGTTAATATAAAACAGAGTTGTCTGTTTTCAAAATATCTAAATGATAAATCAAACACCGAATACAATGAAAAAGCATGTTATCAATTACAAAACTGTAAACGTAGATGGGGTCAATATTTTTTTCAGGGAGGCAGGCGATCCTTCAAAGCAGCAAATCCTTTTGCTAAACGGAGTGCCCAATTCGTCCAGTGCATTCCAGGAATTAATGAATGACCTGAAAGGTGATTATTATATGGTAGCGCCCGATTTTCCGGGCTTTGGAAACAGTGACATTCCCGATAAAAATAATTATGAATACACCTTTGACAACATTTCCAAAACTGTTGAAAGGTTTATGACTGTAGTCGGGTTGAACCGTCCAAATGTTTACGCGCTTGGATATGGCGGCCCTATTACTTTCCGCATAGCAACGCGCACGCCCGGGATATTCAACAATTATATATTGCAAAATTCCAATGCATATGAAGAAGGGCTTGGTCCGGCTATGATCCAGGCGGCGCCGTACCTGGAAAACCGGAACGAAGAGACCACTAAACTGGTTAAACCATTATTAAGTTTAGATGGGATGAAGCTCTTTTTCGAGAATGGTGCAAAGGATGTAAACAACATCAACCCCGACCATTATTTCAATGCGCTTTATTACCTGAGCCGTCCTGGTCAGGAAGAAATTCAGTTAGATCTTCTTTATAACTATGGCAGCAATATCGCCGAATATCCTAACTGGCAAAAATGGTTAAAGGATACGCAGCCGCGGATGTTGCTGGTATGGGGTAAAAACGATGTGTTTTTCCCGGTGTCGGCTGCTGAAGCCATCAAAAGAGATGTTCTGGGATCAGAGCTGTATGTATATGATACCAGTCATTTGGCACTTGAAGAACATCACCACGAAATAGCCGATAATATCAGGGCATTTCTTGGTCAATAACGCTATTATTTTTTATCAATACAAAACAGAGTTATCTGTTTTAATCGCATCGAAAACTTCTTTTAAGAACACAAATCATGAAAACACAACCAGTAAAATATCTGAAAACCAAAGTAGAGGATCTGAACATTTTCTATCGCGAATCGGGACCAGCAGATGCACCGGTAATTTTGTTGCTGCACGGCTTCCCCACCTCATCACATATGTACAGGAACCTGATCCCATTATTGAATGATAAGTATCATGTGATAGCACCAGACCTTCCGGGCTTTGGTTATTCTGATGCACCAAAGAATACCGAATTCACTTACACATTTGATAACCTGACTAAATACATTCAGGGACTAATTGACCAATTAGGCCTAAAACGATTTGCTATCCAGGTGTTTGACTACGGCGCACCGGTAGGCTATCGTATTGCAGTGGCTAATCCTGAAAAAATAACAGGTATCATTTCGCAAAATGGTAATGCTTATATAGAAGGTTTAAGCGATGGCTGGAACCCGATCCAAAAATATTGGGCGGAGCCGACCGAAGAAAACCGTAACAACCTCCGCGTGATGACAACTGCTGAACTAACCCAAAGGCAATATCTGACAGGCGTTAGCGATCCAAGCCTCATAGCGCCTGAATCTTACACAATGGATCAATTTTTTCTTGACCGTGAAGGAAATGTGGAACTACAATTAGACCTGTTCAAAGATTATGCGAGCAATGTGGCTATGTATCCAGCTTTTCAGGCCTATTTCAGGGATAAACAACCTGCATTTTTAGCTGCATGGGGCGACAAAGACCCGTTCTTTCTACCTCCCGGTGCTGAAGCATTTAAACGCGATTTGCCTGATGCTATCGTGAAATTCTATAATACCGGTCATTTCGCTTTGGAAACTCATGTAAATGAAATTGGTGAAGAAATCCTGAAATTTTTGGCGACACTGCCCCGATAATCGAATAACTGCTAGAAGTTAAAGCAGGATAATAACTGCTTTAACTCTTAACCAATCACACTAAGCAAAACAATCATAATCAACTAGAAATATCTGCAATGAAAGCAAAAATTGCAATTGTAACCGGCGCAAGCGTCGGAATAGGCCGGGCTACCGCCATCAGGCTGGCCAAAGATTTTACCGGACTGGTTTTAGTAGCCCGCAACGCCGATGAATTGACTAAAACCGAAGAGATCATCAAATCAACAAGCGCCGAGCCTTACGTTATCGTTGCAGATCTGCGATTGCCCGCTACTGCAGATCAGGTGATCAATGAAACGAAAGCAAAATTTGGAAGAATTGACGCTCTGGTGAATATTGCCGGAGCGGTGCCGCAAATTCACCTGTTTGAAATGACGGACGAACAATGGAACGACGGCGCAGAAATGAAGCTGCATGGCGCCCGTCGCCTGGCCATTAAAGCATGGCCTTTATTAAAAGAATCAAAAGGGTCTGTAGTATTTATATCAGGAAATTCAGCTGAAGACCCAAAACCCGGCTTTGCTGCCGTTGCCACCATAAACGCAGCCATCTGTGCGCTAGCTAAAGCTTTTGCAGAGCAGGGCATCTTAGACGGCGTGCAAGTAAATAGTGTATTGCCCGGCCCGGTGATGAGTAACAGGCGCATTAATTTCCTAAAAAAATGGTCTGCTGCCAACAATATAAACTTGGAAGAGGCTAAGGAAAAATTTCTGATCGACGCACATATTGAACGTTATGGGGAGCCCGACGAAATAGCTGCGTTGATCGCCTTCCTGGTATCGCCAGGAGCAAAATGGCTAATTGGGACAGCAATCCGAATGGATGGTGGTGAAATTAAAGGAATTTAAATTAAAACAGGAGATGACAAATTCAGTATTCAAAGACTCAAGTGAAACCAATCAAGATTTAAAACCAAACGTCGTGATCAGATTTTCGACCTGGATAACCAAACAAAACCTGCCATTTTGGGTGATCAGCATTGGTCTGATCGTTATGTTACTGTGGGCAGGCTCGTATAAAATGACGGTACCCGGTGCAGATGGTATTGTGCCTTTAGTGAACAACAGCTTTCTGATATGGTGGCACTTTAAGCTATTCGGCGTATACCACGGATCGGATATGATCGGGTTAACCGAAGTAATAGCTGCGACACTTATCATCGCAGGCATGTTTAAACCACAGGCAGGTGTTATCGGGGCCTCTATAGCAGTTGTGATGTTCTTTGTGACCAGCACTATGTTGATCACTACACCCGGCGCGCTTACCAATGTAAATGGTATTAACTATATGAGTTTCCTCGGACTGTTCCTTTTCAAGGATGTCATTTCCTTAGGAGCGTCATTATACCTGGTGAGTGTTTTTGGCCAAAAGGCAATAGCGGGACAAAATCGTATTTAATAGCTCTGAAAGATAAGATGCCCTACCGGGAATATTGCTCATAAATGTAAAACGATTGCTGTTCAATATTCAGCGCAATTATTATACATTTGCAATCCCATTTCCCGGAGAGATGTCTGAGTGGTCGAAAGAGCACGCCTGGAAAGTGTGTATACCCCTAAAGGGTATCGAGGGTTCGAATCCCTCTCTCTCCGCCCCTGCCCGCCCTGGTTCCAACTAAGGCGGGCTTTTCATTTTCTGTCGCATTCAGCCCGTCGTTTTGCCGTATTCACAATACCAGCGGTATCATTTTGTTCACGAGATTTGTATTATAACAAAAACCAAGGAGGACAATCATTATGAGAAAGATAACTGTTTTATCATTTATTACATTAGACGGTGTTATGCAGGCACCGGGCGGCCCTGAGGAAGATCCATCAGAAGATTTCAAATATGGCGGCTGGAGCGCCCCTTTTGACGACGAAGCCGCCGGCAAGGCAATGCAAAAACAACTGGAGCCTGCTGATCTTCTGCTGGGCAGAAAAACGTTTGAGATCTTCGCTAATTACTGGCCCGAGCATGGCGACTATTGGCCGGGCGTTAATGATGTCAACAAATACGCATTATCCAATACATTAACAGATTCTGACCCGGTAGTTACGAGGTGGAAAAATTCAACTATCATCCAAAATGTAGATGATATCAAAAAGCTCAAAAACTCAGAGGGTCCTGATCTCAAAATTTGGGGCAGCAGTAAGCTTGTTCAGCTATTGTTGAAGCATGACCTGGTTGACGAATTCTGGCTCAATATTCACCCGGTGGTTTTGGGTAAGGGTAAAAGGTTATTCGGCGATGAATCGATGCCGGGATCATTTACATTAGTAGAAAGTACTGCTACACCAAGCGGAGTTATTTTGGCTAATTATAAAAAAGCCGGAGAAGTTAAGGTAGGTGTAATGGGAGCTTAAACAATATTTCACGAATCACTTGAACGAAAACTTTGTTATAAACCAATTGAAAACTTATGAAAGCAAAAATCACACCCTTCCTGCTGTTCAATACTGAAGCAGAAGAAGCAGCCCGTTATTATGTATCCATATTCAACGGAAAATTATTGCATGTAAAGCGTTATCCGGATAACAGCCCAATGCCGGGTGCCGTGCTTACTGCCACCTTTGAAATTTTGGGGATGACGATGACCGGCCTAAACTGGGGGCAGGAAGCTAAATACACTGAATCCATCTCCTTCGCAATCGAGCCGGAAACTCAGGCTGAAGTCGACCATTTCTGGAACGCCCTGACTGCCGATGGCGGTGAGGAAGGCCCTTGCGGTTGGCTGAAAGATAAATACGGCGTATCGTGGCAGGTAGCACCTGAAGTATTGATACGCTATATTAATGATTCCGACCCTAAAAAATCGGGGGCAGTGATGCAGGTGATGATGAAAATGAAGAAGATCATTATTAAGGATATTGAAGCGGCCTATCAGGGTGCGTAAAGACTGCCGTACTCTTAAATGCAGGGTTTCCTTTGGGAGACCCTGCTGGGACGGTGAAGTCTAAACGCTCGCTTTCCTATAGACCAATCCCCACGCCCACCCCGCCAGAGTCGCCGCATAAAACGGATAGGCAAAAAATGGCAATGGCTTTGTTAAAGCGGTAGCCGGATGCCCTGTAAAAATTTGGAAGGCGGTAATGGCGAACAGCAAAGCGGCTATAATGCCTGTACTGCGTACGAAAAGAGGGAATAGTTTTTGAGAACTGACAACAGCAAGGGATAGAGCCCACAGGCACACTCCCGTTCCAAACGCCGGAATACTTGCGCTTAAATCTCCGGCGCAACTGAAAAATACAACCGTTTCGGCTATGGCAAATATCAAAAAACCGGCGGCAACTATGTCGTGGCCTTTTTTAGAGAGGTATAACGCTAGCAATGCGGCAGCTAAAATAAGTCCGCAGCTATCGATAGCCCAAAGGATATTACGGGCGATATCTGAAGGCACAAACGATCCGGCCATACCCAATATACAACCGGTTAAAAGGCCAATAGCGGCAATAATAAGAACAGGTTCTTTTTTCATAATTGGATTGGATTCAGGGTTGTTTGAACGTGATATATAAATATATGAAGTTCAATTGGTTAAATCAAAAAGAAGAAACACTATGGGCATAAAAGGCAGGGTCCCCTTCTTCGGTAGACCCTGCTGAGATATAAAACACGCTACCCTGTAATATTACAGCGTCGTAGTATAGTCCCATACATCAGACGGCAATTTATCTTTGAGCGACTCATACATGGAGTCGCGAAAGAGTTTCACCGCCGGATACGGCCGGAGGGCGATGGTGCGCTCTTCTATTAATCCTTGTTCGTTATCCACGATGATCTCCAGGCTTTCTATCTTGTGGCCATCCATGGTTCCTACCCAGCGCAAAAATGTAGTTCGCTCATCGAGCTTATACTCGGCTGTATAAGTACCCGAGCCACGCGTAGAACTCGACTGAGCAAAAATTGCTGCTATTGTGTCACGTCCCTCTATTGGTCGTACCAGGATCGGGCTGTTGAATTTGATGTTGTCTGCAAGTAACTCTCTTACCTGTGCGGGTGTGGATTTACCAGATTCCCGTAATTTACGTAAAGGATGCATTGTAATTCCTCCTATGTTTTGTTATTCTATTGGATTTATAATTCTGTTTTCGATTTTAAGAGGCAGCGCTGTGTAAGGCACCACCTCCTTTGTTGCTTTTAGCGCAACGATTTGAAAGCAGCACGCAGCTCTTCGGCAAAGAGTTGGGGCTGTTCCCATTGTGCAAAGTGGCCCCCTTTGTTTACTTCATGGAAATAAGTCAAATTATGATAGCTGCGCTCGGCCCAACTGCGTGGGGCCTTGTATATCTCGCCCGGGAACACTGTTATTGCAACCGGGATCGTGATTTCTGCGGTGCGTTGCTCAACTGCGTTGAAGTTATTGTTATTGTTTTCCCAGTAAAGCCGTGCAGCCGAAGCTCCGGTATTGGTAACCCAGTAGAGTGTAATATCATCGAGCATCTCGTCTTTGGTAAGCGATTTGCCAGCATCACCCCCACTGTAGGTCCAATCGTTGAACTTATCCAGGAAGAAGGAAGCCAGTGCCACCGGTGAATCAGATAAACCGTAGCCTAATGTTTGCGGACGGGTTACCCATCATGCCCGCATAACCTGCGCCTTTGGTATACAAATTGGTAATCGAATTGTAAGCAGCTTTTTCTTTATCCGACAAGCCGGCAGGTGCGGGTTCACCATTCTGAATTGCTTTGGCAATTTCTGCAGGAACTGTTGCAGGCATGTTCACATGAATACCTAAAAGCCCTTCAGGTTTTTGAACGGCCATTGCATCAGCCACTACCGAGCCCCAATCGCCGCCTTGCGATACATATTTTTTGTAGCCAAGGCGTTTCATCAGCGCATCCCATGCTTTCGCAATGCGATCCGGGTTCCAGCCGGTGCCTTGTGGCTTTTGGGAAAAAGCATAGCCCGGCATTGAAGGGATCACCACATCAAATGCATCTTCAGGGCGACCGCCATAAGCTACCGGATCGGTCAATGGGCCAATGGCTTTGGTCATCTCAAATATCGAACCCGGCCAACCGTGTGTAATGATCAACGGCAAAGCGTGCGGATTTTTAGATTTCACCCATATAAAATGAATATCAAGCCCATCGATATTGGTAATGTACTGTGGCAATGCATTCAGCTTTGCTTCGGTCTTATGCCAGTCGTAATCGGTTCCCCAGTAGTTTACCAGGTCTTGTATCTGTGCAAGCTGAACACCCTGTGTTCTGTCAGTAACGGTTTCTTTATCGGGCCACCTTACAGCTTGTATACGCTTATGAAGATCGGCCAGGGTCGACTCAGGGATATGCACCTTGAAAGGGCGGATTGCTTCCGTAGACTGGGCGTCTGCCCAGCGGGGTTGTATGAAGGCAAGCACTATGAAAATGAGCAGCGCCCCCGCGGTACCAATAATAGTATTACTGGTAAGACTATTTTTATTTGTTTTCATTAGTTACTTTATTAAATAGTGTTATTTATTTACCCAAAAAATTCAGCGCAGATTGAACAAATTCATCGTGGTATTGGAAGATGGCGATATGACCTGCGTCGGGATAAACGATCAGCTGAGCGTTTGGAATGTTTTTAGACATATTGATCGCATTGATCACCGGAACTAAAGCATCCTTCTCTCCCTGCGCGATTAATACTGGCTGCTTGATGGCCTGCAATTCGGTCAATGCATTAGCGTCAGGTTGAGCCCAGCCTACCACTGCTGCTACTTCGGCGGTAAAAGCCTGGCCGGTTAATGCAATATCCCGATCTACCTGGCGAAGCTGGATCCTGTCATACGCGCTCTTTCCTGCTACCTGGCTGGCTGCAGAAGTAGTAAAGCCGGAAACCAGGAACACTTGTTCAGGGCTCAAACCGGCTGCCGAAGCCAATGTATTAGGAAGATTAGAAAGACCTTCGGCGCCTTTTGGACCGGTTCCGGTCAAGATAACTTTGTTAACCAAGGCAGGTTCGGTGAGTGTTATCTGCTGAGCGATAAAGCTACCCATAGAGAAACCTAATAAGTTCACTTTTTTGTAGCCCAGTGTTTTAATAAAGCTTATGGCAGTTTTGGTCATAGCCGGGATATTATCGGGGGTAGTTCCGCTTGATTTGCCAACACCTGCATTATCAAAAAGGATGATAGTGTATTTGTCTGCCAGGCCATTGGTTACAGCCGGATCCCAATCGTCCATTGAATCGCCCAGCGGTGCAAGCAAAACCAGCGGTACACCGGGCTGATTGCCTAAAACACGGTAAGCGATCTTTGTTCCGTCAACATCAACATACTCTGTTGGAGCGGTTTGATGATAGTTAACACCTCCCGGGTTCGATTTTGTTACGGGGGTACTATTATTATCCTTTGAGCAGGATGCAATGCCAAGTCCAACCAGGACTAAAAACATCAGGCTTGTAATTACACTAATTGTTTTCATGTTTTTTCTTTTTGCTCATCTCAAATATGACCGATTGGTCATATTTGAGATGAGATTTTTTCAGCACTATTCCTATTTTATTACTTAGCAAAACCAGAATAGATCAGCTATTAATTGTTACTTTCTTTTTAACATTGTGGATATGATCTTAGGTCATGCCAGGCAATTATTTACCTGCTAAAAAAGGTATTACCTCTTGCAGGAACTGGTCAGGCACTTGTGTTATTACGGCATGGCCGGCATCCGGATATATACTCAATTTAGCGTTTGGAAGACTTCTGGCGAGGTTAAAAGCATTCACTTCCGGCACCAAAAAATCATACTTTCCGGCAATTATTAATGCTGGTTGGTTAATCTTCTTCAACTCGTCCAATGCGCTTGCATTTGGCTGGGCCCATGCTGTTACGGCTATGAGTTGTGCACCATTGGTTTCCTGGGTAGTTTCAGGATCACGATCTGCCTGGCGCGCAAATATTCTGCCTAAAGCAGCTTGGCCTAAAGCCCGGCTGTTATCAGAAGGGGCATACAGTAAACGCAATGCCTGCTCCAGCGGAGGTAATTTACTGGCTTCTGCTCCTTTTGCGCCAACTTCTGAAAGGCCTTCAGCACCTTTAGGGCCAGTGCCGATCAGAATAATCTTATTTACCAATTGAGGTTCGGTCAAAAGGATCTGTTGCGTGATCATGCCACCCATCGACCAGCCCATTAAATTAACCTTGCTATAGCCCAGCGCTTTTATAAAGTCAACGGCGTCTTTGGCCATATCAGCAATACTATTTGGGGTTTTGCCGGCAGTAGCGCCAACACCTTTGTTGTCAAATAATACCACTTTGTAATGTTGTGCAAGCCCGTTGGTGATTGACGGATCCCAGCCATCCATATTGGAAAACGAGCCGGTAAGCAGCACCAGCGGAATACCGGTTTGATCACCCAATACACGGTAAGCGAAGCGTGTTCCGTTTGCTTCGATAAATTTCGTTTTAGCTGTCTGATGATAGTTGACAATTGCTGCCCTTTTTTGAGATTGAGCACTGACAGTTGTCAGGCCAAATAGTCCTGCAGCGAGGACTACGGTTAAAACTAACTTTTTCATTTTTTTGATTTTAATTTTTCTGAATGACGATCTAACCGCCCTCCAGGTCTGAATTGATATTTATATGGATTTAAAAATTTTACTTATTCATGTATGGCCTTATCCTATAAATGACCGATCGGTCATTTATAGGATAAAAAAAATTTATATGCTATTTTCCTCAATTTCTTTTTTTATTGCGTTGATGATCAGCTTAATTTGATCGTTGCTACCAGAAACACGGGAGATCAATGAGCCGCCTTCGATCATAGCAAATGCTTTCACCCCAAATTCCTTTGCATTCCAGTTGTCTTTAAACTCGCCGTTGACTATTCCCTGTTCAATAAGTCCGGCAAGCCTTTGAGCGGAGCCTTGTACCAATTTGTTTACCTTTTGTTTGATGACAGGGTTGGTATCGTCGGCCTCGGTACCAAAGTTCAACATGGGACAGCCACCAACCAGGGGCGGATTAAGTGGGTCGCTTAAAAAATCAAAGTAGGCAAATAACTTATCTTTAGCTGTGGTATGTTTGTTAACAGCAGCTGTCATTTTCGCCGACAGACTATCCAGGTTATAGTCTACCACGGCGTATGTCAGTTCTTCCTTGCTTTCAAAATGTACATACATACTCCCCTTAGCAAGTTTTGTAGCCTCCATTATATCGCTCATCGATGTGCCTGCAATACCTTGGGTATTAAAGATAGGAGCTGCCTTTTCGATAATGAATTGCCTTGTTCTTTCTGCTTTTGTCATTTTATTTCTGAATAACAGTGCAAATATATATGACCGATCGGTCATTTGTCAAGTGTTTAAATCCATCTTTACCGGGTCGTGACAATCCACCAAACGTTTTTAATTTCTATGTATTTGAAACCGGCGGCTACGCCCGGATAAATTTTGAAAGGAAAAACTGCGCACTTCCTTCCGTTTTGAAGTCGCGCGGATAAGCACCACCGGCAAGATTGTAACAGATTGTCAGATAACTATTTTCGATCTTATAAATTGCTGAGTAATGCCTGCCTTTATTTGCACCGTCAGTACCATAAATGTCCAGATTCTGACCGTTAGCTTTAATTATTCCTTCATCCATCTTGGCCCCAACAACGGAGTAAGTGTTTTCCTGTAGAATCAATCGTTGTCCTTCAAATTCGCTCAGCGGAACTTCTTTGCCTTCAAACTCCTGGTAAATTGCCAGCCAGGTACCATTTAGAGTTGCTAGTATTTTAGTCATATGATACAGATATCATACCTAAAATTAGGAATTTCCCGCTTATAAGCAATTATTGGAATCCGATAACTACTTGCTAAACATTCTTATTGGCCGTCTCGGAGATCATTTTCCAGTCTCATCAGGGTTGTCCCACGCAACCTCTACGTTAGACAGGTTGCATTGATTATAATAATTAAAGCCGAGCTTATTACTATCGATTGCTAATAAAACCAACACACACATCACCGAGCGTCGATTTGTAACTAATGAATATAAAACTGCTCTAACTAATTGATAGCCGGTCGCTTGGAAAAGTTAAAATTGGCTATCATTGAAATATGGAAAACCAAACCTATACCGTATCTCCATCCAAAGCCGCAAGACTTGCCGGCCTGCTATACCTGGTTGCTATGGCGACAGGGCTTTTCGCCGAATTTTATGTACACTTTCCAACTAGTCTGATTGTCGCTGGTGATGCGGCGAAAACAGCGGAGAATATTTTAACTAATGAGCGGCTATATCGCATCGGCATAGCTAATAATATTATCACATTTGCTATTGATGTAATATTGGTTTGGGCGCTGTACGTATTGCTGCGGACGGTCAACCGCAGTCTGGCCCTGCTTGCCGTATTCTTCCGGCTGATAGAGACGACGCTGGCATGTGTGGCCATCGTTAATTACTATGTTGCCATGCAGTTTGTAACGGACGCTAGTCATTCGAAAGTATTCGATCCGGGACAGTTACAGGCCTTGTCGGTTATGCATTATAACTATGCTTTAACCTTTAATGTCGTCGCTATATTTTTAGGCCTTGGGTCGATAATCTTTAATTACCTGTTTTTCAAATCAAAATATATTCCCCGGGCATTGGCCCTATGGGGTATATTTTCTTCATTTTTATTGCTCCTGAGTCAATTCGCCATCATCATTTATCCTGACGTCGAGAAAACAATCATACCTGCCTGTTTCGGGCCCATCGTTATTGATGAGATCGCCCTCGGTTTTTGGTTACTTTTTAAAGGATCTGATATTCCCGGAATGGCGGCGGCCCCGGATATGCAAAACCTTTAGGCAAAAACATATCAAACAACCTTCCTCCCAATACGAGGACGGGGCGATCACTCGCCCACAGCCGAACTATCTGAAGGCACGTCATTAGACTGCTCTTCAGAACTCGATTCTTTCATAGTAAGCCCTGGCAATTGCAGCCTGATTTTCCCAGCGGCAAACTCAGTGGGAAAATGTTTTCTCAATTGCTTCTCCATGTCGTCCTTAAAATAAGAACAACAGACTTTAACAACCGCTACGTCATCTGACATAACAGCCGAAATTCCCATGGAATGGACAAAACAAACTTCTCCGGACAGTTTCCGGCTGATCTCGTAAGATAACAGCATAGGTGATTGGATTAATGCCTTATTCAACAGCACTATGCGGCTTTTGTTTAAACTAAAATGTAGAAATTTTCATTTTAAGAAAATAGTTTAATTTATGATCGGTTGGAATAGTTGTAAAGGTTGTATTGGTTGAAGTGGTTGTTTACAATTGGTAGACTGGATATTGGATTTCATTCATTCGCAAGTCAATATTCGGTGTTCGATATTATAAACAAAAAAGCGCCCCGGTCACACCCCGGGACGCCCACAATCAATCACTACACTTATCAAATTTATCCTCTAACACGGTCATTATGCTTCTTATGGTAAATCGCACGACTGGTACGATTTTCCTCTCTGCGCAAATGCTTGCGTTCGGCACGGGTTACATGGCCGTCAGCCTTTGCCATACGTTTATCATTCCTGATCTTATTTTCGCGGGCACGCAGGTGGTGGGCTTCTGATTTTGTCAGTTCGCCGCTCCGTACACCCTGGGTAATGCGGCGTTCCTGCCTGTGTTCCCTATGGTTAATAACAGGGGTTTTAGTTTGAGCATTTGCAATGGAAGTAATAGCTAAAATACCAACTAAAGCACTTCCTAATATTTTAATTTTCATTGTGTTCTGTATTAATATTTATTATTTCGTTGTTTTAATAATAGATTATATTTTGAGGGATTGGTTTAATGGGGTGGTGAAATTGTTAAATTGTTAAGTGGTTGAATGGTTGATTATGTTGAATGCCGGATATCAATAGCCCCATCCACTACTTAACCATTCTCCATTCAACCACTCACGTAATCAACTAAAAAAAACTTATGTTTGCTGCGTATTGCCAAATCAGCAATAACAGAAAAAAACTTGTGTAATTGCCCATGTTGAGCATCGACGAGATAAAACAACCTATTGCCGCCGATATAGATGCTTTTGAGGAAAAGTTTAAATCCTCGATGCAAAGTT
>Ga0105240_10001684_pt1 | contig 37453 bp, 30 predicted proteins | sample KBSC54metaG_FD_80426 | JGI IMG/M metagenome (GOLD analysis project Ga0105240, IMG submission 80426) | Corn rhizosphere microbial communities from Kellogg Biological Station, Michigan, USA - KBS C5-4 metaG | ecosystem: Host-associated > Plants > Roots > Rhizosphere > Soil | place: Michigan, USA... | reverse complement strand
TGACTTTCCCGCCTATGGCAAGCACACTGCCAACATTGGCCCACACTGGACAAGACCGGGATTCCTGTTGCCGATGACGCCTGATTCCACCGCGAGCCGAATCTCGATGACGCTCTCCTCTTCGCTCGAGAGTGTGGACAAATTGGAACACACGGCCGAGGATGTTGCCGAACGCGCCGGGTTCGACGAGGACACGGTCCCCCACATCGGGATGGCGGTACGGGAGGCGGCCATCAACGCCGTGCTCCACGGCAACTCCTACAACGCAGGAAAGCAGATCGTCGCATCGTTTGAGACGACCGCCGCTGACTTCATCTTCCGCATCTCGGACCAGGGGACCGGCTTCGACCCGGAAGGCCTGCCCGACCCGCTGGCCCCGGAGAACATTCTGCGCGGATCTGGCCGCGGCATCTTCCTTATCAGGGCATTCATGGATGAGGTACACTTTCGCCAGTTACATCCGGGGACCGAGATCACGCTCATAAAGCACCGAGCGCCGGGGCAGCCAGCAACCTAAGAACCAAGGAGAAAAAGACCATGAGCATGAAAGTCGCAACCCGCCAGGTGGATGGCGTGACCATCCTCGACCTTAGCGGCCGCATCACCCTGGGGGAAGGCAGCGTGACGCTGCGCGACGCTATCCATGATTCCCTTGCCAAGGGGTCCAAGCGTATCGTCCTGAATCTTGCCGATATCAGCTACATCGACAGCTCCGGCATCGGTGAACTCGTCAGCGCGTATACCTCCGTAAAGAACGCAGGCGGCGAGCTCAAGCTGCTGAACCTGACCCGTAAGGTTCACGACCTTCTGCAGATCACCAAGCTGTACACCGTCTTCGACGTGAAGGACGACGAAGCCTCGGCGATCAGCTCCTTCAAATAAGAAGCTCGACACTACGAACAGCAAGGCCGCCGGTCAACCCGGCGGCCTTTGTGCTTGCCTGCTTGTTTCTCTACTTCGAGAAATCGACCTTCGGAGCCTCGTGGGAGCTCGCATCGGCCGCATAGTACTTGTCCTTCGGCTTGAAACCCGCCATGTTGGCCCAGATGCTGTTCGGAAACTGCTGGATGTAGACGTTGTAGTCCTCAATGGCCTGGTTATACCGGCGGCGCGCCACGGCAATCCGGTTCTCGGTCCCCGCCAGCTCGTCCTGCAGGCGCATGAATTGCTGATTGCTCTTCAGGTCCGGATAGTTTTCCTGCATCCGCATAAGAGGCAGCAGCGCGACATTCAGCCGGTCGTTGGCCGCGAGCTTCTCATTCGGAGTCTGTGCCTGCAGCAGGCCGGAACGGGCCTGCGCGATGTTGGTCAGAATCGAAGTCTCCACATTGGCGTAGCCCTTTACCGTTGCCACCAAGTTCGGGATCAGGTCCGCCCTGCGCTGCAGGTCGATGTCGATATCCGAAAAAGAGGACTGCACCCGCTGGTCCTTCTGCACCATCTGGTTTTTGGCACTCGCGTAACTGCCGAACCCCAGCAGCGCCACCAGCACAATCACTGCAAGCACGCCCACTACAACCCAAGTTGCTTTCATCGTCCCTCGACTTTCCTCATGCAGGTACGCAAAATTCGCCGGCCAGTTCCGTCCAGGCCGTCCTCTTATCTTCTCAGAAGTCGCCGCTAGCGCCGCCGCCTCCAGAACTCCCGCCTCCAAAGCCGCCGAATCCCCCTCCATCGCCACCTCCGGAGGATCCGCCGCCAAACCCGCCACCGCCATAACCTCCCCGGCCGCCCCCTCCGCCAAGCAGGTTCAGCAATAGGTAAAAGAGCAGGCCGATGTGGCCGGTCCCGATCAGGACAGCCAGGATCACAATTACCACAACGCCCCCGGCGATCAGCGCAAACGGGCTGACCTGGATCTGAGGCTGCGTTTCGTAGTGATAGGTCGGCGGACCTGTCGCCGGTGCCTGCAGGCTCACGCCCGCGTCGGCGGCGATCACCTGCGCCAGTTCCTGGACTGCGACCGTGATGCCGCGGCTGTAATCGCCGGAGCGGAGGTACGGCTGCATATCGCGGCCGATGTCCCCGACTCGCGCGTCGTTCAGAATGCCTTCCAGCCCGTAGCCGACTTCGATCCGGTACTTGCGTGGATTAAGCGACACAATGACCAGCAGCCCGCGATCGGTCCCCTTCGCCCCAACCTTCCACTTCTCTTCCAGGCTGACGGCGAACTCTTCGATCGATGGCACCGCCCCAGAGCTGTCAGGGTCCATCGATTTAACAGTGACGACAGCGATCTGCGCGTGGGCCTTGTGGTCCAGCTCGGTACAGAGTTGCTCCAGAGCCGAAGCGGTATCCGGCTGAAGCACTCCGGCGAAATCGTTGACGTAGCCCTTGGGGGCAGGCAGAGTGGCAACGGATTCCGCGAAGCTGGCGGGCAAACAGGCCACACCAGCCGCCAAAACCAACCAGCGCAGAATGCCGAAAGCAGTTCGCCCCATTTCAGCTCATTCTACGCGTCCACCTGCACACCGGTTCCGTTGCCTGGGGAGGAGCCCCAACCGGGCCTTCCCCAGAGCAATGATTAACGCGTCGCCGCTTCAGGGGCAGGTGTCCGGCGCGGCGGCGGGGGAAGGGTGATGTTCTCATTCTTGGCCGTATCGCGGATCAGCCCGAGGTGATCGTGAAGCGTCTTTCGCGCTTCCAGAATCTGCTGCCGAAGATCTTCGCTTTCAGCCGCCGTAACCTCACGATAGAAGCTGCGCAAATCGTTGAAGTGCGCCTGCTGCATATAGGTCACGTACTCTGTGTCGAAATCCTTGCCAGAAAGATGGTTGAGCTTGTCGTATTCGGCCTGTTGTTCCCTGCCCATCTTTCTCGAGACCCGGGTCCCCATGGAATCGGCAACATCGCCGAACCCTTTATTAATGTTCTGGTGATCTTCGATCATTTTCTTGGCCAGATCCTGCACCGCAGGGGAGCCCTTCTGAACCGCCAGCTCACTGAGCTTGACATCGCCAATATTGGAAGCGGTAATCGTCATGACGAACTGCCGGTCCATCATCTGCTGCCCGGTCTGTCCCGGCGCACCCAGCGAATCGCGCATGGAAGTCGACATAGGAGCCTGCGAGCCGGTCTGAGTCGGATAACCGGGCTGGTTCAACGGCACGTTCGCGTTCTGCGGAGCCTGGGGATTCATGGGTGAAGGGTTCGGATTCAGCGTGGGGTCATTGCGCTGCCCCATGGAGAACACCGGTGTGGCTGCCAGTCCAGCTACTACGACGAATTTCAAAATCCCTCTGTCAATCATTGAAAGCTCCTTGAACGGTCTCCGAAAACGCAAACTGCAAGCACCAAATGAGATGCAGGGAAATTGGCAGCAGGCCAACCTCCGTGCTCCCTGTTGGAGCGTTATCCTAAGCCGGTAGCATAGGAAGTAGCAATACATTCCGCTTTCGCGTCAGACTCATTCCAATCCAGGAGCCCCATCCAGCAATGTCCAGCACCGCCTCCGCCCCTGAAATGGCCGCAGCTCGGCCGCCCCTGGCGCGCCGGGATCCGAAGCCGTTCACCCTGCACGGAATCACCCTGGAGGACGACTACGGCTGGTTGCGCGACAAGAGCTCGCCGGAGGTAATTTCCTACCTGACCGCCGAGAACGAGTACACCGCCGCAGTCATGAAGTCTACCGAGCCCCTGCAGCAGAAGCTTTATGCCGAGATGCTCTCCCACATCAAGGAAACCGACGAATCCGTTCCCTACCGGCTGGGCGACTGGTTCTACTTCACCCGAACGCTGGAAGGCAGCCAATACCCGATCCACTGCCGCAGACCGGCGACCAGCCCAGATCCCGACGCGCCGGTCGACCTCACCCAGCCGGAACAGGTCTTCCTGGATGTGAATCAGCTCGCCGAGGGCAAACCGTTCATGTCGCTTGGGGCCATGGCGGTCAGCCCTGACGGGAACTACGTTGCCTATTCAACCGACTCCTCAGGTTTCCGGCAATACACACTGCATTTGCGGGACTTGCGCACCGGCGAGGGCTTGCCGGAGACCGCAGAGCGGGTGGGCTCCGTCACCTGGGCTGCGGACTCCCGAACCGTCTTTTACTCCACCGAAGATGCCGTCACCAAACGCCATGACCATATATGGCGCCACAACGTCGGAACACCCTGCACTCAGGACACCGTCGTGCTGCACGAGCAGGACGAACGCTTCAACGTAGGAGTAGGCCGCACCCGCGACATGCAGTACCTGCTGGTTGAGATCGGAAGCCACACCACCAATGAGTACCGCTTCCTGCGCGCCGATGATCCGGCAGGCCAGTTCCAGGTGATCGCGCCGCGCGTGGACGAGCAGGAGTACTACGTCGATCACCGCAACGGGCGCTTTTATATCCGAACCAACGACGCCGGCAAGAACTTCCGCATGGTGACCGCTCCGGTTGAAAGTCCAGGCCGGGAATACTGGCAGGAGTTGCTCCCCCTCGACCCGGCCGGTCCTCTCGAAGACTTCGACCTGTTCGCAGGGTTCGCGGTCGCAACTCGCCGCAAGCTCGGCTTGCCTGCGCTTGAGATCTATCGCTTCCGTGACTCGGGCGCGGCAACTCCCGCCCTGAGTGAGCCGGTCGCGATTACGTTTCCCGAGCCCGCGTATACGGCCGCTCAGCACGTCAACCGGAACTTCGCCTCTCAGCTGTACCGGTACAGCTACCAGTCGCTGGTATCGCCGCCCTCGGTCTACGAATACAACGTCGCTCGGGCAGACGATCCTGGCCGGCCAATCGGCAGCTCGCGCCTGCTCAAACAGCAGGAGGTGCCCGGCGGCTTCGATCCGGCAAGGTATGCCTCCGAACGCATCTGGATCGATACGCCCGCGGGGGAAGGTTTAAGCGGAACCGTTCCGGTCCCGGTCTCCATCGTCTATCGTCGGGAGAGCTTCAGCAAGGATTCCAGCAATCCGCTCTACGTCTACGGCTACGGGTCCTATGGGTACCCGCTCCCACTCGCCTTTTCGCCGGCGAGGCTTTCCCTGCTGGATCGCGGCGTCGTCATGGCCTACGCCCACATTCGCGGCGGCGGCGAACTGGGAGATGCCTGGCACGACGCCGGCAAGATGGCGGTCAAGCGGAACACTTTCACCGACTTCATTGCCGCCGTCGAGGCGCTCTTGGCCCGGGGCTATGGCGATCGAAAGCGTGTGGCGATCGAGGGCGGCTCGGCGGGCGGCCTGCTGATGGGCGCCGTCACCAATATGCGGCCTGACCTCTTCCGCGTCGTCATCTCCCACGTCCCCTTCGTCGACATCATGAACACGATGCTCGACGCGAGCCTGCCGCTCACCGTGGCCGAGTACGAAGAATGGGGCAATCCAAACGAGCCCGAAGCCTTCCGAACCATGTTGGCATACTCGCCGTATGACAACCTGAAGCCCGGCGCGTATCCGGCGCTTCTGGTAAAAACCAGCCTGAACGATTCGCAGGTCATGTACTGGGAACCGGCCAAGTACGTGGCCCGGCTGAGAACGCTGAAGAACAATCCGGACACGCCGCTGCTGCTGCACGTTAACATGGACGCCGGCCACGGCGGCGCCTCCGGCCGGTACGATTACCTGAAGGAGATCGCCTTCGACTACGCGTTCATCCTGACGCAGCTAGCGGTCGAACACATCTAAGGCTGGAATAGACTGTGTAACATCGATTTTTCCCCCGCCAAATCAAGCAGTTGCGCCGATTTTCAGGCCCAAATGTTTGACACGCAAAATACAATAAAAGTAGAGGGAAAAGCGTTAGAGGCCGGAGGTTGACTCTCTTCACTCTGGCTGTCCGATCCGGATGAGGTTCAACGGACCAGGTACCCCGGAGCTAAGTCTTTATTCCCGGATACTTTAGGACCAAAAGTACGGGGGGTACCCCCCGGGGGTAGCAGCCTAGCCGACCTTCTCCTCTTCCTCGATCTTGTCCCCTTCGCCGGGCGCAAGAAACAGGTTGCTCTCCAGGCCGTGCTGACGGGTATACAGGTCGTAGTATCGACCCCCCGCTTGATAGAGCTGCTCGTGATTCCCCCGCTCGATGATCAAGCCTCCCTCAATCACCAGGATCTGGTCGGCGCGGCGGATGGTGGACAGCCGGTGGGCAATTACGAATGTGGTGCGGCCCTTCATCAGGAATGCGAGCCCAGCCTGAATCATGGCCTCGGACTCGGAATCGAGCGAGCTGGTGGCCTCATCCAGAATCAGAATGCGCGGGTCGGCCAGAATCGCACGCGCAATCGAAATGCGCTGACGCTGACCGCCGGACAGCTTGACGCCGCGCTCGCCGACAATAGTTTCGTAAGCCTCAGGGAACCGTTCGGCGAACTCGTCCACGCGAGCGATGCGGCAGGCCTCGCGCCACTGCTCCTCGGTCGCGCCGGGACGGGAAAACACCACGTTTTCCTTGATGGTGCCGTCGAACAAGAACGTCTCCTGCAGGACGACGCCGAGCTGTCGGCGGTAGCTGCTGAGGCGCACAGTCGAAAGATCGATGTCGTCCACCAGAATGCGCCCGCCGGTCGCAGTGTGGAAGCCGCAGATCAGCGAGATGATGGTGGACTTTCCCGAGCCGGACGAGCCGACCAGGGCGGTCACCGTTCCGGGCTGGGACTCGAAACTGATTCCGTGGAGAACGGGCTTCCCCGCCTCGTACTCGAATTCGACGTTCTGGAACTCAACCCGTCCGCGCAGGGTTTCCAGCGAGTCGACGCGGCGAGGCTCGGAGTCCTCTTCGCCCTCGTTCATGATCTCGTTTGTGCGGTCCAGCCCCGCCATGGCCTCCGTGAGCTGTGTGCCGATCGAGACCAGCTGCATGATGGGCGCCACCATAAATGCAAGGAACATCACATAGGTGACGTATCCGCCGGTGGTGAGCTTGCCGGAGACCACCTGGTGCGCGCCGAGATACATGATGAGCGCGCCGACCACCCCAAGTACCGCGGTCGACGCAAGGCTCATCAGCGACTGCGCGGTGAGCGAACTGATTACATTGGCGAGCAGACGCTGCACCCCGCCGGCAAAAACCGCGGCTTCGCTGTCCTCCGCGTGATAGCCCTTCACAACGCGCACGCCGCCGAGCGATTCGGTAAGGCGGCCGGTGACCTCAGCGTTGATTTTGGAACGCTCGCGGAAGATGGGCCGGATAACCTTGAACGCCCGCTGCAGGATCAGGGCGAAGATGACGAGAATGGCGAAGGCAGCAAATGTCATCTGGACGCTGAGCTTGATCAGATACGCGAAGGCAAAGATCGCCGTCAGCAGGCCGCCGAAGAAATCGACAACCCCGGTGCCGATGATATTGCGCACGCCTTCGACGTCATTCATGATGCGCGCCACCAGCGTGCCGGTGCGGTTTGCGTCGTAATAGGCGACCGGCAGCCGGCCCACATGCTGCTGAACCTGCATGCGAAGATCGGCAATCAGCCGCTGGCCGGCTTTCGAGAGCAGCTGGGTCAGCGCGTACGAGGTAATTCCCTGCAGCAGCGTTGCGGCGGCCACAATGCCGACCACCCAGGGCAAAACCCCGAGTTGATGGCCCATCATGACTTTGTCGATCAGCGTCTTGGTGGACGCAGGCAGAACCAGCCCGCAGAGCCGATTGATGACCATCAGCAGGAAACTGACGGAGAGCAGAGCGCGTCGCGGCCTGACCAGCTTCCATATCTCAGGAAGCACCTTCTTCAGGGGAGGCTTGGGCTTCTTGGCCGAGAGCTCGGCCGTCACTGCCCTGCCGGTCCCGCGGCTCGGCCGATCTGCGGAATGCATTCCCCCACCAAACCCTGGAGCCATATGACTTCAGTGTACGCCGGAGCGCCTCCTGCCGGTGAGACGGAGGCTCGGTCGCTCAATCCACGGGGAGTGCTTAGCCCTCGACCCTGCGGCTGCGCCGGACCGTAATAAAGGACCGAACGCAGAGGCCGACGTAGACCAGGCAGAGGATCGCCATAACGGCCTGTGACTCAACCGCAGCCGGATGAGCCAGCGGTCCTCCGTGGGCTTTCACCGTCTCCACAATGGCCATGACCCCGGAGCCGAGAAAGCCGAGCAGCCCAACGGTTACAGCGATGTGCATGACGATCATCCGCCGCTTCTCCGACGGGGTGATGGCAAGAACCCCGCAGACCGCCAGAGCCACGCCGAAATAGGCGGGGATCAGTGCCGTGGGATGAATGCTTCCGGTGCCGAAGAAGCTGATTGCGCCCAGCAGAATCAGCGCGATTCCAAACCCGATTGTTACCTTTGTCATGATCGTTGCCCTCTGAGACTAAGCGACGCTTTTGATCTTCTGCACAACTTCTGCGGGGGTCCACTCGTTGCTCGGGTAATACGCTGCTACTTTGCCATCTTTCCCGATCAGCACGGTGGAAAGCGAGTGGGTGATGCTGCCGTCCGGCGAATCCGAGATGCCCACATCGAACCACTCGGTCAGCGGTTTGAGTTCCTTCTGCGGCGGCACAGCGAACTCCCAGTGGAGAAATCCCGTCCGGTCGCCCTGATAGGCCTGGCCGTAGCGCTTGAGCACCGCAGGTGTGTCATTCTTTGGATCGAAGCTGATGCTGAGCAGATGCGTCCGTGCGTAGAGAGCAGGGTCTGCCGCCAAAGACTTATCCACCTCGGCAAAGTTGTGGTTCATTTTGGGGCAGTAATCCTGCATGGGGCAGCGCGTATAGATGAACGTCAACAGCAACGCTTTGCCCTTGTACTGATCCAGATGGATGGTTTTCCCGTTCTGGTTCGTAAGTTTGAAGTCCGGTACGGAGTCGCCTTCTTCCGGCACGTGGTAGTCGACCGCGGGCTTATAGTCCGGCTTGCCCTGCGCCGTCACTACGATCTTGTCCAGCTGCGGATCCTCCCATCCATCGGAGGTCTTGCGGACAAGCAGGGTGGCCAGGATGCGATCGCCGGGATGAAACTCGCCGGCGAGCGACTTGTCTTTCAGCGGATAGGACATCGTCATAGCATCCATGAAGCCTGGGATCGCCTCGTGGTCGAGCATCACGCTTCCCTTCGAGGTATCTACGCTGACGACCTTGCCGCGAATCGTGAATGTCTTGACGTCGCCGGCAGGTTGTACTGCGGTGGAGGTCACCTCAGCCGGCTTTTTGCAGCCGGAGACAAAGATTGGTAGCAGAATCAGAGATGCAGCTATGCACAACAGGGATCTCACGTTCTGGAAGCCTCTTGCATCATCATACTGCGCTAGACCGATGCTATGAGCCTGCTCCCGCTCAGGATCAACCGAGCAGTTCGGGAAGAACCTGCCCCGCCGAGCCTTCAACGATCGTGGTGAATGCCGACGCGTTGAGTGGGCGCTCCGGGCCGATATAGATGGTCCGTGCTCCCGCGAGCCGGGCCCAGTGCACGAAATTGGCGGCCGGATACACGGAGCCGGAGGTGCCAACGACAAGCATGATGGTGGAATTGCCGATCTTCTCCTGGATGAGATCGAGACCGAGCGGCATCTCGCCAAAGAAGACGATGTGAGGACGGAGCAGGGCTCCGCACTCGCATCGAGGAACCTCGTTCAATGTGCGGTAAACGGCGAAATCGGGAAGTGGAGGGCGGCCGCAGTTCTCCTCACAACGGGACTTTGCCAACTCGCCATGCATGTGGAGAAGCCGCTGTGAGCCCGCTCGCTCGTGAAGGTCGTCCACGTTCTGCGTGCAAAGAAAAAATCGATCGCCCAAGCGCTCCTCAAGAGCGGCAAGCGCGAGATGCGCCGGATTGGGCTGAGCCTCTTTCGCAGCCGCACGACGCATCGAGTAGAACTCCCACACCAGCGCCGGGTTGCGCGCCAGTGCCTCAGGCGTGCAGACATCCTCGATGCGGTGGCCTTCCCACAATCCGTCGGAGGCCCGGAAGGTTGGCAGCCCACTCTCTGCGCTCACGCCGGCGCCCGTGAGGACGAAGATGCGGTCGGTCTCGCCAATCTCAATCGGTTCCATAATTCACACCAGCCTATACAGCGCGAGCAGCAATGCGGAAAGAGCTTCTGCCGGTGCTCAGGCAAACGAGATGCACGAAGGGTTGTTAATGGAATGCCTGCTTCCACTCGGCTTCAGAGCCCCACTTGCCTGGTCGCGCTGGTACACGCTGACGATGTTGCTGAATTGCTCGGCGACGACCAGCCACTTACCATCCGGCGAGATCGCGAAATGACGGGCTTCCTTCCCATCCAGCGGAATCCGGCTGGCGAGGGTTAACTTGCCGTCCGCCGAAACGTTGTAGTCGAGAAGCTCCTCCACCGCGCCGCGGTTGCAGGCATAGAGGAAACGTCCTGAGGCATCCAGGGCGACCTCGCCGGCCCGATTGGTTGCAATGTCAACATCGGGCGCGGTGGTTGGCGTGTTCTCAAGAGTGTGCAAGCTGCCGTGCTCCGCGTCCCAGGCCATCGTGGTGATCGTGGAATCCAATTCGTTGATCGCATAAGCTGCCGTGCCGTTCGGATGGAATGTCGTATGACGCGGACCTGAGCCGGGGTTGGCCTTATAGAACGGCGGCTCATTGGGCTCCAGTTTTCCCGTTCCCGGATCCAGCCGGTAGATCATGATCTTGTCCGTCCCCAGATCATTGATCAGGACAAATTTGTTATCCGGCGAGACGACGGCGCCGTGGGAGTGCGACTTGGCTTGACGTTGAACATTGGGGCCGCTGCCGTGAAGTGTGAACTCCACGACCGGTTGCGAGAGGCGGCCATCCGGCTCAACCTGGAACGTACGGACTTTGCTGGAACGATAGCTGACCGAGACAAGAACTCGGTGAGTGCGGTCCAGAGCAATCTGCACGAAACTCTCCGGCTCGTCGTCCACCTCAATCGTGTTGACCATCTCCAGATCCCCATTTCCGCTCACGCGAAAGGAGCTGAGGGCAGCTCTTGTCTCCTGTGGCTGGTGACCGGAGAACAGATACATTCCGCTTCCCAGAGACGCTGTTACCTGAAAGCTGGGCTGCGTGCAGGCATAAGCGAGTCGCAGATCCTCGATAACACCTGAAGCCGCGTTCCACCGACCGACATGAATCCCTTCCTGCTTCCCGCTTGCCGTTGATCCGATGTAAGTCCACATAGCTTTATCCTACGGCGATCTCTGCAGCCAGCCAGCTCGCGGCGCGGCCATAACTATGGCCGAGTGAAAGCGTGGCCACATATGACGAATCCAGGCGCAGAGCCGCGTTGCTATAAAGCTCTATCGATCAGACTTGGGACCCCAGCTTGAATACGCGGTGCCCATTCTCCCAAACGATGGTGCGGAACAGGCGGGCGTCTGAGTTCGCCTTCAACACCGAGAGAGTCTCCCGGGCAACACACTTTCCCTCGAGCCTCGTGGCGGCGTTGCCCACAGCAGACGAACCTCCGCCATGGCCGTCGGTGCAGGAGCAATCGCTGCCGAAGATGAGCTTCTCCCGGTGCCGCCGGAGGAAATCGGCCGTGAAGGAGGGGTCGCGCGTGAGCGCATTGTTGCCGGAATTCGCCGACAGGTCGGCGAATAGATTGGGATAGTCCGACAGCCAGCGATCGGTAATTCCTCCGCGGACGATCGGCTTGCGGGGATAGGCTTCGTCATTCTGATAATCGGCGCTGACGTTCGCCCAGAAAGCATCACAGTGGCCTACGAATGTGGTCTTCGGATATGCCGAGAGTATCTTGTCAAAACGTTTGAAGCCGGTATTGAAGACGCCTTCCGTTGGCGAATGCCCGAGTTCCTGGAAGTGGATGGTCAGGGGAACTCCTAACTCGGCAGCGGCCGAGTACAACCGGCGCATCTCGGGCCCATCCGCCTCGACGTGATACTTGACCTCGCCGAAACCGTGAGCGCCTGCCTTCACTGCCTGTGTCAGCAGTTCCACCGCATCGGGCGAGCTGACGTTGGTGCTGACTGAGTACCCTGCGATGCGTGTGGGTTCCTGGGACATGAAGCGTTTCGCATCGTCCGCACTGCGGAGTTGACACAGCAAGTAAGCGGCCTGGCATCCGGAGCCGTTCAGGTGCTTGAGGTCCGCTTCGAGCGTCGGTCGCGCATGAAAATGACAATCGATCACCGGCGCGCCCCATTCCGACGCTGAGCCGGGCAAAGGTTGGGCCTTTAGAGCTCGCGCGATTCCGACCGAAACTGCTGCCCCCACAAATTTTCTTCGATTCACCTGCACAACCGCCTTTCCTCTTAGGATGCTGAAAACTCCGCCTACAGCGGACTTGGTGAGGACTGAGGGCGGAACGCACCACGTCATGCACAAAGGTGACGTGATCCACATCGTCCCCGGTCTAGTGCCCTGGACGGTACTACCTCTCGCGGTCAAGATCGAACTGCCGAAGCAGGCCCCTCCCGCTCAGTAAGCGAGATTGGGATCACGATGGGAGGAAGGCTTCCCTCCTCCCATCGTGCCCCGTTACTTCGGGGTGGAGATTGAATTCGCCGGTGCAGCTGGTTGCGATCCCACACCATAGTGAGCCGCGAGATAATCGCGCACTCGATTCGCCGTGGCATCATCGCCTTGCGCGCCTCTGGTTCGCATGTCCTGAATCAGGTCATGCCAGCCATCAGGCGATCTGCGGGTCGCCACTACCGTGCTCAGTCCGTGGCACTTGCTGCACATCGCGATCACATCGTCCTTGCCCGGTCCGTCCGGCAGCGTCACCGGCCCAGGAGGCGGGGGAGGCGCAACTGCTGCGGCACCCCGGTTTCCAGGAAATCCCCTGCCACCTGCAAATGCAATTGGTGCATACTGCGCCAGGTCAACTGGAGCGTCTCCCGGCTTCGGCAGTGCGTATGCGATCAGCACCTCATGATAAGTCGCGAACTTGCCCGGAACTCCGAGCGTGCCGGGCCCACCATCCGGAATCACCACGTATTCTCGTCCGCTCTTGCCGCGGAAGATGACCGGGTTTGCTACCGCAGGCGAAGGTACCGCTGTGCTCCAGACCTCCTTGCCCGTGCGGGCATCGAAGGCACGGAACCGCGAATCGACGGATGCTCCGATAAAGAGCAGTCCGCTCGCCGTCGCGACCGATGCGCCCATATTGGGCGTTCCCGCGGTCTTCCCACGCTCGCCGTAGTCGTCTACGGAACCCAGCGGAGTACGCCATGCGATATCGCCCGTCTTGGCATTCACGGCGATCAACTCTCCCCAGGGGGGATTGATGCACGGCCATCCCTTGTCGTCGGCGAACTTGCCGTATGCCCCCTCCACTTTGTACCCGCCTGCTCCATCCGGAGCCATCCGGCTGGTGGTTGGCATGTTGGTTAGGTTCACGAAGAAATAGCCCAACTGCGGATCGCTCGACACTCCGCCCCAATTGGCTCCGCCTGAGGTGCCGGGCATAAACACAGTCAATCCCTTGATGCTGGCCGGAGTGTAAGGCCCTTCGTTGTGCATCTGCTGCTTGTCCCACTGGGCAGTACAGTAAGCGTTCGCCTCCGGTGACATAGTCGTCAGCGTATCCCGGCTGATGCTCATGCGCGCCAGGGGCTCCGGCTTCAGCGGAAAGGGCTGCGTCTTGGAAGATTCCTCGCCTGGCACGTCGCTCTTCGGGACGGGCCGCTCTTCCACGCCATACACTGGCTTACCGGTGCGGCGGTCGAGAACAAAGGCTATTCCAGACTTTGGAACCTCCACCAGCGCAGGAATGACCGTGCCGTTCCGCCGTATGTCGATCAAGGTCGGCGCGGCAGCGGCATCCATGTCAGTAATGTCGTGGTGGGTCATCTGGTAAAACCACTTCAGCTTGCCGGTCATCGCGTCCAGAGCAATGATCGAGTTGGCGTAGTAGTTGTTCCCAGGCCGGTCGACGCCGTTGTAGCTGTCGTCCGGATTGCCGACTGGGATGAAAGCCGTTCCGGTGGAGGGGTCCACCGTAATGCCGCCCCACGCGCTCGGACCGGCGCGCTCCTTCCAACCTTCCGGTCCCCAGGAGCCGTCCTGCGGTTCCCCGGGTTGCGGAACGGTATGGAATCTCCAAACCAGTTTCCCGGTTATGACATCGAAAGCGCGAGGATCGCCGCTCGGACCCTTGCTGCCAAACTCCTGGGTGGATGGAGACACAATTGCCAGATTCTTGTAAATGCCCGCCGGAGACGTGATCGAGTACTGAGCGTTGGGATACTTGTCGGCAACTTCATCCCGCAGATTGACATAGCCCTTGTTGCCGAAGTCTGCTATGGCCTGGCCCGTCTTTGCATCCAGCGCATAGAGGCGATCGCTGATTGTATAGATGACCCGCGGTCCCAGAGTCCCATCGCCAGGCCAGTACGCCACTCCGCGATCCCGCCCCGGTCTGGAAAGTCCAGTGGGAGTGAATTTCCAAATTTCCTTCCCTGTCTCGGGATCTACGGCGGAAGCGCCTCCCGGAATTGAGAGGTACATCACACCGTCCACAACGAGCGGTGTCTCCTCCCAGCCGCGTCCCTTGGCGCCCGTGTCGTACACCCAGACCGGCTTCAGCTGGTTCACGTTTTTCTCGTCAATCTGAGTCAGAGGCGAGTACCGGGCATGGCCCGGATCAGTGGCTGGCGCGGGGGATGCAGGTGTGCTCCGTTGCGTGACCGCCGTCGCACTCCAGGCGGCAAATGCGACTCCTGCGATGATTGCACCAAAACCGGAGACTTCAAGAACCGAACTCAATTTCCTCTTTACCTTCAACATCCCACTCGCTTTCTCCAATAAAAATCCGGCGTGCTTTCCCTAGCCATCGCTCCCTGTCGATCTCTGCGGATCAGAAACGGAAGCTCACAACGCCGGCACTCCACGGATGCCATCCTCAACGGCTCATCGCACCTGTGATATTGCGTATGAGACGAATCATAACGTGCGGCCTCGCAACCGCAAAGCCACATCCATTTAAACGAAGAGGCGCCCCCCAAAGTTGCGGGGGCGCGTAAATCGGATTCTTAAATAACACCCTGGTCTGGGCCTTTTGGCCGACGTCAGCGGACCCGCGCCTGCGCGGTGCCAGGTGTTCTCTTCATCATCTTGTCGGCCCATGCAATGAAGTACTTCACATTGGGCGCGTCGGTGTGTCCGCCGTCATGCTGCCGCCATGCAAGCTCGCCATCCAACAGACCCTGGTTCACGGGCGGCATCTGGGCGGTCTTGTAGTCGTCTGAGACCCCCAACGTCCTGGCGCCCAGCAGCCGAAACACCGGCTGAGCCGCAACCGCCGCCATGTAGCTGCCCTGATGATCCAGCCACTTGGCGTCCCCTCTCTCCGGGATGCCGTAACTGATGAAGGTCAAACGCGGAGCACACATTGCAATCAGTTCGTGGGAGTCCACCGGAATGTCATCCGCGTTCTTGGAGCCGAAGCTGGCTTCGCTTGCCCCGTACTTCATGAAGTTCCCGGCCATCCAGTAGTACTCTCCGCCGGTGAGGCTCTCCACCGCCTCGCCCCAGTTACGGCGGTTCAGCTTGGCTCCGCCCTCGCCTGAGGAGCCAATCAGGCCCATATAGAAGCGTTGATCGTAGGCCTCCGTCACCAGAGCTGCCTTTCCATAGCGCGAGACACCCTCGATTCCCACATGCTTGGCATCGACAGTAGGATCGGTCTCCAAGTAGTCCAGCGCGCGGCCCGCGCCCCAGGCCCAGGCCCGCAGCGCGCCCCACTCGTCCGGCTTGCGTGGCTGGCCTTTGTTCACCAACCCGATGATGCCCCGAGTGATACCCGCTCCGTTGTCGGCCTGGATGCTGGAGGGGTTGATCGTGACGTAACCCCAGCCATCGGCGATCAGCTGCTGCGTCGTGGGAGGATCGCTGGAGGTTCCATTGACACCCGCAGGTCCTGCCGGAGCCGCCGCTGCGGCCCGTGCTCCGCCGCCCCCAAACCCAAACGGATTGCCTCCGCCTTGAGCAGCAATCGGCTCATAGGCTGGGTACTTCTCAAGTAGTTCCTGGATGGATGGGTCGCTCTTCGCCAGCAGCACTCGCAAGGCGTCATTCAATCGGGCCAGGTCGCCCGCATTCGGCTGCGCTGGGGCCGGCAGTGTCGGCCGGCCGAACATCATCAGCACCGGAACCGGCCCGTGCGCGTTGGCCGGAGTCACCAGAACCATGTCGATGTTCACATCAATCAGCGGATAGCTTGAATTGTCCACGTGGCCTATCAAATGCTTCGCGATCACCGGCGTCCGGCCCACGAACTCGCGATCCGTCACCTTTGCCGTCCAGGTCACCTTCGGCACATTGTTGGGCACCCGGCCGTACACCTCGCGGTCCATGTCTTCCACGATCTCTGGGCGACGTTGTTTCCACCACATCTCAGGCGTCGTCACCTTCTGGCCGTTCTTCAGGGTCAAGACGTCCGGCAGATTCGGGTAGGGATTCGCCTTTTCCGGGTCATAGTTGGCGTGGTTGGGATCGCTCTCATTCCCGCTGGGTCCAGGACGCAGCGCCTTGATGCCGAGCTGCTCCATCATGTTGTGATGGTCCTGGTCCGCAGTCCAGTTCACCGCGGGCGGGGGAAGCTGCTTCTGCGGCTCCGCCCCGAACTGGGCCCCGGCCGTCCCCGTTGCACACAACACTGACATTGCGAGGAATCCCCGCCAGCTCATCCCGATCTCTGCCACTCTCCCGTGCTGCGCCAGCCTGGACATCCTGGACTCCTGAATTTGTTCTAGTCGCGAACGAACCAAAATATAGATGGGCTCAGCATGATTGAGCAAGGTAGAAGCAAGTCCTGCGAAGCTACAGCCTGGTCTGCCCTACACAAAACTGCTCAGTTCACCGCTGGGATTGCTGCTCCTGAGATATTTGCGGCCGCCGGTTGTAACTCTCGGGAGGTCCGAGGTATGAGGGTTTCAACCCACCAAGGTCGATGAGAACCTTCTGCAGGGTGATACCCGGATCGACCATCCATACCTTGAGCGTGTGATAACCGGGAGACGGTATCTGGACTTCGGCCGATACGGTACGCGCTTCGTCCATGACATTCTTCGTCCACTCTCTTCCACCCGCGGGATTGCCCGAAGCGACGACTGTCGTCGGTACACCGGTCACCATGACCGGTTTCTGATCGTCGATCGAGACCGCAAAGTGGAGATCGCGGCCGGGAATGAAGGCGAGATTGGGGGCAAGAATGCTGTCTACCTTCGCCTCACCCGAACTGAAGAAGTAAGTTTTATATTCCAGTCGCGGTGAACCTTTGGTCGGATCCAAAGGACCAAAATCCACCGGGCCCTGCCCACGCATGGCGGACAGCGTGCGGCCATAGTCCTGGACTCGGATCCACTTCAGGTCGCCGTCGTCCGTTTTACCGGTGTAGTGTTCGGGCTCGATCGAAACATAGCCGTCGTCTTCCACAAAGCCGGTGAGCGTGTTGCGGGTGACATCCCGTGCGGAGACAGCCGCTACCTTTACCACTACGGCTTTCTCGCCATCTGCGATCCTGACGCTTCCCGATGCGTCGCCCTTCGGAGCTTTCGACCAGTCAATGCTGATCCAGATGCGCTGATCTTTTGCGACCGACCCCTTTCTCGCGGATGCGATGATCCACGGATCGCTGGGAGTGACGGTGAATTGGACATCGCCAGTGCCCCGGTTGAACACGTCGATGAAGCGTCGCTGCTGCGCAATCGAATTGAACTTGGGCAGCGTGGGATCGCCCTCGCTACCCGGCCATGCCTCCGCGGAATTTTCGACCGCGACACCCAGAGCCGCGGGGCCGGTCGCAGGAACCTCGGTCAGATGAATCTGGGCCATACTGGGCGTCTTCGGCTCAGCCCAGCTGGTGTACCCGATGTGGACGTCGTCCTGAAAGTGATCCCATTTGCCGCCGGCAAATTCGGTATTGAAGTCCTTCATCAGCTCGGCGTCCCTGGCGTAGTCCTTCCGGGCGATTTCGGCGTAGTCACTCGCGCTGACTCGTCCCTGTTTGGCATAAAGAGCGTTGCGAGCGCCGGCGGCGTACATCTCGTTCAAGTTGGCGCAGGCCTGTACGGGAAACAGCACCAGCTCGTAAAACGCGTCCTGCTCATTCTTCGGCAACAGCTTTGAAAGGGCTTCCGCTCGGGCGGCCAACGCGTTGTAGTCGGCGGCTACGGTCTCTGCCTCGCTGTAATCCACAGCGCTGTAGGTGCTGGTGGTCAGGCGTTCGGGCTTCCGCCGTCCGTTGTACTTGGTGTAGAGCGTCATGATGTCGGCGATCTCGTCCGCGTGCTCCGGACCGAATTCGCGCGTCGCCCAAAGGCGCGTGTATTCGCGCATGCTGTTGTTCGTCCAGCGATCGACATTCCAACCCAGGTTCAGCCAGTAATCGATGGCAAACTCCAGGTTTTTGAACTTGCCGACATTGACCACCCAGATGCGGTCGGCGCCGTACTCTTTGGCTAGCGACATCTGATCCCAGATGCGGGGTATGGGGCTGGTGTTCACCCATCGGTAGTCGGTGGGGCCGCCGTGGTAGTCGAAGTGATAGTAGATTCCGGCGCCGCCGGATCGTTTGCGCTCCTCCGGAGTAGGCAGACGCCGAACGTTTCCGTTGTTGTCTTCCGCCCAGAGCAGTGTGACGTCGTCGGGAGGATGAAGTCCGCCGGTCTCGTAGTAGTTCTGCACTTCCTTGTAGAGCGCCCAAACCTGCGGAACTTTGGCGGGATCCGGGTTGACGGTGTCGGCGATGATCTTTCTTTGAGCAGGGATGATCTTGTTGAGCAGAGCGATCGCCTGATCGGTGCCTCTGACCATCTCGGAATCGTTCTCGCCGCGAAGACCGATGGTGATGTAGTTTTCGAAGTTCTTGTTGCGCGCAAGCCCGTCGTGCCAGAACTTGTCGAGCTCATCCGGATGCGTGGCATAGTTCCAGGAACCGCCGGTGATGGTGCGTCGCAGACGGTCCCATTCCTTCTGAGCACGCATCATAGGTTCCTGGTGGCTGGTGCCCATCACGATGCCATACATGTCCGCGGTGACGGCGTTTTCGGGGTCATCTTCGTTGAAGGCGTTGTTCCACATGGCGGGCCACAGGTAGTTGCCTTTGCAGCGAAGGAGCAGCTCGAAGACGTGCGAATAGAACTCGTGGCCGTAGTTGGCAACGCCAGGCGGCATCAGCGGGCCCTTGGCAGGATCATCGTTGACGGGAACGTCGCCGTACTTCGCGCGGACGTAATTGGTCAGCGCCGGGGCTTCGTCGTTGAAAAAGATGCCGCGGTACTTGACCGACGGCTCGCCGACAGAGAACTTGCCGGCTTTGACGTAGAGGGCGGCGTGCTTTTTCGCCGGAACGTCGGCCCAGTAATACCAGGGCGACTGCCCCGATTGCTCGGAGAGGTCATAGATGCCGTAAATGGTGCCGCGCTTGTCGGAGCCGCAGATGATGAGGGCCGAATCGACGCCGGGCAGCGGATTGCGGACCAACTGGGTGAAATACGACTCCCATTTTCCGCGGATGGCGGAGACATCGATCTTCTTTGCCGCAACCAGGCGGTCGATGATCTCGCTCTTGCCCAGGGTGCCGATCAGGACGACGTTGCGCTGCGCGGGATTGGCGCCGGAGATTACTTGGGGCGTCTTGCCGGTGATGTCCCTGATGTCGCTCGAGAGATCATGTGCGGCGCGCAGAACGCCGGGCCAGTCGTTCGAATCGACGTAGATTTCTGCAGTCGTGTTCGCATTCACAAGGGTGAAGCTCCCGGGTGTCGCGGAGAACTGCACGTACTGCTGCTGGCCCAGAGCCCACGCACGCTGCGGGGCACCGGCAATCGCAGCAGCAGCGGCGATGAGGACAAACGCGAGAACCTTGCCGGGACGGATCGAACGGAAAAACAGAAGCATGCTTACCTCAAACGGATCGACTGGTGGAACTGGGCGATGCAATCGCACCAGTGATTGTTCCACAACGAGTCCGTTTTATTTTCCGGCATGCTTCTTGCCCCAAAAGATGAAGGTCCCCAATTTATTGCCGCTGACGACATCCATAGAGCCATCGTGATTCAGGTCTGTGACCAGCACCGTCGAGCCCACGCCCGAACGCGTGTCGATCAGCTCTGGCTGGAATCGCGCGCCTCCCGGAGCCTTGGGATCGCGAACCGTCTTGTACCAGTAGAGGACGGGAGCACCGAATGGATCGGGATCCAGATAGTCGGCGTTGTGCGACCAATACCGCTTGCCTACGATGAAATCGGGAATCCCATCCCCATCCATGTCTGCGAAGTTTGTCCCGTGGGGCTCAGAAAACACCACTCCTCCAGCATTCTCTTTCGGAGTCGACAGATCGTCGCTGATCATGTGGCGTACGAATGAGATGTTGCCCTGCGCATCGCGCTTCTGCTCGAACCAGGCCAAGCCCCATCCGTGCGCATTGAGGGACGTCACCACGTCCTTCAAGCCATCGCCGTTCACGTCGTACACGCCCATCAAGGCGCCGCCGCTGCCGTGCCGCCCGAAATCATAAGGATGATACTTCCATGGCTGGTTGCTGCCTGCCACGGGCTGTTCCCACCATCCATTGGAGTTCAAAATATCTAGCCGGCCGTCTGCGTTGATATCACCGACGCCAAGGCCGTGGGCTGCTCCGTAGCCCTGCTCGGAGACGTTGTGCACAACCCAGGGCCCGGTCGGATTAGCCGGGTCGTGCTTGGCGTAGCTCACGTACCCATCGCCCATGAAGATCACGGCAGGCTTGCCGCTGCCGTCGATATCGGCCACTGTCGCAATCTCGCTCTGCACGTTGGGAACGACCTTGTAGACGTTCCAGCGACGCTCTTCTCCTTTGGGATTCACGTAGAGATACACGCCGCTGCTGGGGCCGCCATAGGTTACGTTGATCACATCCGGCCAACCATCTCCGGTAAAGTCAGCTGCATATTCGCACCACCATGAATTGAAGGAGGTGGAAGGGCTCGTGGACTCGGCGAGCGCGATTTCACTGCTCCTGGTGTAGTCGGGACCGTAATAGATGTAGGGTCCGGAGACGATGTCCTGATGGCCGTCATGGTTGAAGTCGGCCGCTGCCGCCGTCATCGAATAATAAAAATCGCTGATCCGCTGCCTGCGGAATTCCGCAGAAGTCTCATCGGAATTCCGGACCTTCATCCCAAGATTTTTGTAAGCGATATCTTTAAACTTAGCCTCTCCGGTGCCGCCAACGTACAGAGCGATGGGGCCGTAGCCTTCGTCGGCTACTCCACCAGCCTGGCTGCCGTAATTGAGGGCCGCCCGGACGATGTTGGCGTCGAACAGGAACTCGACGGTATTCCATTCCGATGGGTGAAGGCCGGTATCGGGCCGCGTGAATGGCAGTGTCACATTGTAGGAAGGCCTGGCGCCCTGAGGCGGCTCCTCACTCGAGGTTGCTGGTGGAGCGATCCGCATCAATCCGCCGCCGCGTCGCAGCCGCTCCCGGGTGAGGATCTTTCCCTGCTGATCTAAAGTGACCTTGTACGACGGAGTGCCGGGCTCGGTGAGGGATACGAAAGTCCCGGTCCATCCCTCGGCTGCTTTCTCCACGCGAAAAATCGCTCCGGCTTCAGCGCCAGGGCTGTACCTGAAATTGGCGAACAACGCCACATCTTGATACGAGTGCTCCAGCATCAGCCAGCCACCGGCTGGCGACTCAGGCTTGCCTGTGATCTCTCCGTTCTGCGCTTGCCATTGCGCCTGACCCAGCGTGCGCCAGCCCGAAAGACTCGCCCCGCTGAATGTTGCGTCCGGGTGGAACGAAGGACCAGCACCAGACATCGGCGCTGCGCCGATTAGTGCCAATGCGACCACGAGCAGAGAAGGCTTGTTCATCATGGACCCTTTCTTAAAGCGTGAATCTGAGTGCGGTCTGCAAACACCTTCTTAACGCTGCATGCGAACATCGCTTCCGTAGATTGTCAGCAACGGATGCTTTACTACCGAGTGGAACTCATAGGCGCCAGGAGGCAGGTCCTTCAGCTCGTACGTGAACGGCCCAGTGTGGCTAACGGTGCTCAACGGAGTAGCAGTCCAGGGCGCGGTTCGAGCATTTACATCGTCTCCGCCGATGGAGCGGTATTCAAATCCGACCTGGAGCTGCTTTGAGGCGCCCATGTCGGTCAGTTCTCCGGTGAGTATTTCGGAGTTCGCGGAGGCTGCATTCGACGTGAGGGTCTTGACCTGAGCCGGCGAGAAAGCGGGCTTTACGTGAGTGATGCGCAGGACGACCGGGTACGCCCACTTGTAGTTATCCTGAAGCCGCTGCGCAAGCATCGCCCGGATGTGGAGGCCATCTGCTTCCATCTTCCAGGTTGGCTTGGGATCGACCTTAGGCTGGTATTCGAGGTCGCGTCCATTCTCGCCGAGGACGGTGACTTCGGTCTGATCGGTGGGCTGCACTGACTTGAGGACGACATCTCTCCATTTTCCGAAGATCCATGGGTTTGGCGAATCGTCGATTGCGTACAGCGTGTCCTCGTCTTTTTTCTTTGTGAACCACACGTCGCCTTCGTTGGTGATTACCCAGGGCCGCACGCTGTAGATGCACTCCGAGTTCACCGACATCCAAAGGCCCATCTCTCGAAGACGATCTTCCTGTTCGATGGGGATTTCGCCGTTAGCCTTCGGGCCGATGTCCAGCAGCAGGTTGCCGCCCTTGGCGCGAGTTTGAAGCAGCAGCCGGATCAGTTCGCGGGTGGTTTTGTACACGTCATCCTGCGGCTGATACATCCAGGATGCACCCATGGTGAGGTTGGCTTCCCAGGGACCCTTTAGCGACATGCCGGGCACATACTGCTCGGGTGTCTGCAGCGCACCGCGCGAGACCACAGTGTCGGGTTGGAGTTTCCAAGCAAGGTCACGGAGGCCGTCGGTCTGACCGTCGAAGAAGACAATCTGCACCGGGCCGTAATTCGTCAGGAGCTCTTTTACCTGCGCCTGGTCGTACGCCATGAGCCCGGGGTTATTTTTCGGCTGAACATCTGGGACGTTGCGACGAATCGGCTTTCCTTCTTTGCGGAGCCAGGAGAAGTCGTCGGGAGAGAAATAGACGCCGATGGGAATTCCCTGCTCGCGAAATGCTTTGAATACCTCTCCAGTGATGTCGCGATGGAAGGGGGTATTCATCACACCGAAGGAGGTGGTTTTGGTGTCGTACATGGCGAAGCCTGAGTGGTGCTTGGTGGTGAAGACCATGTAGCGCACCCCGGCTACCTTCGCCAGCCGCGCCCAGTCGTCCGGATGAAACTCTCGCGGGTAGAAGGTCTTCGGCAGATCGTTGTAGAAGTGGTCGGTGTATTCCTTCGACGCGCCGACCAGCGAGTGGCTGATTCCGACGCCGGTCTGAACGTCCACGCTCCAGTGGATGAATAAGCCGAAGCCCAGATCGCGGAACCAATCCAGACGCTCCGGCTTGTTCAACGAGCCTTGTTCCGGGTTGGCGCTTCTCTGCGCCGATGCGGGTCGCGATTCGACAACCTGGAGGGCGGCGAGGAGCAGAAGACTTGCAGCCACACTCTTGAACCGACTCTGCATGTTCGATGGGTTCCCCAAATGGAGTTTGTCGCAACTGGCTAAGCCACGCTGGAGATGTGTGCTCACGCATCGTATTATCTGCCTTTGGCTCTGCTGTTTGTCTTGCCAGTTCATCTCTCAGAGGGGCCCCCGGATGTCTTCAGGGGATTTATTGATGGAATTGGGTTTAGCGGAGGGGAGTCCCTTTCTGGTACATAGTGCGTATTGCAAGCATTGGGTTTAGGTGCGGGGAGTCACTTTAGAGTTAATAGAGGAAGGCCCGGCTGATGACCGGGCCTTTTCTTCATCCTTAAGTTAAGAATATCAGGTGGGACATAACTCGTGTCACATCGAAATCTTATGCGCAAGTGTAAGTGTGGAAACGAGTTCTGGGGTTTTCCACGGCGCCGCGGGCTTGACAGCGGCGGTGGCGGAAAGGTGCGAGCGCTTCGAGCAGGGCATAGTTTGCCGGGGTCCTTCGGCTGCGCGGTTCGAGTGCGAGCCGCTTCGCTCAGGATGACGGGCGTTTAGCTCGTACACCACATGCCTTCCAAGCTCGTTCGACTGATTGCCACTCCGATCGTCTTGGACCCATCACTTTGCGAAGTGGACGCTGATGGGCCGGCCTGTGTAGGTGATCTCTTTTTCGGACCACTGGTTGTTGTGGAGAAGGCGGACGTGCATCCGGCGCTGTGCCGGCATGCCCGGGTAGCTACCCTGGCGAGCGGCGACGGTGAGGGTGCCGGTCTTGTCGTTCCAGTGGATGGCGACCTGGGAACGCTGCCCCTGCTCATAGTGATAGGTGAGGCCGTCGTCGTCGTAGAGAGTGAACGCGCCGTCGGAACCGGGGTAGACGCGCAGTTCGAGAGGCATGTCCTTCTTCTCGCCGACGTACTGCTGAACGGGATCGAGCGGCACGATGCTGCCGGCGCGGACCAGCAGAGGAATCTTGCCGACGGGGGCGTCGACCGTAGCCTCGGTTCCTGGGGCAACGGCGTTCCCTGTCCACCAGTCGAACCAGCCGCCTTTGTTGGCGGGCGCGTAGATGTGGGCCTGGGTGACGCCGGGATCGAGGACGGGAGCGACGAGAAACGCCGGACCGAACATGTACTCATATTTCTGATCGAGTGCGCGCGGGTCGTTGGCAAAGTCCATCACCAGAGGCCGCATGATGGTGCCCCCGGAGAAGGTGACGTTGGCGGCCTGCGAATAGATGTAGGGCAGGAGCTGATAGCGAAGGTCCAGGAGCTTGCGTTGCTGCTCGACCATATCGGGGCCGTAGTTCCAGGGCTCGGTGTTGGTCATGTAGCCATGCACACGCATGAGGGGTGAGAAGGTGGAGAACTCCAGCCAGCGGAGATAGCGCTCGTGATACGCAGGGTCGGTGTATTGAGTGCGGCCGGGACGGAAGAAGCCGCCGGTATCGGTGGTCCAGTATGGAAGCCCGGAGGCGGCGTAATCGAGTCCCGCGGTGACCTGGCGGCGGAGAGTATCCCAATCGTTGCCGATGTCGCCGGACCAGGTGGAGACGGAATACCGCTGCTCTCCGAGGAAGGCGCTGCGGGAGAGGATCATGACGCGCTTGTCGGGAGCATCCTTGCGGGAGCCTTCATAGACGGTTTTGGTGACGTAGAGCGGATAGGCCAGGCGGAACTCGTCTCCGGAGCCGACGTAGACGGTGCGATTGTGGAGGTCGTCATTCTCGGGCTCCGTTGCGTCGAGCCACCAGGCGTCGATGCCGAGGGACAGCATGCGCTTGGAGAAGTTCTGCCAGTAGAGTTTGGAGGCGCCGGGGTTGAAGAAATCCACCCAGGTGGTTCCGGGGATGTAGTAGTTGTTCTGGGTGAACTGCTTGCCTACGTCGGAGGCGGGATCGAAGCGAGACCAGACGGAGACCATGAGGCGGGAATTGAGATCGTGGATCTGCTTCACGAGGGCTGCGGGATCGGGGTAGTGAGCCTCGTCGAAACGCATGGCGTTCCAGCCGTATTTGCCCCAGTACTGCCAGTCCTGCACGATGAGGTCGAGCGGCAGATTGTCTTTGCGGAACTGCTGAATGGTGTCGATGATCTCGTCGGAGGAGTGGTAGCGCTCGCGGCACTGGATGAATCCGAAGGCCCACTCGGGAAACATGGGAGCGGCTCCGGACAATTTGCGGAAGGCTCCGATGACCTGGTCGGCGCTGCCGGAGAAGACGGTGTAGTCAATCTGGCGCGCGTCGGAAGACTTAAGGATCGTGTTGTCCTTCACGGCGCCCCAACCGATCACGGGGTGATCGTCAGCATTGGCCTGAACCCCCAGATGGTGCATCCCAGCGGTCAAATGCACGATGCCGCTGGTAGAACCGGGCAGCCATTGATTGTCGAGGTTGAAGACCGCTTTGCCATCCATCTGCAGGTGGTAGCGATCGGTCATGACGCGGCCGGAGTCCAGCACAATCCCGTAATCACCGTCCGCAGGTACAGCGAGGTCACCAGAAAACTGCTTCGCTCGACGAACTTGTCGCTGCGTGCCCGAGCTTGTTGTGACGTCCACACTTGAGCCGGCTCCCGTGCCTGCCTCAGTGAGAACCAGGTGATTGTCTGGCGGATTAAGTTCCGTCATGCCGTAGTTATGCCAGAGGATGCCGTAGCCGCGGCTGGAGAGGAAGAACGGGAGCGATATCTGAGTGTTGAGCTGGACGAGCTTGCGAGGCAGACGGGCGATATCGAGGTAGCCGTCCTGAAACTGTCCGGAACCGTAGAGGTGCTCGCCGGGCTGGAGGGAGTATTGGACCTCAGCGGTCTTGAGCGGCCCGGTGGAACCAGCGGTGGAAGCGAGCTGGCGCGAGGCGCCCACATCTTCGGTGAGCAATTTGCCACTGGCGTCGAGGAAGCGGATATTGCCGGAGCGCTTGTCGACGACAGCCTTGATTTGAGAGGTCTGGATCCAGGACGAACGCGCGTCGGAACCGATGGAGGTGGGGACGTTTTGAGCGGGCGCGCTATAGATCAGCTCGACGGGCGCTTCGGCCTTGGGGTCTCCGCAGCGAACGCGGATGGAGTTTGGAGTCATGGCGCTGAGGCGCAGTTCGCCGCAGGCTGACGCGAGCTTCAGCTCTTTCGACGCAGGCGCGGTTTGGGAATTGCCGACGGTAACTCCCAAACAGCACACCACGAGGGTGGCGCAAGTCCAACGCAGCCTTGAATCCATTTGTGACAGTTTCCTTTCGCTTCTGACAGCCGATTGACCCAACCAGTCCCACTGTTCAGCGTGATTCCAACAAAGGATAACCGCTAAAGACAACGGTACCTAGTCTTTCGTTAGGGTTAGAGCGAAACTAGCCCACCTGACTATGGGTGCAGACTGCCTGAGGGAGGGGATTCCCCGCCCGACCGAGCCGCTCGACGGCACAGCGGTGAAGCGCAGTTAAGTTGTTGGTTTTATGGTGGGCACAGCAGGATTCGAACCTACGACTTCCACCGTGTGAAGGTGGCACTCTACCGCTGAGTTATGCGCCCACTCGCCGTTGACGGCACCCGTCCGGCATCTGAGAGGGAGGTACCGGAACAGCATACCATCCCCGACCGCGGGCGCTCATCCCGTGCCGTTACAATAACCAAGCCAGATGCCCGGGAAACCGCAAAATCCGCCTGTGTCAGATCCGCAGAGCCGGCCGCCTGCCAGTGGGCCGGATCGACGCCAAATTCCGACCGAATCGGTTGAAACAGCGCAACCTCCCGAAGAAGATGGGGTTACAGAGGATATGGCAACCCTGGCGGTCAACCCGGGAATCCTCGATGGCGTACAGGCTCCGGCAAAGCACCGGGGCGCGGCGAGCTTCGCCGATATGGAAGATTCGACCATCATGCTGGAGTTGAGCGCCGGCAACATGGCGGCGTTCGATTACCTGATCCAGAAGTACCGAAAGCCCATTGTGAGCTTCATGTACCGGATGGTGCACAACCAAGCGGTGGCGGAGGAACTGGCGCAGGAGGTCTTTCTTCGCGTGTACCGCTCGCGCGAGACCTACCGGGCCGAAGCCCGGTTCAGCACATGGCTCTACCGGATCGCAACGAACCTGGGCGTGAACTACGCCCGCGATACGCGGCACGAGCGCACCGCCTCCACCGTGTATCTGGACGAGACGGATCCGGAGACCGGCACCAGCCCTGATGTGGCCGATTCCACCCCGGGAGCCGAGGCGAGGATGCTGCGCCAGGAGAGAATGAACGCCATTCGCGAGCACGTAATGGCGCTGCCGGAACGCCAGCGGATGGCAGTGTTGATGCATAAGTATGAAGGGATGGACTACCGCCAGATCGGCGACGTGCTGAAGCTGAGTGAGTCCGCTACAAAGTCGCTTCTGTTCCGCGCGTACCAGACGCTGCGGGAGAAGCTGAAGGAGTTCGTTTAGCAGAAACTTTGCCGATCCTTTTCCGTCCTAGAAGGACGGGCGCACGCGGGGTCGGAAGTGAAGCTGAAAAAGATCGTGGGATGGAAGAGCCTAACGGTCGAGAGGATTGAGACGATGAATTGCACAACTTGCAAAGCCGCTTTACCTGATCTGCTGCTTGACCCCGCTGCGGTGAGCGCTGACACACGCGAGCACATGGCGGCATGCGCTGCCTGCGCCGCTGAGTTTGCCGAACTGCAGGCGACCTTCGCGCTGCTGGATAGCTGGGAGACGCCGGAGATCTCGCCGTACTTTGACCAGAAGCTTGCGGTGCGGCTGCGCGAGGAGCAGGCTGCGCCGCCCGCAAGCTGGCTGGAGCGCATGCGCGCCCGTCTGCTCTTCAACACCGGCCGCCAGCTGCGGCCAGCGATGATTGGGGCTATGGCTGCCGTGCTGATCCTGGGTGGCGGGGGAGTAGGCGTCTCGACGCTCTCGCATAGCAAGTCCGCACCGCAGTTTTCGGCCACCGTGAATGACCTGCAGATCGTCGACAAGAACGAGCAGGCACTCGAGCAGGTGGATCAGTTGCTGCAGGATGACTCCGACGACAGCAGCGGCGCCCCCACTACCTGATTTGCCAACGAGCCTCTTCCTATGACTCCGCCGATCCAACCCGGGCTAAAACAAGATTCCCGCGCTGGGAGACTGGCAGTAAACTTCAGAGGAAGCGCGCTCTACGCGCATTTGCTCGAGCCCGGCCGCGGAGATCGCCGGCCGATCGCTTCTCAACTGACGTTTTCCATGATTCGGCACGCTCCAATCCGGTTTTGCTTTGGCGCCGCCTGCGCTCTGCTGCTTGCGGTGCTTCCGGCGATGTCGCAGACCAGGCTGGCTCCGGTTCCGAACTCGAGAGAGCCGCGGCCTGCTCCGCGCATGCCTCAGAAGCCGCAGCAGCAGCAGCGGGAAGAGCACCTGGAGCGGTGGATGCAGAGCCACTCCGGCATGTCTCTGGTTCAGCAGCAGCATGCGCTGCAGAGTGAACCCGGCTTCCGCGAGCTGCCGCCGCAGGTGCAGCAGAACCGGCTGAACACTCTGGCCCGGCTGTACAACATGAATCCGCAGCAGCGAACGCGGATCCTGAATCGCGCCGAGGCTTTAGAGCGCCTGGCTCCGGCGCAGCGCCAGCAGTGGCGCGATGCTGTTCAAAATCTGAACACGATGCCCCCGCAACGGAAGCGCATGCTGGCGGGCACGATTGTCGAACTCCGCGAGCTTCCGCCGGAGCAGCGGCAGGCCACTCTGAACTCGCCTGCATATCAGGCTCAGTTCTCGCCCTATGAGCGCCAGACGCTAGGGACGCTGCTGATGGCTGAACCCTATCCGGCAGTGCGCAACACGCCACGGATGCCCTATCCTGAGCCCTGAAATTTTGAGCGGGCTTATCGCCGAAGCAGGTTCCTGGCCAAAAACAGCGCGTTGGCAGGACGCTCCGCAAGCCGGCGCATGAAGTACGGGTACCAGGCGGGACCGAAGGGGACATAGACGCGTACGCGAAAGCCGTCTCTGGCGAGCCGGCGCTGCAGATCGCGCCGGATTCCGTAGAGCATCTGAAACTCGAATGCGTCGCGGGCGATTCCCTGCTGGCGGACGAAGCTCCGCATCGCGTTCACGATCTTTTCGTCGTGCGTTGCAATGCCGCAGAAGACGCCTGAGACTGCCAGCCGCTTCATGAGCGTCCCGTAGTTGGCATCGACATCGGCTTTGCGTGGAAATGCCAACTGCGGCGGTTCCTTGTACGCCCCCTTGCAGAGCCGGATCCGGATTCCCTGGCTCAGCAGCCGCTCCGCGTCCTGCTCGGTCCGGTAGAGATACGCCTGCAGCACGGTGCCGACTGCACCTGGGAACCTCGCGTGCAGCCGCTCGGTGATCTCAAGGGTTACGGCGGTGTACTGGGAGCCCTCCATGTCGATGCGCACGAAGGATCCCGCGGCTGCGGCATGCTCGACCACTCCGCTGACGATCTGCTCCGCCAACTGCGGCGCAATGTCGATGCCCATCTGCGTGAGCTTAAGGCTGACGTTGGCGTCCAGGCCGCAGGCGCGGATCGCATCCAGCAAGCGGTGATAGACCTCAGCCGCTGCGCGGGCCTCAGCCTCGACCGTAACACTCTCCCCAAGGGAGTCCAGCGAGACCGCGATGCCTTCGGCATTCACCTTGCGGCATGCGGCAAGGGCTTCCTCGACGGTAAGTCCGGCGACAAATCGAGACGCCAGCCGCCGGCCCATCTGCGACTGCTCTGCCCAACGCCTGACTGTCCTGTTTTGAGAGAGCGCGATGAAGACCGACCGCAGCAAGCGATCTCCCTACCCGTGCGCGCGGGTGCCCTCGCTCACCTTTGCTCGCGGAGAGGGTGGCGTGACCATGGTGCTGGTGTCCTTAAGGGCGGCGATGTCCTCGTCATAACGGCCGGCAACCGAGTTCGCGCGGATGACCGCCATCTCTTCGAGCATCTTCATGCCATCTTTGAGGTAGCTCATCCGGCTGCGTTCATCGTGGCCCCATGTCACCGGCACTTCCCTGATTTCGTATCCGAGCTTCTGCGCAATGAACAGGATCTCCGGATCAAAGCCCCAGCGCTCAATCCGCTGCAGGCGAAAGATCACCTGCGCGGCGGGCCGTTTGAACGCCTTAAAGCCGCACTGCGTGTCCTTGAACGGCAGGCCCATGACCATTCGGGTGACCCAGTTGAAGCAGCGCCCAAAGAATCGGCGGTAGAGCGGCTGATGGATGGTCTGCCTCTGCTTTTCCAGCCAGCGTGACCCGATCGCGACGTCGGCGCCGGAGTGGATGGCAGCAAACAGCCGTTCGGCCTCTTCCATTGGAGCGGAGAGGTCGGCGTCCGTAAACATGACGATGTGGCCCGCCGCCTGCAACAGGCCGTTGCGGACTGAGTAGCCCTTGCCCCGGTTGCCCTCATTCTTGATGAGGTTCAGCCGCGGATAGCGCTGCATCCAGGCCTGAATGATCTCCGGGGTTGAGTCCCTGGAGCCGTCGTCCACCACGAGGACCTCGGCGTCCCAGCCCTGAGCCTCGATGCACTCCATGACCCGGGCAAGCGTGGCCTCGATGCGGGCGCTCTCGTTGTATGCGGGGATGACGATGCTCAACTGCGGAGTTGTCATGATTCTCTCGTGCGTACCCGTTCCTGAAACCTGGCTGCTGTGATCGTCAGAGCCCTTTCAGGCCCTCCCCGCGCCAACCCGCGAAGAACCGCACTTATCATACTGCAATTATTGGATGTTGATCGCGAAAGTAGGTGCAAAAAACACGTCTTTCGGACCCCTGCAGCTCCTCTCACTCTGCCGCATTCCCCTGCAAATGACTATGACTCTTTTTGGGAAATAGGGCTAAACTTTTCAAATGCCGGAAGACCCGATTGACCAGCAACCTGCGGCCCCAGTCCAGTCTGTGCCTCCCAGTGCACCACCTCCCCCGCCCGCCGCACGTTACACGCCGCCCTACGGCTACGCCGCCCCGTATCCTACGTATCAGCCGGCGATGCGACCGCGCCGCTCCCCCTGGTTCTGGGTCTCGATCATCGGTGGCTCCATCGCGGTCATCGCGCTGCTGATTACGTTTATGGTGTGGTCCGTCACCCGCAGCCTGACGGGCGAGAACACCGCGGGAATTGACGGGTTCAAGGTCGGGTCCAGGATTGGGGTTGTCGATCTGAGCGGCACCATTCTGGATGCGGACAAGGTGAATACGCAGATCCGCAAGCTGGCGGAAGACTCGTCGGTGAAGGCCATCATTTTGCACATCAACTCGCCGGGCGGCGGAGCCGCGGCGTCGCAGGAGATCTTCAACGAGGTAGTTCGACTGCGACGCGAGAAGCACAAGCAGATTGTCGCCTCGGTGGAGTCCGTTGGAGCCTCCGGGGCCTATTACATTGCCAGTGGCTGTGATCGGATCTACGCCAATAACGCCTCGGTGGTCGGCTCGATTGGCGTGATTATGGAGTGGACGAACTACGGCGATCTCTACAAGTGGGCCAAGCTCAAGAGCGTGGTGATCCACGCCGGAACCCTGAAGGATGCGGGCGATCCGACGCGTGATCCGACCCCGGAGGAGCAGAAGTACTTCCAGTCGCTGGTGGACAATATGTACGGCCAGTTTGTACACGACGTCGCCGTCGGCCGGCACACCACGGATAATCAGGTCCGCCCGCTGGCTACGGGTCAGGTATGGACCGGAGAGCAGGCCCTGAAACTCGGCCTGATCGATAAGATCGGCGGCTACCGCGTTGCGCTGATCGATACCGCACGCTCTGTCGGAATTAATGGGGAGCCGGGAATCGTGCATCCGCCAAGCGACCGCAAGGGGCTGCTCGCCACCTTGACTGATGGGACGGACGACCTGATCCATGCGCCCTCGCACGTGCTGGACCAGGCGCCAGGCTTCTACTTCATATGGAAGTAGTGCTTTGAATTTGAGTGGGGCGAGTGTCTGAGCGTGATTCCGCCTGCCCAACTGCCCCGAAATCGTGTAAACTAAGTCCTGCGACTTTTACGTAAGGAATCGTCATGTCTATCCATCCCATCATGCAAAAACTGGCCGCCAAGCTTGAGCGGACCGATCATCCCAGCTTCGGCCCCGGCGACACAGTGCGCGTGCAGGTCAAGATCAAGGAAGGCGAGAAAGAGCGCCTCCAGGCCTTCGAAGGCATGGTCATCGCGACCAACAAGGGACCCCAGGGCACCTTCACCGTTCGCAAGATGAGCTTCGGCCAGGGCGTCGAGCGCATCTTCCCCTACAACTCCAAGGTCGTCGACAAGGTGGAGAAGCTTCGCTCCTATCAGGTGCGCCGCTCCAAGCTCTTCTACCTTCGCGGCCTGCGCGGCAAGGCTGCCCGTCTTCAAGAGGTCGCGCGCCCCTAAGTTTTTCCTCGTTTCACAACCTTGGGCCACGGGCAACCGTGGCCTTTCCTTTTGGGCGGCCCCGCAATTCGGGCCATGAATTCCACGTGCGTCCGCGCTAAACTCGTACGCAGCATGGGCAGCATTACCTCCTCTCTCCGCATTGCGCAGGCCGTCTCGGCCGCGACGGCGAAGCAGCGCATGCTCAAGCTCCTGGTGTGCAGCGATGCGCCCGAACAGGCGCTCCGGTATCGAGGGTTCCGGACGATTGCCGGCGTGGACGAGGTGGGCCGGGGAGCGCTGTTCGGACCAGTGGTGGCGGCTGCCGTCATCCTGCCGCCACGCATGGACGCACTCGCCCGCGCGGGGCTGAAGGATTCCAAGCAGCTTACCCGGCGGGAACGCGAGCGGCTGGACCGCCGCATCCGCAAACGTGCGCTGGCCGTTTCGGTGGCCGAGGTCGATGCGGAAACGATCGACCGGGTGAACATCTATCAGGCGACGCGGATCGCGATGCTCGCCGCCATTCAGGGACTCGCGCTCGCGCCGGATCACCTGCTGATTGATGCCATGCGGGTGGACCACCCCTGTTCCCAGACGCGCCTGATTTACGGCGATTCCCTTTCGCTCTCGATTGCGGCGGCCTCGGTGATTGCCAAGGTCCACCGCGACCGATTGATGCGCGAGCTGGATGCAGTGCATCCGGGCTACGGGCTGGCAGCACACAAGGGTTACGCTACGCCCAGCCACCGGAAACAACTGCGCGAACTCGGTCCCTGTCCCCTGCACCGGCGCAGCTTTGCACCGGTGCGGGCCCTGGTCGCCGGCGAACCGGAACCTGCGGGAATGCTGTTTCCAGAGGCGCTGGGCGATGAGGCTCTGCTCGAAAGCGAAGGATTCGTCGATGACATGCTGGACGAGCTCACGCTGGAGGAGGAAGCGCTGGCTCCGGCAGCAGACGCTTAGCCCGAAGCAGACCGAGGTTCAGCAGCGGTTCGATCGCCGCGCCCACAGCTCCTCTAATTCATGGTTCAAGCCTTCCCGCTCTTCGCGGATACCCGCGAGTTCGACGGATAGCTCGCCGCCGGGAAGGGCGAGGATCTCGGCCTCCCGGATCTCAAGCTGTGCGATTTGCGCGGTCAGGCGCTCGAACTCCGCTTCGTTTGCATTCGCTCCACTGCAGCAATCCACAATTGCTCCTTCCATGCCTCAAATGCGACGGACGAACTTGCCGAGAGCCGCGTCGAAGGCCTGCGGCTGTTCGAGGTTGGCGACGTGCCCGGCCTGCTGCAGGACGACGACCTCGGAGTTGGGGATGCCCGCATGCATCCGCTCTGCGTCTGCCACCGGAGTGAACGCATCATACTCGCCGACGACGATCAGCGTTGGGATGCTGATCTCGGCGAGCAGCGGCAGGTAATCACGGCGACCAGTGCGGGCGCGGGCGGCTTCGGCGGCGCCGCGAACCGGACAGCGCTGCATCATGTCCAGCAGTTCGTGCGCGATCTCCGGCTTGGTCTCAAGGGTTTGCGCGCAGAGCATTCTGGGCAGCACTTCTCTGGCATAAGGCTCCATGCCTTCCCGCTCGAGGCGTTCGGCAAGGGCGAGACGACCGGCTGACTTCTCCGGCGCGTCCAGTTGCGCGAAGGTGTCGCAGAGCGCAAGCCCGATCAGGCGGTCCGGAGCGAGCGCGGCAAGCTCGAGCGCGATCTGCCCGCCCATGGAGAGTCCGGCTGCGGCGAAGCGGTCAAGGCCGAGCGAGTCGGCAAAGGCGAGCAGGTCCTCGGCGTATGTCGACCATCCCGCTGGCCCGTTCTGCGAGAACGAGCGGCCAAAGTTGCGCAGGTCAGGCGCGATGAGATGCGCTGGCAGGCCTGCCGCGAGTTGGGGCCGCCACATCGTCCAGTCAAAGGGATGCCCATGGATTAGCAACACGGGCGTGCCGGCGCCAGCCTGCTCGTAGTGGATGGTGAGGTCATTGAGGCAGAGGACGGACATAAGCAGTTGCTAGTTGTTGGTTGTACGTTTTCGGTTCTCAGTTGTCAGGTGTCAGTGAAGAAGTGCGAGAACAGACCAAAATACCGGATTCGCCAAGAGAAGAGCCCCACAGTGTGAATGTGGGGCTCTTCCGTTCATGTGGCGATTAGCCCGCGAAGTTGATGGATTCGATGCCGAGAAATTCGGCGGAGGAGCCCAACTCTTCCTCGATACGGAGGAGCTGGTTGTATTTCGCGATGCGATCGGTGCGGCTGGCGGAGCCGGTCTTGATCTGGCCGGCACCGGTGGCTACCGCGAGGTCGGCGATGAAGGTGTCTTCGGTCTCGCCGGAGCGGTGACTGATGATGGATGCGTAGCCGTAGCGGCGGCCGAGCTCAATGGCCTGCAGCGTCTCGGAGACGGTGCCGATCTGGTTGACCTTAATCAGGATGGCGTTGCCAACCTTCTGCTCAATTCCCTGCTGCAGGCGTTCCGTGTTGGTGACGAAGAGATCGTCACCCACCAGCTGGATGTGCCCAAGATTTTCGGTGAGGTACTTCCAGCCGTCCCAGTCATCCTCGGCGAGGCCGTCTTCGATGGAGACGATGGGGTACTTCTCTGCCCATGCTTTCCAAAAGTCGGCCATCTGCTGGCTGGTGAGCTCGCGCTTGTCGGACTTCTTGAAGATGTAGCGCTGCTTTTCCTTGTCGTAGAACTCGCTCGAGGCAGGGTCGAGCGCGATGGCGATCTGCTCGCCCGCCTGGTAGCCGGCCTTGTCGATAGCTTCGAGGATGAGCTCGACGGCTTCCTCATTGGATTTGAGGCTCGGGGCGAAGCCGCCCTCGTCGCCGACTCCGGTGGAGTAGCCGTTCTTCTTGAGGACGCCCTTGAGGGTGTGGAAGACCTCCGTGCCCCAGCGGAGCGCGTCGGCGAAGGTTTCCGCGCCGACGGGCATGACCATGAACTCCTGGAAGTCGACATTGGAGTCGGCGTGGCTGCCGCCGTTGAGGATGTTCATCATGGGCGTGGGCAGGATGCAGGCGTTGACGCCGCCGAGATAGCGATAGAGGGGGAGATTGAGCGCGTTTGCAGCGGCGCGGGCGCAGGCCATGGAGACGGCTAGGATGGCATTGGCGCCGACCCGGCCCTTGTTGTCCGTTCCGTCGATGCCGATCATGGTGTCGTCGATCATCCGCTGATTGGAGGCGTCCATGCCCTTGAGTTCGGGAGCGAGGATGGACTCGACGTTTTCGACCGCCTTGAGGACGCCTTTGCCGAGGTAGTGCGACTTGTCCCCGTCGCGAAGCTCGACTGCCTCATGCTCTCCGGTGGAGGCTCCGGAGGGAACGGCGGCGCGGCCCATGGCTCCGTCGGCGAGGTATACGTCGGCTTCGACGGTGGGATTGCCGCGGGAGTCGAGGATTTCGCGCGCGGTGATGGAAACAATCTCGGTCATTTCGCTCCTGGTCGATGCCCCAGGCGCGAAGGCGTCGCCCGGGGAGGCAACAACGCGATGCTGGAGGCGATCGTTGAGTTTGGCGCGGCGGTCAACGGCAACGGCCGGTCCGCCTGCGATGTGAATGGTTGTAATGAGATCTACAGCGGGTTGTTTCACCAATTTGGATTCTAGCAAAGGGCCTCGTCAAGTGAAGCGCAGGCGCGCGCGACGCTATACGCGGGAGGAATCGGATTACCCATTGGGTTGGCAAAGTTTTTCACATTGCGAGCTAAGCCTGTGCAAGAGCTGCGAGTTTGCGGCTAAGCGGACCCGTGCGGTTTGGCAGGTGAGTTGCTTATTACAAGAGTGCAACGCCGAAGTCGGTGGCGCTCTCGCCCTTATGGCTGGGAGTCTCCGCAGGGTTCCTCATTTTGCAAAGCTCCGGGAAGGAAGGGCAGCCTCAAGCAGGCTGCCCTTGCCTTTTAAGGTGGGTTGTTGGCTGCCTGGATTCCCTGGACCGGATTTTCCCCTCCGGTGCTATTGGCGGACGTCTACTCTGATGTTGAGACAGGCTCGCGAAGCGCGGTGTACGATTCCGGCGCTAAAGAGCGAGGGCCCGGTTTCTTCACACGTGTTTTGACGGAGAGTACTGTTATGACGATTCCGGCACGAAATTCAGCTTCCACTCGCAGGTTGGCGTGGATTGCCGCGACCTGCACGGCGACCTGCATGCTTGCTGCCCCGGCTTATGCGCAGGAAGAGCGCACCGGAGTGTCGCACCCTGCGGACACCGTGATCACAACCGACTCCGATACCGTGGACACGGCTCCAGCGCATCCGGTGAAGCCCTCCGCGGCGATTCCGGCGACGGCAGCAACACAGGACGTGTATGGACCATTTGTGCCGTATCACGCGCCCGGAACTCCGGCGCCAGCTGCGGTGGCGCAGCCCGCGCTCGATCCGGATGCAAATATTGTCACGGCAGAGACGGCGGGGAGCCATGAGCGCCGACTGCTCGCCGATGCAGCAAACTCCAAGGATCCGGACGCCGGGATTGTGACCACGGTTCCGTCGCGGCCGGGCGAGATCTCCGAAGGGACGCTGATCAAGGCGAAGCTGCAGGAGACGATCTCAACCGAGACGACCGTAGCAGGCACTAAGTTTTCTGCGACCGTCAGTGAGCCGGTGATGAAGGACGGCAAGGTGATTGTGCCGGCGGGATCGCTGCTGGAAGGGCGGGTCACCTATGTCCGGGGCGGGAGCCGAATCAGCGGCGGCGCGGCGATTCACCTGGAGCCGAAGACCATCACTCTGCCGGATGGAGGCAAGTACATCGTCGACGCGCGGGTGATCGACACCGACAACTGGGACCACACCAAGGTG